>ERZ778019.301-NODE-301-length-105877-cov-13.047429_pt1 | contig 105877 bp, 124 predicted proteins | sample MGYA00375749_ERZ778019 | MGnify/ENA primary metagenome ERZ778019 (study PRJEB29350, sample SAMN05389821) | bioreactor metagenome | isolation source: Ammonium sulfate bioreactor | place: South Africa: University of Cape Town | collected 2014-03-17 ... | reverse complement strand
TAAGCTGGAGCAGCTGGTGCTGAATAAGTTGGAGCAGCTGGTGCAGTGTAAGCTGCAGCAGCACGAACTGGAGTATAAGCGGTAACTCGGCTGTATGGTGTACCAGTTGGGGCTGCTGGAGCACCATAATTACGTTTCTTACGTTCAGTTGTTAATCGTTTTCGTCGACCATATGAGCTGGCTGGTGCAGATGAACCATAGCTACTGCTTGATCCGTATGATGACGAGGAACCATAGTTCGATGAACCGTAGTTTGATGCACCATAGTTATCACCGTAAGCTGGAGCAGCAACTGTTGGCCAGTCACAAACGTTTATACGTGCGTTCCAAACAAGGTTAGCTGGACATGGTTTGACGAATAATCGTTCAAAAGCACATTGAATGTAACATTGTGGATAACCGGGTAATGGGTAATATTGTGGACCATATGCAGTACATGGATTTTCAACTGGTGCTATAAAGATAAAGAGAAAAAAAACAATATAAAAAAATATCGAATACAATAAAACAAACATACTTGGTCCGCATTTTGAGAGATCGAGTTTTTCTTCATAGTATGGTTGATATTCTCCTGTTGATTGAATACCGTATGGTTGACCATATGAATGACTATATGAGTTATCATATGATTTGCCATATGATGAACCACTGCCGTATGATGAGCCGCTGTTGTATGATGAACCACCGTATGATGAACCACCGTATGATGAACCACCGTATGATGAACCACCATATGATGAAGCAGCTGGAGAAGCCGGAATAGCAGGAACAGCTGGAAGAACTGGAGCTGATGAAAGAGCAGAACCATAAGCTGAGGCAGGTGGAGCTTGAGCATCATCGTAAGCTGGAGCGGCTGGTGCTGAATAAGCTGGAGCGGCTGGTGCTGTATAAGCTGGAGCGGCTGGTGCTGTATAAGCTGGAGCAGCTGGAGCAGTATAAGCTGGGGCAGCTGGTGCTTCAGGAGCTGGCGCACTACCATAGGCAGGAGCAGCTGGAGCTTGAGCACCATAAGCTGGAGCGGCTGGGGCTTCAGGAGCTGGTGCACCACCATCAGTTGGACCACTACCGTAAGCGGATCCTCCATAACTACCAGTACTAGCTGGAGCAGCTTGTACAGGAGCTGCTGGAGCAGCTGGTTGAGTGTAAGCTGCTTGTTGACCATAAGCTGATTGTTGACCATAAGCTGATGGTTGACCGTAAGCTGATTGTTGTCCATAACCGGCTTGTTGACCATAACCGGCTTGTTGTCCATAACCGGCTTGTTGTCCATAACCGGCTTGTTGACCATAACCACCGAAACCTCCGGCAGCTGATTGACCTAATCCACCATAACCACCTAAACCTCCGGCAGCTGATTGACCGAATCCTCCATAACCACCTAAGCCTCCGGCAGCTGATTGACCTAATCCACCGAAACCACTCATACCACCGAAACCTCCAGCAGCTGACTGACCGAATCCTCCATAACCACCTAAGCCTCCGGCAGCTGATTGACCTAGTCCACCGAAACCACTCATACCACCGAAACCTCCAGCTGCTGATTGACCTAGTCCACCGAAACCACTCATACCACCGAAGCCGCCTATACCTGGTTGATTAAACATGCCATCTACAAAAATCAAATGAAAGAAAAGAAATGAACGTTATGAAAATTACAAATATTTTCTTCTTACTTGTTTGACCAGTGACGCTGGTTGCCAATAGAAGGCACAATAACAGTTTCAAATGACCCTTCAATTGAAATCAGAATAGTTAATTGTCACATTAGAAATTCATCGTTTTCATTTCACATACCTGTTTCATCTTGGGGCTTACTATAAATTCGACAGCAATGTCGATAAAACGCATAAAACAACGGCGATAATTTACCGTCCCTTCTATCTATCTGATACGCTTTACGTCTGTTATTGACGGCGTTCGTTTATAAAATGAAAGTGAACGAGAGCATTGACACGGTTTATCTACTATCGCTGACGAACAAAGATATCACTTGATCTCTCACTGTTTTCTATTAGATTTTTCTCGATTTCATATGATTAACCTCGATTGTCTTTCTTTGGTATGTTTATATGTGATGATATATACATATATATGTTTACATACAAATCGATCGAAAAAGTAGAAAGACTTGTTCGACACCTCGATTAAAAGCAGAACGAGAGAACGTGATCATACTATTTGCTTTAGCGGTCTCTACATCGAAAGATCAAGGTCTATCGATATATTATTATATGTGCAAAAGACGAATTCATTTGTTTTGAAAGTTCATGAATAATGATTAAAAAAAAATAATTATTATGAAATAGTTTGAAGTGCATACATATATTTATAATATCTAGGTTTATTTACAAGAAAAGAGTTTAATGTTGTTGTTATTGTGAAAATGTTACTGATAGAAAAACATTCACAATAGATATATGTATAAAGAGAGAAAAAAAACTGCTTTTTTTTTTAAATGTTAGACAAATGGAGAACGATTGTTTTCTTTTATAAATAGGCTATAAATTTCTAAAATAATTTTTGTTTTGTTTTCTGTATGTTGAAATTAACCGGTTGGTATGGAAATTTTATTATCATTATCGTTAGTATTTTTAATATCAATTGCTGTTGAATCTTCTGTTAAATTATTTGAACGTGAATGAATATATTCCGGGCATTTATTCGTTTTAACTGCTTCTTCATCAACACGAACACCAACGATATCCGATTCAGGAATATCAAACATGGGTTCAAGTAAAATTCGTTCCTAAGAAGAAAGAAAAAGGTCAACAAATAACAAAAACATTTTCAATTATTGACGTACTAAAATCGATCGTAAACCACGTGCACCTGTTTCTCGTTGTAGAGCTTTTTTAGCTATTGAACGAAGTGCTCCGTCAGTAAAATCTAATTGAACTTTATCCATTTGAAAAAGTGCTTGATATTGCGGTACGTAAGCATTTCGAGGTTCGGTCAAAATTCGTACGAGCATATCTTCATTTAAACTATGAAATGAAACGATAACCGGCAATCTAAAATTGAAATATTTCGGAAATTTATTCTAATTTCATTTTGCGTTAATTCGTATATTTTACCTTCCGATAAATTCCGGAATCATACCGAATTCAATTAAATCTCTTGCTTCACATTCTTGTAAATATTTATCTCGTTCTAGATTGTCTTCTTCGATTTTCGAATAATTTTCATCACGTTGATCGTACAATTCTAATTGTGTTGCACGACGACGTGACGGTATTTCATTCGATGTCGAGCCAAAACCGAGATATTTTTCTTTCTTACGTCGGCTGACAATTTTATCTAAGCCTGTATATGCACCCGACGCAACGAACAAAATATTCGTTGTATCAACTTGAATCGTTTCACCGCGCATTTTTTTCGAATTCTTCTCGGGAACATTAACGATTGTACCTTCTAGCATTTTCAATAATGCTTGTTGAACACCTTCACCACCGACATCACGAAGTTGATGAATGCCAGGCACACTTCCAATTTTATCGACTTCATCCAAAAAGATAATTCCTACGGAGAACGAAAGAGAGAGATGATTCGGTTTTGAATAAACTAAAAGAATACCTTGTTGACATCGTTCGACATTGTAGTTTGCATCTTGAAGAAGCTTAGCGACGACCGATTCAACATCTTCTCCGACATAACCTAAAGAACACATACACGATGATCGAAAATGGATTTTTCTTTTTGATTGAAAATATTCTTACCTGCTTGAGTCAATGTTGTACAATCACAAATAGCAAATGGCACATCGAGACATTTGGCAATTGTTTGTGCAAGAAGTGTCTTTCCCGAACCAGTCGGACCGAGCATGAGGATATTACTTTTCTCTAATAGAATATCATGTTTTTCATTATGAATGATCGAACTTCCATGTTTTAACTCGTCATTTGTAGTGTTATTATTTGTATTCGTTTGACCATCTAACGGAACGGTATAAAACGGAATACCGACATTAAGAATAAATCCTAATGAGACAAAGAAAAACGCAAATTTCAAGATTACTTTCCTCGGTAAATAAAAAACGAACGAACGTACGTTGTTGCTGAGCAGGTAGATTTGTTATTAATGTATTTGATACTTCTGATGATTTTGTTTGAGTTGAATTTGTTGGTGTTTGTGGAAGATTATGATACAAACGTTTGTAATGATTATAAACAGCAACTGACATAACCTTTTTTGCATGTTCTTGCCCGACAATATATTTATTTAGAAATTCATAGATCTACAAAAGAGAGAAATAAAAATGAATCTCGATTAATTGACACAAGTACTTTTTTCGGTGTTGGTGGTGGTTGACGTTTTTTGATTTTATCTTCTTTCGATTTCTTCACACTTTCATTATCCGAAAGAACAACAAAAAAATGATTACATTTTTCACATTTGACAAATCGTGTTGATGCTAAAGATTCATATTTATCGATTGATTTTTCGAGAAGAACAAATTCTTACAAACAAGACTTTGTACATGTGTGCAAATATCACCACATTTAGGACAGTGAAAAGTCAGTTTGCCACCTGAACCATCATTGCCTCCAGCACCTTTCGATGTTTGTCCAAAATTGCCGATAGTCGATGAATTTCGACTTGATCGAGTTAGAACACTACTTGACAATGAATACGAACGTAAATGATATTGTTTTGTTGCGTACACCTGCGATGTTTGTGAAAGGCAACGAGTTAGAAGAAGATCTACTAATAAAATCCAAAACAAAATCAAGACAATCTCGTTTGTTTTTTTGTTCGTTTACCGAATTCTTGATGAAGAACTTTGGTGAAAAATATCTTTCGTACGTACATTAACTCTTTTCAGATCTGCTAATAGAAATTAATAAATACTAACCGACAACGGCACGCACGACATATGATTGAAAGCAATAGACTCGTTCTCGTCATCTCCCATTGAAAAATCGTAGACAAAAGAGGGTGCTCGATGTCAAATAGCGAACGATTGGATAAAAACATGTCTTCAAAGAAATGAAATAAGAAACAAGCTACGTTACAAAATCGTTTTGCTTCATCGAATACAATCAATTGAATATGTCGAATAATGGGATGAACTATCCTTGGTACAAGTAAGTCTATCATTTGCTTTGTTGATCTCTCTCGAATACTAAATCATATTATTCAGTAATCTTATATATCCACATATTGTTCAACAACCGTTTTTATACCATCAACCACCACCACCACCACCACCTCAGTATAACAGTTTGTGTCCTTTTTTTTCTCGTAAAATAAGTCTTCATTTGAAATGTTCGATTTTTAGGCTATGATCACATTGTTCAATCAGCTGCTGAAACTCTCGCTGCATTCACACATCCGTCCGAACAAGTACCTCTCTCAAATCCACCTCGACGTTCGAACACGAAAACTTATTATTGCGAAATCTGTCGAGTTGGCTGCGGTGGACAAACATCCTATCAAGCTCATTTAAATGGAACAAAGCATAAGAAAAAAGAAAGCAATGCACTTATTCAACAATCAATACCGTCAACATTTCGTTGTGAATTATGTGATATAACATGTACGAGTTCAGATGCATATCAAGCACATTTAGATGGAAGTAAACATGATCGAGTAGGACAGCGAACATCGTTGTTTTCGCCTTTTGAGAGTATCGGCTTTTCTAGGCTATGAAATTACATCGTAAATTAGGCAAAGCAATACCTGAATCTCAGATAAATCCGTCCATCGAAGACAAACAAACGACTGATATCAATTGTTCATTTATTGGCATGGAATATATTGAAACATCGCATGATACATCGAATAATATCAAATCATTTTTCTGTAAATTATGCAATTGTAAATTTCATGACATCAACGGTCGAGATGCACATTTAAAAGGCAAACGACATCGTTTATCTTACAAAGTAAATGTCTGAGATATTCGAATATATTTTCTATCTTTCGTTTTTCTTTTTTAAAGAAAAAAGTGAATCCAAATTTTCAAGTCGATTCTCAAGTCAAACCGACTGAAGTAACAACTGAGCATAGTCAACCAATTCATTCTTCTCCTCCTCCTCCTCCTCCATCATCGTTGTCGTCGTCTGATATTGATAATCAAACGAAATTGCTCATGAATTTTCACGAACGAATCATTCCTAATCAATATCAACGTGAAAAAATTGAAGAATTTATTCATTTAGTTGAAGCGACGCTTAAATCTTGTTCAGATCGAATAACAACACTCAACAATCAACAATCATTGATTATGGGCGTTTCACGTGTTGATTTATTCGTCAAAAATCTCTTAATCAAAACCGATCGAATCTTTCAATTAGTTGTCATTTGTTTTCAATGGCCGAAAAGAAAACTTTTAGAAGATATCGTTTTGTTATTCAACGAACATTTACCTGTAAATATTTCTTTTGTACTTTTTTTTCCCTTTCGCGAATCATCATGTCCTCGCAGAGGTTATACGAGGGGTTGTTCTTACGGATTTATGCTGAACATACAAATAAAATTGTCAATCTTAAGCTCATTAAGACACTGACATATTTGAAAATCAGAACATTATAATCCTTTTCTCTTAGAGTCCTTGGCATGGTGAAATTTCTATTGAATATCAACCATCGAACGAATTCATACAAATCAATGGTAATACTGATGTCGGACAAATCTCAATCGTGCTTTCATTTACAACACCAACGATTCAACAGACAAATCAAGAATCTTTAACCGATGAATGTCTAAGTCGAACCAATTGTTTGAAAGCTTTCTATGCCATGGAATCAGTACGATGGTTTCAAGTAAACAAAAATAACTCATTTGGTGAATTAAGTTCTTTTCTTTTCTCATTAATTTCTTCAGAATCAATTGAGTAAACGTCCGTATGCTTTACCATTAGTACGTTGCCTGCGATACAAAGCAACAACTCTATCTAATTGGCAAGGATTGTCTTCAGAAGTATGTCAAAATGCCTATTTTCTTCTTGTAGGAGTCAAAATTTACTTTCACTAGATTATTGAAATTCTTATCGAACAAATCCTCTCAAAATCTGCGTCACCACTCAATGCTTTTCGACAAGTACTTGAATATCTTTCCGGTGGTCTACTTTTGTCAAGTTTGAACATTGTTTTGTTTGTTTATTAAATAAGTTTCTTTGTTTTTTGTTTAGATAATCCAAGTTTACGTACACCCTGGATAAATGATCAATCGAAAGGTATCTTCGATAGTCTCAGTAATCAGCAAAGAAATAATATCACGTTCGAATCACAAGTAATTTTCAATCAGTTAAATGTTTTTGAGAAATTCATTGTTCAATTTCAGAACGCTTTACGTTTGATGTCATTCGGACAATTGAATATTTGGTTAGATAAATGTGATAATTCACAAGTAACTAAACGTTTGTATTCCGGTCAAGACTTTCCAAGTAATGAATAGAAAATTCCAGTTTTTATAAATAGATTGCGTGTTTTTTTTTTGTTCTATTTTTTTATCTAGATACCGCCAAACGACTTTGTACAGAATTAATGAATCATCAATCTGACCACTAACGAGCAAAATCCTTCCTTTTGTTACTGTTGTTGTTGTTATTGTTTTTCGTTTTTAAAGATAATAAAACAAAGCTATTTGATATTTTGATAAAGACAAAAAAGCCGAAAGCCCCTTGATCTTGACGTGTCAGTTAATCTTAACTATTCACGCAAATAATAGATTAAAGTAAAATTTTTTTCTTCTCTGATGAATCTATATTCAATGGTCAAATCAAGCAGAAATTTACTTATCAAACACAAACATATTAAATACTATCGACATGATATTATAAATCGAGAGTATGTTTACAGAAAAAGGTATATTTATTAAGTACTTATATTTTTAATTATCCGAAAAGAAGACGAAAGAGCATGCCAAAGATAACGTTCTTATTATATGAAATATTTCTGATTAAGAATCGAGGATATAATTAAGTCTCAAATGTGGATATCAACAGTTCTTGACAGATTCATTAATAATAAAGAAGAAAAAGAGTCTTAAAATGTAAGTTTTTTCTAGGAAAATTTTATTTATTTTTATTTCTTTAAACAAAATTCACCATCATATCTTGATAGATTAAAATGTTCAAGTTCGATTATTGGTGTGATTTCATCTGGTTGAACGGGAATTTCGCCAAGAATCGATGGTGTTTCATTGAATATAGTTCGTGAATTCGGTTCAACTGGTTTCGAATGATGTTTTGAACTTGTTCGTCGTTGATGATGAGATTTAATTGCGATGATTTGCTTCGAACTGTTGATTGTCGATCGATGATGAAATAATCGATGTGTTTTCTGAAAGAATTTTTCAATGAATATTTGTCGAAATTTTCGACGGAATGTTTTCGAAAGAAATATGAAGAAAACAAAATTTGTTCCATAGTGTATATTACGTATCGTACGTAGAACATGATCGATATAATGCATTTGTAATAAATAAACTGATGATGTTAATTTTTCTGGATGCATACGTTTGATATACACGTTGTAGGACCAAAATAAACGATATGGTAATGTCAGAATTAGATAGGAAAGTGCAACACTAACGAGCATGATTGTGATTGTACGATCTCGAGAATGATGCCGTCGAGGAGTACATGTACTTAATGGCAAAGGCGTTTGCCGAGTTGAGAGATGAAGTGGAAGATCTGTTGATGTTGATTGATCTTTTCGTGTTGCCGAAAGAATAGTTTCAGCTGAAAGTTGACGTTGTTGTTTATCGTCAACATTCGATTCATTTGTATATGACATCGGTTTCAGTTTGGGTTCAATTAATTTCTTCGTTTGATTATTATCATTATTTTGCGATGTTAGAAAATTTGCTGAAACTGTCATTAATTTCTGTCGTTGTCGTAAACGAACAATAATCATGATATTCATTGCTGCAACAAATGTCAACGGTAGAATATGCAGAAGACATGATAAAATTATTCCGATTATGTCATAAGCATATTCATGTTTTTGACTGTAGTAACAACGTTTCCAGACGATTGTGTACGTATGTGTAACTTTTTTTTTCAAATCAAATACATGTTCATTTGTTGAAATTATTGGACGAAGTTCATGCATAAATATCGGATAGAGACAAGCTAAAATGCCCATGAGTGTTATCAATCCAATACTACGAAATGCTTGTAAATGTCGACGAAATTTCGTATTCATTCGTAATGGTAAACAAAAAATATGAATCGATGAAACAAGTTGATTTGTTTTCGATGTTGCTGAATGATCTTTATGTCCAGTATGACTATTATCACCGCCATTTGCTGTATTATAGCTTAATCCAAAAGATGTAGTTGTCAGAAGATTATTTGCTGCCGTACGGAAAAAATAGGAAGATGGACGGCAAACAGAATACCAACGATTGAATGAAATGGCGCACATATACCAAGCGCTCAGCGCTGCAAATAATTGATCAGGACACATCAAGGCTTTACTAAATAAAACAATTGTTTTTATTTTGTGTTGTCTTTCTCTCTCTCGTTTGTTTTTACCAAAGAAAATTCGATCGATCTCGAAAATAGCCACGTTCGGGCGTTCGATTGATACAATTATCTAGCCAAAAAATAAGAACTGGTATTAATAAATTCAATGTATCGGATATATTGAGCATGATTGTATAGAATGAAACAGGTAATTTAGCAATATTACAACGAATAAGAATGTATGTTGCTAGAAGATTACCAGTAACACCAAAGAAAATCTAAACGATGCGAATAGAAAGAAGAAAACAACAAATTAATTTTTCAATTTCTTAAAATTTTACCACAATAGGATTAATTATTAATACAAACCAAAGAGATATTAATGAGAGAAGATAAAAGCTGTCTGTTTGTGTTTTTGATGAAGGTAAAATTGTTTCATAGGAAACAGTTGAAACTAACGGTATATTCATTGATGGTGCATTCGAATGGGTCTTCGATGATGTTTTATTATCGGCCATTTTGAAAAATAATTGTTGAAGTATAATAGCGAGTTGTTGTGGGCCGCCAACGGTCTGACTTGATGTAGCATTGTTATCATTACTATCGTAGAGATAATCGTAGGCTGAAAATGAACTTTCATTGACCGGCAAAATTGGACTGATAAAATTCGAGAAAATATTATTATTAACATCCATTGGATATTTCGACATAGTTGTTGTTGTTGTTGTTTTTGAAAACGAAAAAAAGTCAAGAATCTAAAACTATTAGTGCATAAACAATTTCAAAGTTAAACAAGTGACAAATGTTTGTTGAAGATGAATACGAGATATTTTCTATTTTGAAATAGATTCTCAACAAAGAGAGGAGAAGAAGAAAAAGAGAGAAAGGGGAGAGAGAGAGAGAGAGAAACATAGACAGAATACTTTTGCTTTTGACAAGCACGGAGAGTAACAGTTTTCTTTTGCTTCTTCTTATGTTTATCGGTAATTTTTTTCTCTATGCATTAATTTTTTAAGAAAAGGAAAAGCAAAACTACGACATGCTTTATCGGATAAGACAACAACAAAAAAGAAATTAGAGATGAATGAATGAATTAGTTTGACAATACAGTCATCGTGTAATTACTCCTTCGAACAACGAAAAGAAACGTCCTATTTCAAATTATTCAATTGTAAATATCTCGTTCGGAAGACAATATTCGAGTGATGATAAATGCGAACTTTCTTTCATTTATTGTCAATTAACATCAAATGGAGCAAAATGAGAAGATCTCATCTTTTTTTTTATTTCTTAGACGAGGATAATCTTTCTTGATGTCGTTTCTATCCAACGCAATAAGTACTAACTCACACTTAAAAAAGAAGAAGAAGAAGATGCGAGAAATTACTGAAATGATTTATTTTCGTCAGATGTTTCTTTTTTCTTCTCATTGACAAACGAAATATCATTTGTCTTTGCACTTATTTGCATAAAAAACAACCATCGTCTACAATTCCCTTAGTTCAAAACTCTTTGTTTTCTTCGTGATTGCACAAAAACAGAGAAATTCTAACGAGTTTTTTATTTCATATTTGTATTTGATGAATGTATTCATGCGAATTAGAATAAAATTTTTGGCATAATTTCTATTAACGATATTATTTATTATTCTCCTTGCATAAAAATATGAGTGTGGTAATTTTTATTATTATTTTGATTTGATATGCTCAACTAAATCTTATTTAGTTTACAGTAAAAAGTCTCAACATAATAATAATAATCTATAATTTTTAATGAGAACGAAAATAAATATAGTAACAAACTCATTAGTTCTAGTTTTTCCTTTTTGAATTTTCTCCATGCTATAAATCTTAATTGCAATTACATCGGTACGAACTAAGTAACGGAAATCAGAAAGAAAGAAAGAAAGAAAGAAAAAGTGAGAGATTTCTTTGACACGACACGGAAATAATTTCAGTCGATATGACGGTTTAATTTACCTTGACGGTAAGAAGACTTTGCTTGCTAGTACAATAGCTTTGGAAAACGTAGAGGAAAATCAGGGGCGTAAATAATCGTTGCACTTGTGCACAGTGGGGCTTTCTTTTCTTTTCTTTTTTCTATCCTTAGGCTAATCTATTGTAAAGTAATTTATTGAACCCAACAGAAACAAACTCTGCGAATATGCAATGTTATTGATACTATAAATAAAGTATTCTGTAATTTTTTAAACATCAATTCAAAGAATACGAGCTGAGTTTTTCTTCTATAGATTTGACTTACGGACTCTACTACAGGGCATGCACATTAAAATAAAAATGAATTCATAGAAAATTTATAAGACAAAACTAACTGACCTTTGACATTTATGCTAGAATTCAAAGGGGGCCTTCTGATGAATAAAAATAGGAACGAAACTGTGCGTAGGGTTTTTCAAAAGAACAAAGACGCTGCGGTGATAATCAGGTCATATAAGTACTTCGAAATAATAGAAAAAAGTACATGGTCCCGTTATTTAAATGAGATTAATTCTTAACTGAGGAGTAAAGAAACAAAATAATTTATTTCGAAGGAGTATAGTTCCTGTTGGGAAATTCAATGAGCGGCAAAGTAGATGATTTAATAAAAAAAAAACTAGTTCGGTACATTGGCAATGACATCCGATCGGACGCATAGGAATTCATTATCATTGTAATCAATCGAAGGACATGTTATTCGTGACTGAAATTTGAATTTATTGAAAATATTATTGCATGCATAAGAAAGAGCAAGAAACAACGAAATATAAAAGTGCGACGACAAGATTAATCATCTGTCTCTTCAAATATATGATCATTGAGTTGAAGGATGGTCACGAAGTAATTCGATTTCAGTTGAGACAGCATTGTGGAATAATCCTTCGTGGGAGTCGTGACGTTTTTGATTAGATTTTAATTGATTGATAATTTCCATGATTTCATCGTGTTCGAAATCGAACAAACGTTTGATATCAATTGTTTGCCAATTCGCTTTTTCATGTGCTGAATACAATGGATGAACACGTTGGCAGCTGACTTCTTCGGGCGGTGAGACTGTCAAAGGACCTAAATTAACTTTTTCGCAGAAAATAAATGGTTTGAATAATGATTTCTTAGGATTTGGAGTCCCTGTCAGAAAATGACAAGCATCGTTTGATGAAGTTAGTATGGACACTTGCGAACTTGTTGTCCGTACGCCGCGTGTTTTATTGTCGACATTGATACCAGATTCTTCATCACGTAGAATATATATCATGTCAAATACCGAGAAATTTCCATTATGAGTACGAGTCTCTAGGAGTTTCCTTCCGGCTTTCAGACGTTCGTCTGTTGTCGGCGAAGGACCAGCAAATATCTCGGCAAAATTCAACTTTTCCTGTCCATTCCAAAATTGATTTTCTCGTGCAAATGTTTCTAAATTTTTCGATTGAAGATCATAATCATCTTCAATCGAATAAACATTCGACATGCTATAATAACCTTCTAAATAGAATAAATTCATCTACGATCGATTTTTCGAAATCATCTCTTCGTCGAACCTTTAATTTGTTTCGCCACCCAAACTTGATGACATGTTTCAATAGTCCAAGCTTGCTCGTGATCAACAACGAGAAAACTATTATCATAGCCAAAGGACATATTTGCATTGGTATCAAAACAACGGCCACCTTGACCGTACGTTTCGACTAATTCACCAATTAATTCAACAGCAGATTTGGCACTTTTTGAACGTTCCAGTGCTAATCTAAGAAAAGAAAACGAGACTCGAAATAAAATCAATGAAACTTATTCAACAAACCGAACGATATCGAGACCAGTCAACGCATCGGCTCGTGATTCGTATGGAAATTTCGAGAAAACAGCTTCGTTACCAATGCAGACACCGTGTTCGTTCGAACCCATTTCTGCTCCCCAACACCAAGCTGGTTTCGATAGAATACATCGATAAGTTTTTGAAACTTGAGGTATTTGTATGTGCGTACACTTGAATAAACAAAAGAAAAATCAACAAAATCTCATTTATCTTGACTAGATATACTACTTGAACTTGTTCTTGATTATAATTTGTATGTTCGTTTGAAACGAATATTATCTCTTGTACTTCATTAGCTGGTCGATCGGAATTTTTACCGAATATTCGAAAATTCGAATCAGTCAATGGAGGTAAAACAACAAAGGTATCGCAAGAAAATGCAGGATTTCGATTTGATATCATTGCTTCAAAATGTATCAACGAAAAGATATATATCAAATCAATTTTCATCGTAAACATTCGATACCAACTAGCACCAATCAAATTGTAATATTCGCCAGATGGAGTAGATTTCCTATTCGTATACAAAATCAACTGTCAAGGATGATTGATTTACTTGAATCAATAAATCAGCATATTTATTTCGAATATATTCAAAGCTATAAGCTATTGTGTCGAATGTAGACGATAAATCACTAGACTTCAGTAACGTCAATCGGATGGGAAAATTATATTCTTAATTATTATCATTCTATATACCAAAGCTTCTAGTTCTGATTATAATCGAAAGTAGTCTATGTAAGAAATATCGATTTATTAAACAATATCTACAGATTTAAATAATAATCTTTTAATTGAGGTTTGCTAATTGGCAAATATTCGTTATCAGGCAATGTAAAATCTAACGTTTTAGCTCGATCATATATATCAACGACGACACAGATCAATGTTAAACTCATAAATGTGATTAATAAAGTCATGAAAACAAGTAATGTTCGACCGAGTATTAAATGTCGATAGTGTTTATCGAATTGTTTGCTACGTTGTCGATCTAATTCTTTGTAAATATCGGTTCGAATTTGTTCTTGAACTTCTTCAGTAAATAATTTCGTTGGTTTGAGTGACAAACTCGGTTCATTGTCATCATGCGATTCAAAATGAACAGCGAATATATCTTGAGCACGAAGAATTTGACGTTGATTTTCTCGTCGAAGAAATGATATACGTTGATCAATCGTAAAATTCTTCGCTTTTTCACGTAATTCTCGACGTTTCAAACGAAGTTCATGAAGAAATTTATTCGTATTTTTCGATCGACCGACATCGGAACCGTTCGATTGAATCGACGAATAAACATCGGACTCATCGTTTTCATCAATTGGTTCGAAATTTTGAAGAACATCGATCGATGTACTTTTTCTTAGTTGATGTTTTTCTGTTGCCAATGCAGCGCTTATTGTCGCACGACGACGTGTATCGAATGATTTACTTTTTAAAATTGAACGGATTATATTCGTTGGCAGTGGTGGTGGCAAAGGAATTTCATTTTCAACGTGTATAATAGGAGTTGCAGGTTGCAAAGCTATTTCAGGCACGCGTGTAACTTGAAAACGATGATGTTTCGACATATTATCGTTGTTTGTTTGTTTAGTTCGTTATAACAAAACAATGGAATGAAACTATTCCGAATTTAATTGGTAGATTGGCACTAGTCTAGTGCCATCTGGCCAGTGAATATTCACAAGACAGAGATGGCAAACTTTCTAACCTAATCTCGAGAGATGAACAGTCTATAATTAATGAAAAAGTGTAAACTAATCTTTCGAGAAATCTTATCTCAAGAGAAAAACAAAAGAACAAGTGGTTCGATATTAATCTTGACGATCAGTTTTTCGATATATTTTGTTGTATTCGTACGAAAACATCAAGCGTCGGCCATTTTTAGTAATTAAAAATTGATTTCTATCTCTTTATGCATTTCATCTCGAAGTGTTTTGATGATAAAAAAAAAATCTTTTTGAAGAAGAAATAATAACAAGTTAGAATTTATTCAGATTGACATCATCAGTCAATTAATTAACATTTTTAATTTTTCTCATCGAGAATATTATCTTTTATTTCCAGTTGAATACAGTTCTAATTAAATATTGCCAGAACATGTCATATATATTCTGTAGATCATCATAATTATTCAATACAGCAAAAAAAAAGAGGGAATAATCGAATTTTGTTGTTTTTTTTGTTTTATTTTTGCATTTCAATGTCGATTGAAAGACCACAACTTTAATAAACGTTGAAAGACGAAAGAGATCGGAAGAAAAACAATAAACAACGATCTTTTCGTTTTCTGTTGTTGTTTTTTTTCTTTTGCTATTCAAGAATAAATTACATTGTACTGTAAGTAATGTAATTTTATTTTTGTACATATACGTTTGATGTGCGTGCTTTTTCTTTCTTTTTTTCAGGCTTGGTCTTTTTTTTTTATTATTATTATTACTTTCTCTTTCTTTTCGTCATATTTTTTTTCTTCTTTTTCTCATCATTTTTGCTTCTCGTTGTATTTTTTTTCTCTTTCTATTCCTTCTATCTACATACACACACACACGCATATTTAGTTTTATTTCACATAGATTTTATACTCGAGTTTCTTTTTTTTCTTTTTCTTTTCTCCATTCAATATAATATTCGTACCTATCGAGTATGAGTAGTCCACGAAAATTTTCGGAAAAAATTGCCTTATTACAACAGAAACAAGCCGAAGGTGATGCGGCATTTAATACGATTTTAAATGAAGTCGAAGCTGCTAAACAAGTATAGATATTGAAAACAAACAAATAAACAAACATTCGTTTTGTTTTATTAATTAGAAAACTGAACGAAGATCATCTCCCAAAAGTAAATTAGATGTTCCAAAACGAAAATATGAAGTAAAATATTTTGATATTATGAAATTTTAAACTTATTCTCAATTGTTTCAGATAACGAATGGATTGACGAATTATCCAAATCAGTCAATTAAAGTATTTTATTTGATAATGTTCGATTAACTAAGAATTATTTTCCATTTTCATTAGATTGAAGCTAGTAATGAGTTCGATCGTTTATCTCTTCCATTGGATAGTTTAGCATGGCGAAGGTAAGAACAAAATAGTTTTTTTAAATTTTTTTGTCAATTAAAAACTCCGTTTGTTCTTCTTTCTCACGCAAACAGAACCTATTCGGATTCATCAATTCCTCAGTCAATCATACCCAATGGCAACAATCATCAACCTCTTCCACATAATGACAATAGTTCGTCATGAATTCGTTTCGATTTTATTAGTTTTTCTATTCTCGTAGATCAATCGTATAATTTCAATTCGAAATTAGATCCACCTCCGCCATACAATGCTCATCAATTTTCTGCACATCAGTCTCAATATCCACAAACTAATCAATTCGACTTTAATAATAATAACTGTATCAATGATCGAACTAATTTGTTACATCCAACGATCAATGAAACACATTTGCATAATGGAAATATGAGTTCCAATGTTCTTATGCTTCCACAACATCAATATCCACGTGGCGGTGGTTCATTGCCCGATCTACGTTTTGATCATAATCTTTTCAATGATACACAGCATTATTTTCCTTCAGTTTCATCACATAATAATAGTAACGCAGATTTATATACGATGGTATGATAAACTTTCGTTTGCTTTTCGAATATACACGTTTGAATGAATTAATCAGGAACAACAACAACAACAACAACAGCTATCATCGAATATCGGACCTTTGAAACAAACTTCGAGCATGCGTCGACGACACAGTCCGATGGGAGATGTTCGATCTCGTCGACATTCACCATCACCGGATTGTTCACCTGTAAACTTCTCGTTTTCTTTTCTTCTTCATTGAATTTTCTCGATTATTTTCATTTCGTAGAACAATCGAAATTTTCATCGTATCGAACCTCAAAGTCCTCAATCTCAATCGAGTTATTCTCCACAAAATTCTCCTCATTTACTAGCGAGTCCAGCAAATGAATTATCATCAATAGATAATTCACAACAATATTTTAATCTATCGACTAATTTCGACCAAATTAATCTGGTAAGAAAATTAAACTAAATCACATTCGATATATATATATATATGTAAATATCTCATCAAGGATAATAATTATTTTCCAAAATCACCATCTTCTGGACAAACTCATCATCATTCCTTACCAACAACACCCGCAAGTGCTAATCATTTCTCACCATTTATGGATGATTTGTACGGATTCAGTTTTGAAGAAAAAGAAATAAACACATAATAAATGCGTTTATTTTCAGAACAGCACCATATCAATACTCGCCATCGACGAATTTGAACGGCAAAAGTCCAACGATTCCAGATATAATTTTAACAGGTTAAGAAAGATAACACTCAGATAAATCGAGAGATGATAATAATTAACAAATCGGATATCCGGCTTAATCTACAGTTCAAATGTAGATATGAATAATTAATCGAACGTAATGAGTTCAGTTTTTTTCTTCTTCTTCTTTTTGCGTGATTATAGAACGAGGTTAATTTGCTTTGTTCATTATTAAGTGCACTTTTGTTTGACAGAAGATTTACATAATCTAGATGCTGACTGTTCGAAAACAACGGATTTTTCAAATGCAATTGATAATTTTATGGGTGAATGTGGCTTTCAATTGACAGCAGATGATTTAGTAAGCAAACGATATACGTACTTATTCTTTGTAATAATATTTTCTAATTGATTTTAGATGCTAAATGGAATTGATCTTCCCAGTGATATGAATATTTCGGATTCAAATTTTAATTTGGAACGGTAATCGAAAAAAAAAGGCAAATTGACATATAAAACGAAATCTTATTCAACATTTATCTTCTTCTTTTCCTTGTATATATTTCATTTCTTGCCTATTTTTCTAACTGATATATATGTCGAACATTTTAATTCACTTTATTCTTCTTTATTCTTCGGATGATTGTCAATTTTCTATGACAAAAATAAATCAAAATAAGAAAAACATATTCGAGCTCAGGAGTTATAATGTACGTTTTATTATTTATCTACTTTTGTTTTTCTTTTCTTTTTTGATGTACTCGGTTGTGAAAAAAAAACAAAAAATGCCTAGTTGACGTTTAACGCCTTTTTTGGTCGTTCTTTTTTTTCTACTAACATTCTATTGGACTTATGTGTGTGTGTGTGTGTGTGTGTTTTATTGTAAAGATTTATTGATAACAAAAAAAGATGATTCATCATGACGTCATTTGAAGGAATGAATGAGTATAAATTTACTAATTAAATACTTGAACTTTCGGGATAGTTTCGAAATTAGCCTTGGTATGGATGAAGTTGAATCGAACAAGAAATATGATTCGACAGGTTCATGAAGATAAGAAGACGATCTCGAACAGATTGTCAGTTGAATGTCGATATTCTGTAAATACGTATGTCTTTGGCAGAAAGATGCCAATCATCAGTCTATAAATAGAAGCCAGATGATCGAAGGTTATTCGGCACCTTACTTATTCTTCTTTCTTTCTTATGTTTGCTCGTTCGTATTATAATACGATTGATGATAAAAATGAACATCAACGCTTTGATTATCTCTCTCTGTCGACGAGACATAATATTTGTTTTATAGGCGTACGCGATACTGATTAACTCAATACCCAATACACTCATTTATTCAACAATCAAAATCATCGCTCTGGCCTGCATGGACATTGCCCAATGATTTGTTTTGTTTATTACTATTTTGACTAGAAGAATTTTCTCTCTCTCTCTCTCCTTTTCTTCTTCCTCATGTTGATACAATCATTTATCCATACAAGATTTTCTTATTTGTATTATCTGTGCATGATTAATCAATTTACCATGACCAGAAAGCAGAATATTGTAAGGTATTGATAGATTTTTTTTCCTTGTCGTAACTTTTTATTCGATGAATAGGAAGGAGAAGAAGAAGATGAATAAAAATGAGAACAATACAATGTCGTACAACAAAATGTCATGTCAATAAAGAGTATGTATAAAAGGATGAACAAATTCTTTGAATAAGTTTAAATGATTTGTTAGTCTATTTACACGCATGAAATTCGTGTTTCTTACGAATTAATTTGTTTGAACTAAGGATTGTCGATTGGTATGTATAGAGAGACTAATAATCGGGAAATATTTGTATCGTTTGGTATTATTCAAATGATATAATATCATTTAAGATTCAAATTGAAGGTTAGAGAAATTCGTAATTCTTCTAATCCTAGTTCATGAAGTGATTTGAATGAATAAAGAGCGAAGCAGAGAGAGAGAGAGAGAGAGAAAGAAATGATTTGATATTTGATTAGCTCGAAACACCTGTTGGATTTCTGATCTTCTTTGAGATATAAACAAAATGTTTGTCACCAAATCAAGTTGATTAAAGCAAAACTTTCTCCGGATGCGTATAGATTAGATGTTTATTTAGTATGCGTCTTCTCTCGTATTCTTCTTTGCGATTTTTTTTCTCATTTTCTCTCTTGTCATATGTTTGTATATTGTCTTTCAATTTGTATTACTTCGGATCGATCTTGTTTTGTTCTTTTATTCAACTCGATAGGAGATATCCATAGCAGACGAGAGCAAACACTAGAGACGCAGATTCTTGGTTAACAACATAGAAGTTGTTTTGTTTTGTTATAATTTAGATAAGAATAATGTCACCAATTCCAACAGTTTATAATCATTTTAATTCACAAATGTCAATTCCAACATCACGATCAAATTGTGAAAATTTAAATCTTCTTACTAAACCCGAGTCCGATAATCAGCAAATATCGAATCGTCGATATACAGTAACCAATCTTTCGAATCATTGTCAAATGCCATCATCAGCATCGGCTATGGACTTTCGACCGTTGATTACAAATGGACGAAAAAAACTCGGACCTATACCGTCATCATCATCGATGATAATTATTAAAAAAAAATCTCCACCTCGATTCAATTCATCCATTGAAGTACGAACATATTTTGAAAATAAAGATCTATTCAATATTTCAATTTCGTTCATAGAAACCAATTGTTCGTTCGATTCCACTCGATCTAACGAGCAGACATATATCATATAATGTAAGTCCAAAACTTCCATTATCATTGTCATGTTCGTCGTCTTCGCCTTCAACTTCAACATCATCATCAACAAATGTCGGTACTGTTTTTCTACCCATCGAAATAAGCAAAAGTCAACAAACATACACATCAGTATATCCCAAATCATTATCTAATAAAAACTATTATGTTCAAACTCAAGATCAATCACAACGGCCATTTGCATATTCAAATTCAACCTATCGGATTCCATTGGTATGCAAAAACGAAAAAAAAACGCGATGAATATCCTTCGTATTGACACTTCTGTTTCCTATAAAATATCAATTGACTAACGTAGGCAGTTCAGGGACACATATATACGCAATACTCGGCTTTTTTCCTCTCTCTCTCTCGTCTATTTAACTATACGTTTTATGGATGATAGGGAAGAAAGCAAGACGATAATGGATAATGATGATGATAGTAGTCGTAGTATGCTTGCTGCTATTGCTATTGCCAGTTTTTCTCTGTTCTTCCAATATATCTATTGCTGGTATATTCTTCAAAAAGCGCGCACACACACACGCGTCTGATCATTAGAACAATCTGTATGCATATATGTACGATGCCAACAGTTCCTTCTCATATTTTTTTTGCTTCGTTATATTTTTCTCTTCTCGATACACGCAGTTGTTGGTCGTGAGAAAAGAAAAAGAAGAAACATGGGCGAATAGGATTTGCTTGATGACATCTCGGATGTATAGAGATATATTCTCTCCTTGTATTTTCTAATCGATGAAAGAAACTCAGAAAGAGTTATTTTTACAATTAATTCAAGGTGAAATCAAACGATTGTTATTCGTTTTTCTCTATTTCTCTAGAATGATAATCTTGATCAATCAACACAAACATCGTTTTCAACAACAAATGGTGACGAAACTTGTAATTACTATCGATCAACAATTATGATGGATTCAAATGTGCTTCGATTGATACGTCGGTATGATCCGTCGAATATCAATTCAACTGGAAACGTACCACGTCGAACATTAGAAACAACACGTGGACTATGGAATACAATAGCAACGAATCCATCGGACTCGTCACCATTTCTTTCACGACGTGCACTAACAACTGCTCAAAATGACGACATACCATTCATATCACGTCTTCAACGACAACAAGCCATTCAAGAAAATGAACAGCCACCTATCCCACCACCTCCACCGGTGAATTACATTCGACCAATACTAAAATATAATTCAACAAGATCTCGATCGGAATTTATCGTACAACCTCATCAAACCGAACCATTGTCAGTAGATATCGATCCGTACATAACACCACCAACAACAAACGAAAGTTCAGCTAGTTATCAACCTTTAATAACAACAGCGAATAAACGTGTTTGTTCAGCATTAAGTAAATCTGAATGGGATCTACGTTTACAACAGGATCAAGCTCCTCCTGTACGACCACCATCACCACCACTCACGCTGATTAATCAACAATCAATTAAAGATAATTCTCGTAAAATCTTGAATCGTAGTCAAAGTTCAGGATTAATTAATGATGTTAACAATCAAGATGAACAAATCGATAATGACGTATCCCTTCAACCAACAAGTTCATGTATAGAAAAAATCAAACAGTTATTTGTATCGAAATCTTCTCAAGATGGTACGGATTCGGCTGATAATCGTTCGCAAAAATCCACGGATAAATCTCCATCAATACGTCCAATTCATAAGCCAACAACAATTATTCAAGACGTAACACCGAGTTTCAATAGAAAACCATTGATTCGTAGTGAGAAAACAATCGATAGGTATGAATTAAGAAGAAGAAGAAAAAAAATATGATTATTTATCAATTGATTGACAGCTCGATCGAGTGCTATAACGACCTTGGATTATATAAATGAATGACAAAGACAGATGCATTGACCATTATCAGACTATCGTCTATCTTGAAATTTCGATCGATTTTCTTAGTCATAAAAGTCAATTCAATTTTTCATTATTCTTCGACCTCGATGATTTCTATCTCATCTTACATTGATGACGTACGCGTCATATATTATGAAATCGAAGATACAAGAAAGAGAGAAAAAATATGATGAAGTGTTGAAAGTAAATTTAGAAGCTACAGTTAGTCTATACCGAACACTGCTTGAAGCAATAATAATTGCCAAAGAAAAAAAAAGCATAGAATGATAGAAAAATCATCGTGTTTCAAGCTAATTTCATTGGAACAAGTTTTTCTTTTACTTTTGTTTTCTAGTAAAACAATTAGTTCATGTACATGTAAACAGAGATTACATCATTCTTTTGTCATATAGCATAGCAATGATCCGATCAATGTTTATTTATATGTATATTCTAGTCCGGAAACAGTTAATCGTTCTCATCAAATGAATGTTCCAATGGTATCAACAGAATTTTCATCGGATGCCTATCGATTTCGTCGTCCAAATGAACAAGATTCAATAGGTGGTATACGACCAAAAAATATTGCCAAAGTCGAACCCTATCAAATGAATACAAATACAGTTCGTCCACTCTATCAATCATCATCTCAAAATACAGCAGTCCCATGTATTAATCTTAACAGTATGGGTAATACACCAGCACATTCATCATCATCAGCCGGTTCTCTAGGCAATGGAATGATCCGTAGTTCGGATTTTATTCGTCCCAATCCTGTTCAATATTCGAAACATCAATCCAGCAATCTTTCTCCGTCGAATTTCCCAACAGAATCGATCTCTCACAGATCACTGCCTTCATCAAAATCTCATTTTCAAGATCCATATCAAACAATTCCACACAATGACTTTCATTCGAGCATAGTACGAATACGAATAATGATATTTGATAAAAACCTAGTCTTCTTTGTACTTTTCTTTTAGCAACAAGTACCAATGAATTACAATCAATATCAACCTGTTCAACTTAACAATAATCGACAAATATCCGAAATGCCAATGTATCCGACAATTATCGAACAACAAGATAATCAACAAGCACAATCTCGTCGACGTTTTCAACGACGTAAACAAATGAAACGTTCGAAAAGTGTCGATTTATATCAAGATCCATCGTTTGCAACAAATAACTTGCCTGATCTATCTCGAACACCACGATCGATCAGTCGAGAATGTTTAAATAACGAAGAAAATCTCTCGTCATCATCATCGAATTCATCATTGCCGACTGATATGGAACGTGTCAATCGTGCAGCTATTCTTCGTTACAAATCACTCGATTCAATTGCGTATAATAATCGAAAATCAGCAATCAATGCAAGAAATCCATCGTCAAATAATCGAAAACAATTTTGTAAACCAACGGAATTCGATTTCGATAGCGATGATTCAGTTTGTGGCATACCTAAACCACGCAAGTAAGCGTTGATTTCTGCTTCTTTTTTTTTCATCAAACAAAAACCGAATGCATTTTGAGCTGATAAACTTGTCCTTTCATCATCGAAATTAGACCGATTGTTCTTGTTGTTGCTTACCATCAACTTACTCAGCTAGATAAGATTTGTTTACACACGCATGTCATCAAAAATGTCTACATGTCTCTCTCTCTCTCTCTCGAAAACCGAAAAGCAAAGCTCTGTACATTTATTCTCCGTCCACCCTCTTGTGTCATGCGCCGCTTGATAGCACGATCACATAATTATGCATATTTTCAACTCGATAGACCAAACACACACACACATGTTTATTCCATTGTAGGACAAATGGACGGTGAATAAAGACTCTGTTTCTTACATATTTTCTCAATATACCAGAATATTGTGTTTTGCGTCGTCGTACATCTTTTTCTTTTTTTGATGAGTTCGTGTTGTTTTTACTCTCATGCTGATTTTTATTTTTTCTACAATAATAACCATAACAGAACGAAGGAAAAAAAACGAAGAACCTAACAGTGTGGATAATGATTTGTATTTATTTATTTTTGGTTGTGTTATTGTTGTCTAATCTTTCAAGATTACGTTGAAAATCATTCGGACTTTTCTTTTTCTTCGTTTGATCATCGGTCTAATTTGATGATGTGGTATGATAGAGAGATAGAACTCGAAATGAATATTAATACTTGCCTATCAATCAATGTCAAGAAGAAGAAAAATCAACTGATTTCAAACAAAGAAATTATTATCTGATCAATCTCTTTTGTGTTATGTGTATCAGTCATTTATCCATCTGCTCAAACAAAAGAAGAACCTTGTACAAATCTGATCGTATACATTTTTGGTTCCTTTTGTTTCACGACTAATTGATTTTCTTCGAAGTACGCATACATATGTTTTATGACGTCGAAATAGAAACCTTGTAGATTACTTCCATGAAAATGAATAGATAGATGATGTCCTCGAGAGGTGATGATTAAAAGCAAGGATTTGTTTACATTTGCTTGTTCATCATTTAGTTTCGAAACAAGCTTAATCATGTACTTCAAGATAATTATTCAACTAAGAATAATAATAAAAGAAAAGGAAAAGACACTGACAATAGTTAAGGACAAGAAAAACATACGCCGCCACTGAAGGAAAAACGAGACGACGCAGAAGAGGCAAGAATGACGTTTGATGTATATGAATGTACAGAAATGACGTTTGTATTTGCATTTCCCACCTACCCATCTTCGCCTGCATTATATACGTTTATCATGGAAAAAAAGGAAAAAAAAGAACTATACATATCTTCAGAGAGATATATATGTATATATATAAGTTGCTATTTTTTTGGCTCTATCTTTTTGCAAGATATCTTCTTGTACACAATACGGTTTATATAATCAAGGAAAAAAGAAGAACAAGAGGCCTGTTACTTGCATTCAATGTTCATTCATTCTCTTTTCTATTAATAATAATAATAACAACACAACTTTTCTTTTTCTTCTTGTTCCATTTCTTTTTTCTTCGTCTTTACCATCAAGAGCAAGCCGAATTAAGTCTCGATAATTGTTTTTTCTTTGTTGACTGCCTATATTCAGTTGAATGATAGGCCAACAAACATATGTTGATGCCGAAAGATATATACATATATATCTCTATATATAAATATATCTTACTCGACGCTCTGATTTAGTAAAATAGATAGACCGGAGTAAAAAAAGTACAAATAACGTCATTTGAATAATTACTCCTCGGATTTACTTGAACTACAAATATGGGAGCGTGGTAAGTTGAAGAAGAAGAAAAAAAAGAGGCGAGAGAAGATTTTCGATTTGTTATTTTTTGTTTTGATGATATTATTGAATGATTGTTTATTTTCTTTAGGCTTTGTACAAGCTCGAAAAGTGTCGGTAAACCGGAGAAAATCTATGTTGGTAAGTCTTCTATTTGTCATGTAATTTGGCTAGTGGGTAAATAAAATAGTTACGGATTTCTTTCGTCTCCTCCTACATCAAGAAAACTGACATTGAGATCTGTTGGTATTATCTGATAAATCAAAACGAGAATATATGTCTATAATTTTTTGTCTGATTCGATCTGAAAAAAGAAAATAATCCGGAAGTCGAATGTCGTCTAGTGAGATATTGCTTTTCTCAACATGTGTTATCAGATGTTTGAATGAATAACTTTGTTAATGATTCTTTTCCTATCGTTCGACAAACACAAATAATATTACATACGGTCATAAATTCTGTCAGGCACTTTCTCTTCGTCTATTTTCGTCAATATTCTATCTCAAATGGCTGTGTCAGGCAATCATTTTTCTTCTTTTTCTTCATTCGTAACGATACGATGTTCCCATACCGGCGTTATCGAATAGAAACACGGATTTTTCCTTTAGATTCATCGACAATCGAACGAAATCAACATGAGAATACTCGTCCGATATCCGTACAAGCAACTATTAGTAGTACAGGAATTACAAATTCTGTACGAAAACATGAAACACACACTGACTCGACTCCTTCGACAGCAGCACCAGTGCAAATTCATCAAGAAAAACTCGAAGGAGAAGACAAAATCTCGTTTGCTGAACCGCAATTCTATGCTCGAACATCAAATACACCTGTTACAAATCGTCGACAACCATCACCACCATTTGAAAGTTCGTCTTTTTTTTTTAAAATAGAATTCATTTTCTTAATATTCTCAATTCATTTTTCTTAGCTCCATCATCAACACCAAATCGACCATTACAAAATTCGGTTATTATCAATCCTTTCGAACGTCTTCGTCCAATGGAAATTTCTCCACCACCGACAAGCGAAGATATTTCACCGCCATTTCCTCTTGTCGAACAAATCGATGTTTCCATAATCGATCAACACGATGAAAATAACGATTCATCAGCATCGACAGCAACAACAACGACGAATCGATCGGTTCATTTGCCTGTTGAAAAGCAACGAGGTCCTTCGGAAATCATTCGTAAACGAAATAGTAAATGTAAAGTCGAAGATTACAAACGATCGATTCAAAAAACGACAACAGTCGACGAAGAACCGACCGTTGAAGTCGATCTCACACCGAAATATTTCGATGTACCAATCGATCAACAGAATGCCAATGATCAACGTGCACAATTGTCTATCGAACGATTGAATTTATTATTATCCAAAGATGAAGAAGTTCCTGAGTAAATCGAACGTTTTTTTTTTCGTGACAAAAAAAAAGAAGTTTTTGTTTTTGCAGATTGGATGAGAAATTGTCTGTTGCTGACAAACGAAATCTATTCGAAACTAAAACGAATACTGCCGTTGTCGAACGTTCGAAATCATTCAAAACCGAACAAACACCGACGATTACGAAGAAATACGCTAATGATAATCAACGTTCGAAAACTGAGAATATCATTCAAACCAACGAAAAAGAAACATTCGATGATGACACATCGAAACTTTCGTTCAGAGAAAAGATGATTCTATTCAATAAAAATAAACCTCAAGGACTTACGCCAACGTCGTCATTGAAATCGAATCGAAGTCGTTTAACACAGGTTTTTATTCTTGCAAAATAAGAAAACAAAAACAAACAAAATTCTTCTTAATCTAGCCAATTACAGCTGAAGAAGTTCAAGCAGCTGCAAATCTAACTCCACCATCGAGCATGAAACAATTATCAGACGATGGCAATGAACCTGAACATATTCTACCGGTCAGCAAAAGGTAAATCAAAACTTTTATTAATAAATATCAATAAACACATAAGAAATCTTAGACTCGAACAATTCAAAGCCATCGGTCAACAAATCGAATCGAAACCGATTGTTTCTGAACAAAAGTCTCGTCCACTGATGAAATATGCTGCGAAGAAGACGAATACCGATCAAGAACAACGTGCTAAAACAGTCGATATAATTCGTCTTAAATCCGGTAAATAATTCAATTATTTTCTTTTTATATAAAAAAGAGAAAGAACAAGAGAGAGTCATTTCTTTTCTTCGTTCGTTCGTTCGTTTGAAGTCGTTCAATTGCTTTTACCTTCCTTCGAGATGATGACTTAGAATATCTTTCGATCGCAAAAAGAAGTCGAGTATTTTCTTTTTTGCTCACATAAAAATCAACATGGGACAATGTTGGGATAAAAAAGTTCATGTTCAATGTTTAGATTCGAATATTAATAAACCAAAAGAAATCAATAAAACAGCTGAATCAGTACCAACGAAATCAACCAATCGAAATGTTCTATCCGTGGTTAAATCCGATACAGTTTCGGTATTGAAACCCGATGATCATCTCGAAAACTTTTTCATTGACACGACTAAAATCAATTCGATCGATCAATCGAATATTCAATTGAACACCGATGATCTCAATCAAATTGCCGAGAAAACAACGCGATTGCAAAGTCAAGCACCGCGTGTTCGACCTCCACGTCGACAACAACAAGGAACGAAAAATCCTCTCCGACAAATTCAAGCCAACATAGCGACTCTAAATGAATACACCGAAGTACATACGGATGTTTCCGAACAAGAACTTCGACGATTAAAACGTGCACAAAGTAACGGCACGGTTTTCTGATTTTTAAATCATAGTTTTTTTTTTCTTTTCCACTTCTAGTTGCTGAAAATGCAGGCATTGCACAAGAAGCTCTTGCTGCATTGACTGCCAACGAAAATTTTGCCGAAGTTAACCTTCGTAAAATCGATCAAATGCCTTTGATTAAATCAGCATTCGAACCATACAAAGATCTTATGCTTATATTAATCAAAGGACGTCGTTATTGTTCTTTACGTTTAGTTAATCCAGTCTATGAATCGATCAATGAAGGTGATTGTTATTTATTATTAACACCATTAAAAGTCTTTGCTTGGCTTGGTCGTCATGCGAATTCAGTTGAGAAAGCTCGTGCACATGATTTACTCGATTATTTAAAACAACATCGAGATTTCGGCTTGAGAAATGAAGTCAAATATTTTCTCTTGGATCAAGATAAAGACGACACAGAAAATGATCTTCATGCCGAATTTCGAGATATTCTCTCGGGAGAAATCGACGATTATAAATTAGTTGAGGATGTTCTTGACGATGATTTCTATGAAATGAATATCATCGAATTAAATCGAGTCTATCGAGTCGAAAACGATCTTCTCATTCCGTTGAATGACTATTGTTTTCGTTCGTTGTCAATTAAAATTCTCGATCCAAATGAAGTATTCGTGTTCGATTTCGGTTCGGAATTGTACGTTTGGAATGGGAAATTTGCCGAGAAAAATAAAAGAAACATGGGCTTACAGCTAGGACAACAATTATGCAATGAAATCTATGATATGAGCGAGTGTATTATTCATCCGTTTGAACCATTGAATGAACAAATTAAAATGGAAAATGCATCGAGACCTAATTGGACTCTATTTGGTAAACAAAATCAAAATGTTGAAACGTTGTTGTTCAAAGGAAAATTTATCGATTGGCCAAGTGATTTCGAAGAGATCAAAGGAAATGTCGAATCGACAAATATCATTAATAAACTACCAGCAACACAACGAGTAAATCGTTCAAAAATATAAAATGTTTATACATTTTTTTTTGTTTTGTTTAGCCTCTTTCAATCGTCGAAACACTAAAGCCTGCTGATGTTTTTCAAATGCTCGATACAATTCATCCATCTGTCAATCTCATTGTCGACCAAATCAATCTCGGCCGAGGTCGATTCTGGTTCGATTCCACTGAAAACATCGGTCACGAAATTCAAACGATTTCGGTCAATGTTTGGCTTATCGACGACAACGATCGACATGAATTACCGAAAACAAGCTACGGACAATTCTATTCCGATGATGTCTACATCATCCGTTGGAAATACAAATTATTTCCAATCGGTAATCAACAACGAAAGGTCGATGTCAGTCGAGAACGGGTAATCTACTGGATTTGGCAAGGCATGAACGCTAATCTCAATGAAAAGGGTATTTCTGGATTGTTAGGCGTATTTCTCAGCGAAGATCGAGGTGTACATGTAAGAAACTGAAAATATTTTCCAAAGTTTTGAAATTATAATATTTGGTTTAGATTCATGTCAATCAAGAACATGAAGAAGCAGCTTTCTTGCAATTATTCGATGGTACAATGACGATACATCTCGGGCAACATAAACAACCATCAGCATCAGCCTGGCGTTTGTATATATTTCTTGGCGAAATCGATTGCGAAACACATTGGTGGGAATTGAATGTTCATTGTTCGAATCTACGTAGTCGAACATCGATGTTATTAGTAAATACATCGGAGAATTTCATGTTGCTTTGGCATGGTTGTCAAACAAGTGAACAACAACAAAATCTTGCCAAACAATCGGCCATGAAAATACGTGACAAATGTCCACAAGAATTTCATTTCGATGGAATCAATGATGATATCGAATTTTTTGAAATGCAAGAAGGCGATGAAATTGAACTGTTCTGGGATGGGATCAACGAACGAACACATCAACGAAAATATTTCTCAACTCTCGCCAAACCCTTTCAACATACACTGCCAGCGATTCGTATCTATCATCTTTCGAGTTTACATGGCCCATTTGTTGCTCAAGAATTTGTCTATACATTGCGTTCATCGGATTCTCATGCGGTTTTTCCATTTAAACAAACGGATTTATATGAATTTCATCAGCCAGCATTGTGTTTAATCGATGCGGGCTATGAAATATTCATTTGGCAAGGTTGGAATGATCAGACTGATGCTGAATTGAAATCTCAATTGTCAAACGCGAATTTAGTCGTTCAAACACCGAAAGATATTCGTTTCACAACTGAACGTCGTTGTGCTTTTCAAACAGCGATTGATTATTATACAAGTAATGAGATGAAATCAAATTTCGATTTATATTTTCGCATTTCTTTAGCAAAAACCGGTTCATCAACTGTGGATATTCCTTGTTCAGTTGTCTATGCAGGTTTAGAACCAATCGATTTTATTAATTTATTTCCTAAATGGAATGTACATAGCAAAGCTCGACAGCAAAATCAACGAGTTCGCCAACGAAAACTAGTGAATCAAGAAAATCATTTTCTTCTTTTTTCTTTTAGGATGGTAAAAAAATGAATCAAAAAGATTCGGTTATCGATTTATTAAATCAATTATCTCGAACTCAATATTCACTGGATGAACTTCGAGCTCGACCATTACCCGAAGGTTGAACATTTTTAATTTCGAATCCAAATATTCATCCGTTTAATTTCAGGTGTTGATCCATCGAAAATCGAATCCTATCTATCAGATAGTGATTTCAAAAATGAATTTCACATGACAAAAACTGAATTCTATGCTCTACCTTATTGGAAACAAACAAATATTAAAAAACCACTTGGTTTTTTCTAAAAATCACTTGTTATTATATATAAACATGCAACAATTGTTAAATATTTTTTATTGCCCACCCTCAAGTCTTTTTCTCATTCACGGCTTGCTTGAATTATCTTTTTTGTTTTCGTTTTTCTTTTTTTGTATCTGTGAGAACATAACGAGAGAAAAAACGTATGAATAAATGAATCTACTCTTTTGTCCTCTCGCGATGAGATTTAATATCAAATGAAATTTGATCGTTATTTTTTTTTCTAATTAAAAACAAAAAAAAGGATTTCGCATTGCACCTGATCAACAAAATAAATACGGATGAAAATCATTGATTCAACTAAACATTCGTCTCAGAATGCATTGTCTAACACGTTTATTTGTCCTCGCTGTTGCACTAGCAGTCTCTGTTTCATCCGTTCGTATCGGTTCATTTAATTTACATCAATATGGAAGTAAAAAATCTGCAAATGCAACATTAACAAATGTTGTTGCCGAAATCATCAGCGATTTCGATTTGGCTATCATTCAAGAAATTAGCGATGTTTCCTTAAAAGCACCTTATGTCTTGTTCGATGCATTGAATCAAGTTTCAAGTGAAAATACCTATACAATGACATTGAGCGAACGTGTTGGCCGATCAGCAACAAAAGAACAATTTATTTTCTTCAATCGAGAAGCAACATCGGGTCTCGAAGTCGTCAATTCTTATATCTATGCAGATGTTCAAGATTTATTCGAACGACCACCGTAAATCAATCGTTCGTTGTCGATGATCAATTGAATATTTTGTTTTCTTTTAGTTTCATTGGTACATTTAAAGTTAAAAAACCCGGTAAATCAGGTGTTAAATTGTTCACTGTTATGGATGTTCATTTACGTCCTGATGCTGCCTATCAAGAATTACTCGATATGCGTCATGTTATCGAAGATTTCATTGAAAAACATCCACAATATTTCGATCAAACAGCTACTTCCTATGAAGAAGCTCTTGAAGAAAATGTTATCGATGCGACAGAAGACAATCTTCCAAGTTTAAAAACCAATCATCCTATTTTAATTGTCGGTGATTTCAATGCTGACTGCACGTACATTTCAGCACGTCGTCAAGAATTACTTCGGTAAATCAACAAAATTGTTCTTTACTTTCTTTTTTCAATTGTTTGTTTATTAGTACAATTAATTATGTTGATTTCCACTGGGTTATTACCAACGAAGTCAAAACCAACACACGTCAAACATGCACATACGATCGTATCTTTGTCAATGGTGACAATTTCGTCAATGCTATTGTTCCTGATAGTAATACAACGGTTAACTATCAAGAAATCTTTGGAATGACATTGGCCGAGGCTTTAGGTGTTAGTGATCATATGCCCATTAAATTCGATATTAATTGGTAAATAAACTTTACCAACATGTTCGTTTTTTTTTGGTCGAAGAGAAAAGAAAATAAAATCTTGATTGCAATTCCTATATGATAATTATTGAATTTGTTTATTTCATGCGTTAGCATCGATTTTGATAGGAGAAAAATAATAATAATACAGAATATAGATATGATTTGGAATAACAGAGAAATAATATTACTATTAATCATCATAGAAAATAAAAAGAAGAATCAGAGAGAGAGAGAGAAAATCAAATTGATCTATTTGGCTTTCTTGGCAGCTGTTGTTTTGGTTGTCTTGCTTGCTGATGCAGGAGCTTTACCTTTTTTCGTTTGTTTAGCTGCTGTTGGTTCTTTAATAAGAAAAAAAACACATATTTCGAAAAAGAAAACGATGAATTCAAAGATAAACGAACCTTCTTCAGGCGTATTTTCAACAACATCATTCGTTCGATCTTCGAATGGTTCTTCTGTTTGACCTTTCTTTTTAGTTGATGTTGGGCCAGTTTTTTTATTCGATGCTGGTGCCGATCGTTTAGCTGCTCCTTTTTTGCCTGTCGTTGTTGTTGTTGTTGTTGTTTCTTCATCTTCTGATAATTTCAATTCATCGTTAGTTGGTAGTTCTTCATTTTCGGATTTTTCAGCTGTTGCTGATTGTTTCTTTGTCGAACCTGGTCCTTTGCCTTTTCCTTTGCCAGCTGGAACTTTCTTCTTCGTTTCAGTTTCGTCATTTTGCTCTTAAACGAAAAGCAAAATTAAATGTACAGATTATTCTATTGACAAATGTCTTTATTATGATCACCATTATTACCATTTTCAATTTCAGCTTCAGGCGGATTAGTTTTTGTTTTTTGTCCTGGCTTACGACCGGGTTTTGCTTTGGGCTTTTTCGTTGGTGAATCACCTTCATTTTCGACATCGTCATCATCATTTTTCGCCGATTTGGCTGATGTTTTTGTCGGAACAGGTGCTTCCGGTTGTTCGTTTTCATTGAGTTCATCGTGTGTCGGCATGTTTTTAGCGGGTTGACGTTTACCACCACGAGCTGTTCCGGTCGTTGCTGTTTTAGTGTTCGTTTTTTTCTTTGAAACTTGTTCTTCTTCGATTTCTTCTTCAGTTGAATCATCGCCAGCTTCTGATTTCTTATTGACACGATCGATAAAACCGGTTGCTTCTTCTTGAAGTTTTTCAGCTTCGGATTTCTTTCGACCACGAGTTGCTTTTTTCGTTGTTGCCTTTTTCGGACTTAACTGTTCGGTTTCTACGGTTTGTGGATTTTCATTTTCGATTTCAGCAGTTGGTGGAGCTGCGGCCTTTGTTTTCTTTGGTGGCATTGGATTTGTTTTCTTTTGTTTTTTGCCTTTTCAAATACAATCAACTAAACGAATAATTCAGTCAGTCGGACTATAATAACGACGAGAGATTATTTTATTTCTAAGAACAAAGAACCAAGTGCCGAACAAAATTCAAACGATGAAAAATTTCTTTTCAAAAATAAATAATTTTCAAAAAAACCGCTGATAATAATCAGTAACGTTTTTTTTTTGTTCCAGTTCTGTTTACTTAACACAGTTGTGCACTTTCGTTTACATTCGATCGATTGAAAGAGGGTCACCACGGAGACTGAAAGAGAACGCACGAATGATGTTCGATGAAACGAAAGCGAATTTGTGGTCAAAGGATTTTTTTGTTTCTTTATATGGCGGCCTCGAATGGTGTTCAAACATCAACATCATCGAGTATCTTTCCCGAGCCGAGGTAGACAATTCTCAAGTTCGATTCTCGTTTTCAAAAATTCTTCTTTTCAAAGATTTACAAATGAACGGCAACTTGTACTTTTGAACAGTGATGAATTACGTTCGAAAAATCGTGAACAACTAATTGAAAAACTTGAACGGGTTATACAAGAAAAGAATGCATCCATTCTTAAACTTGAAGAACGGTAAACAAAAGAAAAATACGAAACAGACCAATTGAAATGTCATATCGATTTTCATTTTCAGTGAACTTCATTTAGAAGATTCACTTAAGAAAAAAAATCTCGAGTTTCGTGCACTTGAAGAGCAACTACGACAATTCGAAGAGAAGGTTTTGCGCTCATTTTAATCATTTCGATTTCATACTTTTAATTAATATTCGATAGACACGAACATTCGAACAACTACATCAGTTACAAGTTCAAACATTTGAAAAGACAATACATGACTGTCAAATTGAAAACGAACGTAAGCATTTAGTTCGAATGTTTTACTGATTTTTAATCATCAATTGCATTGAACCGTAGGTCTGTGTGAACATATCAATGATTTAACTCGACAGCTACGAGAGAAGACGGATTTCGAAGCAATTAATCACGAGAAAATCTTAACATTCGATCGTATTGCAGCTGATACGCAACTTTGGAGACAAAAACTCGATTCGTATAAATCAACAATCGAACAACGCGAAGAAACAATTGTCAATCTCAAGTACGTACACATTTACCTTCTTTTTTTTATTACTAATAAAAGAAAATATAAATTTTTTGCATTTGGTTTTGTTTTTCAAAGGAAAGAAATTAATGATGTACAAAAACGAAAACAAACAAGTAGATTTTGGTCTTTTTATTTATTTATTTTATTCATTTTTCAAAAATTTCAGATGGAGACATCGAAGAAAACGCCCTGCGAGCACAAATATCTTCTCTCCAAAATGTATGTTTCTATTTAAGTTTTCTTCATTATTGAGCATTTGACAAGAATAACAGAAAAGAGCAGCAAAAAAAACAGCGAAACTTATATAAACAAACCATCTAAGTTCAGTCGTTAATCAAATGATTTATTTGACGAGAAGCTTTAGAACGAAAAAAAAAGAAAACATAAATTGATGACGAAAATGAACATGTATTTATTGAATAAGAATTTTCATAAGACAAAAAAAAAGAAAGAAAAAGACGTCTATTTGTTTTATATGGCCTGAGGCTTCGATGAATTTGAAGAGTTTAATGGATTGTGAATTCTATTTTAGACTGTTCGAGATCGTGATAATGAAATTGAACATTTGAAAATCACACTTCGACGTGTTCGAGATTCACTCGGACCAGTAGGTTTTCTTGTTTCGTCAAGTTTTTTTTTGTTCAGTTGATCTTTCGAAATTCTCATAGAGTCAATTGATTCAAACCAATCGTTGGCGAAGCACGGACGATTTAGATACTCAACCGACTCGAATTTCGCGTTGTTCATCGCCAAAAAAACGTCAATCATCACCACCAGTTCGTGATCGATCATTTTCGCCAACACTCGACGTTGAATATCTGAAAAAGAAGCTCAAAACACTCACTGATCGTCTCGCACATGCTCAACAATTGCTCGTCAAACGTGACGATCAAATAGCGACATTGAAACGTGTTCATGACAAACGTTGGCTACGTTTAAAACATCTACAGAAACAATATCGACTTGTCAAAGATGAATTACAATCCTATACCGATGACGAACTCAATCAAACGAAGAACGATGGATTCTATCGAAAGATTCTACGAAAAAATAAAGTCGGCTGTTCAGTTTGTAACGATCAACGACGTCGAAAACAGCAAACAGGCACCAATCGAAAACTTCTTCGACATGAAGACGACGATGGTGTTTGGAATGAAGTGACGAAACTACGTCGAGAAAACGGCAAATTAATCAATGAAAATGTGAGTCTCAATGAAAAACTCGACTTACAAGATGTCGAAATCAATGAACAAGCTGTTGTGATCAATGAACTTCGAAATGAAATCTATGCATTGAATAATAAAGATGAACGACGTCAATCAAAAGCGAATTCTCCATTGAAAACAACTGATAATCAGCAGCAAGTCATTGAGGAACTTGAAAAGAAACTATACGAATTAGAAACTGAACGAACATGTTTAGTATTTGAACAGGAACGATTGAAAACAAATCTAGATTTATGTATCAATGAGAAACAACATTTAACTCAACAACGAACACAAACAACAAGTGAAATGAAGAAATTAAAATTACGAATTCTCGCACTTCAAGATCAAGTGCATAAACTCAAACGAAATAGTTTAATAACAAATACAACAAAGAAATCTCTTGTTTCACAACCATTAACAACAAATAAAAAACGACCGATTATTAAGAAAAAACCGAAAAAATCATGTCTAGAAATGTTACTCGATCAAAATTCGAGTTTTATCGATGATCTTCAAGATGAATCGTCAGTACTCTATCGAGTTTCATCAGCGAAATCAACTGAACGTCTACGACGAAGACGACAACAACAGCAACACCATCGACCTTGCAGTCTCTGCGATTATCATACTGAGTCATCGTTGATGAAACGACGACGACGACCGTCGATACCAAAGAAACGAATCAATCAAAATTTGAAAAAACCAAGATTAAATTATTCATCGTTGCTTTACGATTCGTATGCACAATATGCGAGAAAGCCTTTAACAACAAAAAAACCAACGAGAGTATGTTGAGAGAGAGAGAGAAATGACAGTTTTGTATTTTTGACGAGAATTTTTGAATAGATCGCGCCTATGCGACGACGTATTGAACAGTTAGAAATGGAATTAGCTGATGCTAAAGATGAAAATCAACAATTAAATCAACGTCTTTCGACAACATTAAGTCGAATTAATCTTCTCAAAACCACGAACCAAGTTCGAATAGTTCTGTTTGCAAATCTTTTACGAAATGATTTCATTTTTTGTCTAGAGATTAATAGCCGATTGCGATCGTTTGAAAAATGATCATCGTCTTCCGCCTTCGTCATTTTCCGAGGCACGTCGTCACGATTCATCAGCATCGGAAGGGGGTGAAAATCTCGAAAGTCTCTATTCTCGTTTGAAGAATACGTCATTCGACGCCGCTCGACAACGAAAACTCAATAAAACTCTTCAAACTGACAATGAAACACTGACGAAGAATCTTCAATCACTCACCGACAAATTGACGCATACAGAACGAGACATTGCCAGTAAACGAACGTTAATCGAGACTTATAAAACACGATTGAACGAATTCGAAACCAATAGTAAGAATTCAAATGATAAATCAACGAGCGAAGTAAACCATCGATTGAGTTTTTTTTATTTGCAATGGAAAGTTCTTCTCTCGCGTTAGAATGATGAAGAACGTTTGAAATCTTTGACGGAAACTATGGATAAATTACGCGTTTCAGTAAGCTTTTGTAGCTGTTATTAACAATCTCGATTTCGATTGTGCTTTTTTCGTAGCTTGATTCGCATAAAAATCGTTTGCAAGCCGTCACTCGAGAGAAACAAATTCTCGAAACTCGCTACGGCCAATTAGTCGAAGAACATCAAAAACTAGTAAAAATCTCTTTTTCAAATTTCATTCCGTCATCTTTTTTCCTTCGATAGAAAATCCGGTACGAAGATCTTCAAACAAAACATCGTCTCAACGATCAGCAAATCCGTCAATTTCGTTCGAATACTGATCAATTAAACGAAGAACTGCTCACAGCTCGTCGACTCTCCGAACAACAATTATTATCACTGAATACGAAATCTCAGGATGCTCTACATCGAATAACTCAAGAACTCGATCGAACACAGAGACGTTTGCACGAATACGACCGATTTATTAACGTAAAAAATATCAATATCTTGAAATTTTCTCTATCGATCGAATCTGTTTTCTAGGGTTTATTACACGACATGATACGACGAAATGTTCAAGTCAATGATCAAGTAAAACGAGCCCGTGAACATCAACGACAACGAGAATCTCTCTCGATGACACTGCCAGGCTATGATTCAGCAATGAATACAGCCAGTCGAATTCTAAATCTCTCACAAGATGATCTCGATGATATCATGTCAACAACTGACGAAAGTTTTCAAGGAAATTCGAAACAAGAAAATGTCGATAAGAATGAAAAACTTCGACATAAAGTCTCGAAATTACTCGTTTCACAAGAAGAATTCGCCGGAAAATTATTGAAAATTTTTAGTAAAAAACTCGATGACATTCAAACGGCTGACCGTGAACTCGCGACCATTAAACATACTTAGATAAATCGTCGTTGTATTTTTCTTGTGCAACAAGAATAGATTTTCCTATTTGTCTATGGCATTTCAAATCGTTTTTGTTTTCTAGTTCAATGGTGAACATTTTCTTAGATTTGTTTTTTTTTCTATTCACGAGTAATCTCAATTAACAAATAAATATGTGTGTGCGTGTGTGTAAAATAGTTTTAACGGATTTCTCTTGCCGTTCGGTCAGACGAGAAAAATACCCATTCATGACCAGTGATCTTCTTCTCGAACGATATCGAGCAGCTCGAACTTTGTCGAATTCAACGGCCGAACAAGAGGAAACACTCTATCATAAACGGCAACGTCTTGCTCTTGAAAATCTACGAACTGTTGCTTATAAACAGGCGTTAATTCAATCGAAAAAACGACGACATGCACGGCAACGTTCATCGATTCGTCTTTCGACGGACATTCGTCGTGAATTTCAAGTCGACAGACAAAATCAACAACTCTCACCATTACATTCAACGAACAAGCCTTTACCGAGTCCTGTGCCAGTTCGAACTTATCCACAAGTATTTTCAATTCGACAAATCTTTTCAAAACAATCGATCGACAAGAGTATTTTCAATCGAACGCATATTCTCGGTCAATTCGATCGGAAATTTCTCATTGGTAAACATACGATTCAGTCGAATCGAACTCAATTGATTCTCTTCGATCAACATGCCGTTTCCGAACGTATTCTTCTCGAACGACTTCAAAATCATTTTCAACAAGAGCATATTCGTACGAATCCATTTCATCTATCTGAACCGACAATCATCGCTCGTAATCCACGTTTTCTCTATTCACCCGAGCAAATCACTCTACTCGAACAAACCGGTTTCATTTTTTCATCGATTTCAACGCAAAATCTTCTCATTCGAGCTGTGCCCAATTGGCTTCTCACATTTAGTCAACGTCAACTCGACAATATCATCTCTCAAACCATCGATACTATTCTCCGTCAAACAATTCAACCATCGACCACTAACATTCAACTAATCATCTACGAAACACTCAAATCATTAGCTTGTCACAATGCAATTAAGTTCAATGATCTCCTATCGATTACCGAATGCTCTCATCTTCTCAACGAATTAAAATCATGTTCAATGCCTTTTATCTGTGCACACGGTCGAACGTCCACAGCTCTTCTCTGGGAATACGATCTCGTTCCCGATAAATATCAAGTCGACATGATCGAACTCGCTCAACAAGCATCGATACATAAATGGTTGAAAGAATCCTAATTGAATTTTATTCTAGAGAACACATTAATTATTTTCAAGATTGTTCATCTGTCGAAGTTTCCATGCCTTGTCTAAAAATATGAAAATGTGTAAATAAATTTTTCGAATATTTCGTTTTGATTGTCTACCGAAGTCGTTCATCTTGTTGTTGTTGTCGTTCGATATTTGCAATAACTGTATTTATATCAACCAAACGTTTCTCATTTGTTTTTGGTTTGCCCACTATTGAAGAGAAGATTTTATTTTTAAACAAAACAAAATCAAACAAACAAACCAGTCGATCGAAACGAAGACACAGTGATATTGTTCGATGTTTGGGCATCATCATGTTCGAATTCATCAATTTCATTGACTAACCTGAAAAACAAAACGTATGAACAAGCATGAGAAATAAACAACACGAACCTATGTTCTTCAGATTGTAAATGATTGGAATCATCTGACTTCATTGGACTTATATTCGCTTTCTTCGATTTTTTCGAACGACTCTTTTTTCCTGGACTTTTCCAATCAAGTTCTAAAATCTAAATCAAATCGATAAAAGAAACTTCGAACTAAATGATCAAACTTTTTTCTCTTTAATTTCATTGTATAATTTTGCTACAATATCAGGTGATGGCTCACCGAAATCCATTCGAATAATTATCTAAAATATGACATAATAACTCAAACCCTTTCTGTACAATAATAATAAGAAAAAAAACACAAAAAGCAAAATTATTGAATCGAACAGTTCTTTTTATCATTCGATTGAGCAGTATCATCAGTCTAAACAAACGAGAGAAATCCGATCAATTTCTATTCGAAACTCAATTGTTCTTACGGTCGGACGTTGCTGTTGTTGTCTTCGTCTTCTCGCTTCCTCTTGTTCACTTTCTTGCAAAGCTTTAGCAAATAAATAATCGGTTTGTTCTTTTTCATGATTATTATTCACTTGTTTGCCTTTACATTGATGATCATCAGGAAATCGATGACGTAAACAAAATGTTTTCAAACATTTTTCACAATTAACTTGAATAGCTTCACGTTGTTTACATGTGGATATCGAACATTTATTTCGATAGACTCTCTCGCGTTTTTCACGTGCTGGATCCGATTTACAATCGCGATCGATATGTGCCGAAACGACAACATCGGGCGATTGCTCACGATGTTCGTATGGTACAAGTTGATTGCAGAGTGGACAAATAGGCACTTGAATATTTTTACGATAGGCTGACGGGCATTGATGTTCATCGTATTTGATATGATCTTTGCATAAGATCGATGAACAGGCATCGCATTTCATTGGAAGGAAATCTAAGGAATCGATAGATCATTTCAGTAAAAAAGAATCATTGAATTTACCTAATCGATTGCATGTTTGAACAGAACAATGCTGACCTAGGTGAGGCAACTCCATTCGTATGAGAGAGAGAGAGCGAGAGTCATATGCACAATGATGAGTCACACCTAGCGGCACATATCATTGTCATGTGGCGCTCGTATCATATTGTCAAAATTTAGAAAAAATGCTTAATTTTTTCTTTTTAATTTTTTTGCAAAAATAATTTTAAAAATATTTTTTTCTTCTTCATCGATGAAAATATCGAAAAAAAAAATTTTCCCCTCATAGCAAATACAAACAAAATGGTTTCTTCTGTGTTATTTCGCCATTGTTCATGAAAATTAATTCTCATTATTTCAGATCTTACGAATGAGTTACTACGGTCGAGGCGGTAGCAGTTACGGATCATCTTCATCCTCATCTCGAGGTAAATCGATTTGTTTCTTTTACTTTTGCGTACATTCGAATTGTCAAATCAATTTCAGGTTCTTACGGAGATCATCGAAATAGCAATGGACATTCACGTGATCGACAAGGTGGTAACAATTTGCTCGATGACCTTGATTCATTTACAGTCGCACCTTTACGTCCTGGTCCACCAATTATCAAAAATTTCTACGTCGAATCACCTATAATTTCTAGTCGACCACAAGTAAATCAATCGACAAAATCATGCTGTTGTTTTTGTTCACCTACGTCATTTCATTTCAGCATGTAACCGAACAATTCTATATTCAAAATGAAATGTCCATACGTGGCTTTGGACCGAAACCAATTCTTTCATTTGATGAAATACAATTACCTAGTAAACACGATTTTTTTTTACAAAAACAACAGCTTGATCCTTTATTTGAAATTAGATTCACTTCGAAATGTCATTCAACGACTTGGTTATGTTCGACCAACACCAATTCAATCACAAGCTTGGCCTATTCTCTTAAGTGGCAGTGATCTTGTCGGAATTGCACAAACTGGCTCCGGAAAAACTCTCTCCGTACGATGAATATTTCGTTTTGTTTCTTCATTTGTCTTTCTTTAGTTTATGTTGCCAGGCTTGATTCACGCTACTGGTCAATCGAACAATCGTTCAGGCGATCCGCTAGTTCTCATTCTTGCACCGACACGTGAATTAGCACAACAAATCCAACAAGTTGGCGCTGATTTTTGCGCGGCTACGAACTGCCGTAGCACGTGTATCTACGGTGGCGCACCGAAACCGCCGCAAAAACGTGAAATACGTTACGGCATCGAAGTTTGCATCGCTACACCAGGTCGATTACTGGATTTTGTTCGAGAGAAAACGATTAATCTCGATCGTGTAACATATTTTGTTTTGGATGAAGCTGATCGAATGCTCGACATGGGTTTTGAACCGCAGATACGAAAGATTGTCAAATGTCTTCGAGTAAATTTCGAATTCATCGAATAATATGACAACGTGTTTTGCCCATTTTTTTTCTCTAGCCGGACCGACAGACAGCTATGTTCAGTGCGACATGGCCGAAAGAAGTTCAACGATTAGCTTCAGATTTTATGACAGATTGCTCGCATATAACATTGGGCAAAGCAATTCTCAATGCCAATCAAAATATTCATCAAATTGTCGATGTTTGTGAAGAATTCGAAAAAGAATCAAAGTACAACAATCAAACAGAACAAAAAAAAAGTCGAAAATCGTCTAAAAAAATTCTTCTTTAGATTAGCTAAAGTTTTAACAGCAGTTATGCGCGATCAAGATTGCAAAGTGATTATCTTTGCACAAACAAAGAAACGTGTCGATGATTTCTTTCATACGATTCGTCGTCTTGGCTATCCCGTGTTTCCTATTCACGGAGATAAACGTCAACAAGAACGTGACCGAGTTTTACAAGGTTTGAAAAATCGAGTCGAATCTCCAAACGAAATTTTTTTCGTTCTTAGAATTTCGAAATCGATCTCGTGTTATTCTCATTGCAACTGATGTTGCTGCTCGTGGTCTAGGTACGTTTCGAGTGTTATTTGTCTACGAATATTGAAAAATATGTTCATTTGAAATCAACAAAATCGTTAATTGGTTTTTTTCTCTTCTTGTTGCAGGTGCGTCTTACGGCAGAGGCGTGCCTGCACATTCGATTGCTGTTCTTCCGAGAGAGAACCTATGTATTGAGTGTGTTTAAGTCTTGTGACATGATAACATGGTTCACAAAAAGTGCTAAGTCACATCGACGTTCGGCGTGCCGCTCATCTTTTAAATGTCAACGTATTGTCGTCGAACGAACCAATGGGTAGAAAACTAAAGATTGTCTCCTCCTCCTCGTTCGATATCAATGCGTACACATACTAAAAAAAATAACATCGGCGGTCGTTGAACATCTTGGACTTGGTGCACGGTAATTTTCAACATTCTTCTTTTCTGACTCAAGTAGAAAGACGAAGAGAAGCAAAGATCGAATGTTTTCAGTAGATTATGAACTAATTTATTTGTGTATGTTCAGATGTGGAAGATGTACGAATTGTTATTAATCTGGATTATCCAGCACAAACGGAAGATTACGTTCATCGGATTGGACGTACGGCTCGTTCAGGCGCTAAAGGAACAGCCTACAGTTTCTTCACACGAGAAAATGCTAAGCAAGCACAAGAATTAATTCAATTATTAAAAGATTCCAACCAAGATGTCAACGAAAAATTATACGATATGGCTCGAAGTAAATATTTTGGCAGCGGTGGAAACGATCGTGGCCGAAATAATTATCGTGGCGGATTCGATCGACGAGCCGGCGGCGGTGGTCCTCCTCCAAGTCGACCTACTAGCAACAATAATCATAGTTCTCGACCGACTCGATTCAGTAACAAACGTTCCCGAAGTCGCAGTCCGCCAGTTCGTCAATCACGATTCGATAATGATTCCTATGAATTCAAACGACCTCGAACCGATAATAATTCTCGTGACTATTCATCGGCAACAACCAATGGCAATGGCATGCATTCCCATCGATCGAATCCAAAACCTCCATCGAACGGAATGTCATCATCTTCAACAAATAATTCATACGGCGGTGGTGTTGGTGGTTTCAATCAAATTCCAAATTATCCTCCGCCGCCGCCGCCACCATCGGCAAACATGTACCCGGCAGCATATCAAATGTATGCTCAAGTACCACCGCCACCATTGCCACCATCTGGCCCAACACCATCTTAATTTCAACGATTCAATTGTTTTTACGAAATCAACTATTTTCTTTTTTCTTTTCTCATTTACTTGCTCTCGTTCATATTACATATATAGCGCATTATTCTTTCTCTTTGTTGTTTTTTCTTGTGTTACACTTCTTTCGATGTTTAAATGGACAAAAAACGATCAATATATATGAAGGCAAAAAAAACGAAAATCTTCTTCTTCATTCAGATAATATTCTTATTTTTATGCTGTCTGTACATTTAAAAAAAAACGAAAGAAAGAACAGAGAAGCTATTGACAAGACACACGCACACATACACAAGATTTGTTTTCAACAAAATTTAACAATACATACAGACAAGAATAATAAGTCGAGAAGAAAAAGAAAATCAAACTACAGATTCTCTACCATTCATCCGAAAGAACATTTCGAGGACGAACCATATCTGTCCACATATTTTCACGCATTGACCATAGAGCTTCGTACATGTTATTGTAGAAACCGGGACTATTATTGATGAGCCAATGAGATGGTAATGTTCGAGCGGGATGATTTCCATTCGAACCGATCGTTGCTTTCAATTGTTTCGGCCAATCTGAACTAAATGGATGATCGGTTTTGAGATGATCAATATATCGAGAATAGGTTTCCGAATGAGCAACACGTTGTACTCGAGGTGGAACAACATGAACAGACGCAATTTGTGGTTGTTGTTGTTGCTGTTGTACAGGAGGAGGCGGTGGTGGCTTGAGTAAAATTGGAAGAATACCACCGCCATTGATCGGCTGAATATTTTGATAATATCCATTGATTGCTACTCCACCGTTGACAATTCGTTGTGGAGTATGAGGTGTTTCATTTTGTACTGCTTGCATTTCCTGTTCTCTTGTACGTTCTCGAGCTCGTTCGTCGTATCGTTCGCGATCGGGCTGTGGTAATCGTCGCCATTGATCGCCGATAATTCGGCCGATATCCGCAAATGACAGGCCGGGATTCGTTTGTGCCAAACGTTTCCGCGCGTCACTTGCGAATACCAAATAGCCCGAGATCGGTCTCGATGGTCCAACACGTCGATTACTCTTTCGACCATTGCCATTTCCATTGTTATTATATCGATTTGAAAATGATGAATTTAAATTCATCGAATTGTTATGTTGATCATCGACATCCATTGTCGATTGATCGTCGAATTCGACGACGACTGCACTTTCATCAACAAGTTTGAATAAACCACTCGATGCGTCTTGTTTAAGAAGTAATTCTTTTCGATAGGTCCAAATTTCATCTGCTGTTGCTTTGGACGACAAGGAAATTCGTTTCAATGGTTTGGATAAATTTCTTATGCTATGATCATCGTTGAAATATTTCGATTCGCAAACATAGACATGTGATTCAGATATTTCAGTCAAACGATCTAGAATAACAATGACGAATGAGAATAGTTTTTCGAGATAGGATAAATTCTTACGAGTGCAAAAATGTTTCAACGAAAGAACCGAACATTTGCCTTGAATTTGATTGAATTTTACCTGTGTACTCGGTCCATCACGTTTGAATACTTCACGTTCGTACGAACATTTCGTTGTAACGATTAATTGTTCGCGATTTTGAATGTCCGATGGTTGAATAAATACTGGACCACTTAGGCAATAGTTTCTATCAATCAAATAGGCGAACATCAAAATTTTGTTTACAAAACAAAAAAAAAGACAATCTACTCGTTTTCTTTCCAAATTTTTTCAAGTCGTAAGATGAATTTCTTATCCGAATCATTGAAATAAACAAAATCTCCGACTTTATAGAATTCTTGATAGGACAAAACGATTTGTTCGTAAAAATCTCGTTTCACTTGTGAATTTTCATTTAATTTCTCATTCACATTCGAATCATATAAAATCGTTTCTCGAACTTTTTCAATAACATCTCGATGGGTAACATCGCTGCCATTGGTCTGCTGATTCGTTAACGTCGTTGGTAAACGAATATTTTCCAAAGGTACATCGCGTTGTACTAATTTACAACGTTTATTTTCCGGTAAATTCCACCATTTTATCTTCTTGAACATTTTCGTTTTCATACCGTAACGTGATTCACAAACGAAAACATCGTCCTCAGCAAGTGCTGGCAGATTTTCTTCTTTGATAATTGGTTGATATTTGAAATAATCTTTGAAATACATCACATAACATAGGCCTTGAATTTTATTCATTGGCATATGTTCAACAGTTTGACAGAGAAAAACTTCCTGTCGAAGGAATCGTTGCGTTGGACTGTGAAATGTTTCGGTTGGCCGAAGAAATTGAAGACCACTGAACGAATCTTCGTTGTTTTTATGTTCGAATGATTCGATACAGACGATCAATGGAAGAGATTTATCATCATTCGGCTCGACATAAACAAAATCGCCGAGATAATATGTTTCACCTTTGCATAACGAACTTTTCTTCTCTTTTGGTGAGATTATTTTCGTTGGCTATGAAAAACAAAATTCGAAACAAACCAAAAATCAGATTTCGAACTTCTTACTGAAACTTTCTGTTCATCAGATTCGACTGATTTCGTTGGCGAAATCGTACTTGCAGTTGGCTCTTTGTTATCCGATCGTTCTCGGATAAGTTCCTGTTGAAAACGTTCTTCATTGAATGACAACGCTGGCGAACGGAGTAAACTTCCATATTGACAAATTTCATCACGAATACGAAGATAAATTCGTTGTAATTTGATTGAATCTTGATAGACCTTGAAAAAAAAAACGATTTCAACGAAACACGAAATAACTCGACGCTTACTGGCGAATTCGTGACGCTTAATTTTCGTGCACGTTCAAAGACTTTGAATAAATCAATTTGAAAGACATCCAAACGTCGATAACGTTTCTAAAACGAATTCATTCGAACCGAGAAAAACGGAGGAAATCGAACCATCTTACTCGATCAAGATTCTGTCGAATTAAATCAAATGTATAAATCAAGTCGAACGGTTCATTTTCAGCTTGTTCAGGTAATTCCGAGAATGAATCACTTAGATAATTTCCATCCTGATCTTCGTAATTAAACGTTTGAACAAAAAGTGATACGAGCAAATCATGAACTAGATTTTCAACTGATTCATTGCCGATTAATTCACGTTTCTTTTCGAGAAATATTCTCTGCAGAGTCAAAGCATCTCGATAGATCATCGAGCCAGGCTCGTTATACAACAATGCATTATCAAACATCAATTGTAAATCATCGGCTAGCTCAGAAATAGTTGAATACGAACGCAGTTCGATTCGTTTGAGATCAATGGGTTTCGTAATGATTTCATAGTAATCAGGATAATCGATTTTAGCTGGTAGAATATGAAATGGCGTTGAGAGAATGCGTCCTTGACGATTTGTGTAGGTTTTGATTGTTTGAATGAGATACGAGGTCTTCTCGGCAAGAGAATTCAACGGTTTTCGATTGATAATTCGAGCTGGTTTCTCTTTTTTGATCATCATCGATCGCCATTTTGTGCCTAAGGCTTGCTCGAGACGAGCTGCATATTTGAATATATACGATTCATCGACATTGTAGACTTTGGCATTGCTAAACATTCGATTTAAATCGTCGACTAATTCTCGTTCGCGATTATACTGAAGAAAAGAAAAAAACGCAGAATTTTCTTTATGAGAGATTTGTTTTTGGTGAATTTACAAGTCCTTTGTCGATCTTTTCTTTGATCATTGTCATGTCAATCGGTTGTTCGATTGTTTCGTAATAATCTGGATATTCTTCAGCTGATGGCAGTTCGAGAAATGGTGCGATTAGACCGACATCATTTTCCTTGGCAAACCGAAAATATGTTTTTGTTTTTTGTCTGTTTTCGTTCAAAATCGATTCTTACTCGATATTCACGAATGTAATTGTAAATTATCAGGAGATTTTGATCGAGTGGTCGAAGAGGTTTCTTTGAAAGTCGTGACTTTTGAGACTGAAAAAAAACAAATTAAATTCGAAGATAAAACGAATAAATATTTGAATTTACATTCGGTGATTGAGGACTAGGTGAATCGAGATATTCATCTTTAATTGCAATCTAAAATGAATTCTATTCGAATCAATCAAATTACAAAATAGATCAATCATACAGCAGGAAGATTAGCTTTTGGTTTATGTTCATCATAGCCAAGTTCATGTGCTTTGAGAAGTGTGACATCGAGTAATTTCTTTGCACTATTGTAGATCAATGAACCTTCTTGGTTATATTGCATGGCATTATCGAACATTAATTTAAAATCATCAACAAGATCATTAATATGCGTATATTTGCCTTTTTTAATATGATTTTTAATCACTGACATTGCAATTGGCCGTTTTATTTCTTCGTAATAATCTTGATGAAATCGTTTATTTGGCAATTTCATAAATGGATCGATTAAACTCTGAGCACCAAGTTTATAATATCGAATTGCATTGTACAATACTCGATAGGAATCATCCTCATCGCCTAATGAACTCGTTTCGGAATCAGCATCATCACCCGTCGGTTGTACAACATCTTCATCATCTGGTTCTTCGGGATAATCCGTATTGGCGATTTCCGCTGAAAGCAGAGCGTCTTTCTTCCGAAGTCTCAATCGATCATTGGGCGTTTTCTGTGCTGAATCAAGTTCGTTTCGAACATTGGTTATGATCTTTTTCAATGCACATGCATCCTTGTAGATTTGTGATTTCGGATCGTTGTATTTTCGTGCATTCGATATCATTAACAATAGATCATTCTCCATGTCATCCAATGTTGAATATTCATGATTATGAATTTTCATCGCAATCATTTTAAGATCGATTGGCTTGGTGACAACGAGATAATAATCTGGATAGATTTTTCGTGAAGGTAGAAATAAGAAGATGTCCGTTATTGGACGATCGTCGATTTGAGCATTGTAAATGGCGGTGAAAAATTCTTCGAAATAATACGAATCGATTGATTCTGTTGGCGAACTTTTCGACGAAAGATATTTCGATAGTTCATTGGCATCTTTCCATTCCGAGGAATTTTTTCGATGATAATTTTTGGCATTTGTCAGAAGCAAATCGATATCTTCAATGAGTTGATCAATTGATTTGTATTGTTCGGAATGAATCTTTTGTTGAATTTGAGTGAAATCAATTGGATTTTTTATTGTTGAATAATAATCTGCATTTGCTCGTTTCTTCGGTAAATGAACAAAATGTTCACTGAATATTTTCCCGTCTTCAGATTGATACGCTCGAATATCATCGTACAATTCTTGACAATGATTTACCTAGATTTGCCAGACAAAACAACAGAAAGAATGTTTCTCAAATGATTTTCTTTGTTTAACATACTAAATCATTTGTTTTTCGTGTCCGTTTGGATTCAGTAGTTTCATCACGTTCTGTAGCACTATGAACGCGTTTGGGCATCTAACTAACTAATTACAAGATCGTATATGTATAATAGACAGAAATAAACAACAGTAACGTTTCTTTTTTTGAGTGAACTATCTTAGGCTCGTCAAAATATGAACCAATGAAAATATTGAATGAGTACAAGTGACATCTTTCGAGTCGATGTCTTTCTTCTTATAACAGTGCGATGTTTAAGATGATATTTTACAAATAAAGATCATGATTTCTTTCTATGTCATATTTTTTGTACATTTCATCTATTTCATTGCTAAATTAATTGTTGATTGAATAGCATTGGCATCGTCGAAACATCAAAAGTCAATGTTTGAACACATGAATATTCAAATAATATGCATAACCTCCATATTACTTTCACCTTTCTGCTTTTTTAAATGATAATAAAAGTCCATATATGACTGACAATCTATATTTACATAATACAAAAGAAAAAAGAACGAGCTTGTCATGAGATTCTAGAGTCCTGTCGATATCAAAGCAGCTGAACCAGCAGCTTTGCCAACTAAAAACGTATGCATATCAGCAAATGTTGGTCGTTTTACTGCGTCACGTTGCCAACATTCACACATCATATCGTAGATTTCTTTTGAACATAGTTCCGGTTGTGGCAGTTGTAGATCTCGTGTGAATAACGGTGATGACATATGTGTATGTGAAAATGAAGCCAATCGTTGTACGAGTTGTTCATTAGTTAATTTATGATAAGGACGTTGACGTGCATATGTAAATAATTCGTAAAGTGTCACACCAAATGACCAAACATCGGATTTAACAGAAAAATGATTGAGAAATATCGATTCCCAAGCAGCCCATCGTATGGCAATACGTGTTTGAAAATGTCCAACACGTGCATAATCATTTGTGTACTCGTTTTTAGCCATGGCTATGTCCGATATACGCAATCGATGATCATGAATTGAAATTAAACAATTTCGAGTAGCTAAATCTCGATGAATTATGTCAAGTGATGATAAATATTTCATTCCAGACACGATTTGACAAGCTAATGAAAGTAAAAAACTCGATGCTGAACTATTATCTAACGGAATTAATTGTTGTCGAAGATGTTGATACAAATCAAGAGTATAATATTCGAATATTGCCAATGTTCGTTGATTATTAATTGTGCCCAATAGAGAACAAATATTTGAATGATTTAAAGTTGAAAGTAATTCAATTTCTTTCCAAAACATATTTCTACAAAAATCGAAACTTCGAAAACAAAACCCTCAAGCGAATGTCCGATTTTCTTACTTCTGATTTTCATCTACATTATTATTCAATGTTTTCACAATAACTAACTGTTTTTCATTTTCTGCAATTTGCAATTCGCCAAGATGAATACTTCCAAATAGACCATCGCCGATTTTCTTGACAACAACAAGATCATTTGCATTCAAATCTTTGACGAACGATTGCAATTGATGATCATTGGCTAACATTGTCATCATTAAACTATTACCACAAGATGCTTCGACTGATGGAGCATCTTGTACTGGAGGCATGTAAATCACTGGTCGAGGTGATTGATGAGCACAGCAGTGAGGAATAGACTTGATGCTTGTCGATGGTCGCATGAGACGCGGTGAAAATGTCGAATAGAAATTGAGATCAGGTACGGCATATTCTCGATCGTCGATGGCATTTGTTAGAGGTGTATTGAAATCATGAAATTCACGTATTGGTAATGTTGGATAAGTCGAACATGATGAATTATGACAGGGCTTGTCAGTTAATTTATGAAATTGTAATTTTTTCTTTCGTCGAACAATCCAGATTAATGTGACAATTAACAAAGTGCTGACAGCTAATAGAGCACCGATGAAAAAAGCTAAAGATAATTCCATTGTTATCATGGGTGATGCTTTCATTCGAAGAGTCTTAAATGTTGTTGTTGTTTGATAGATTTCACGATAGCGTTTACGTTGTTCATTGACGATAGTTGTTGTTGATTTATCTGGATTATAAATTTGAGAATCAAATGTTATTTCACTGATCAATAACCATTTCGAATCGAAATATAAATCTACTCGAACATATTTCGCTATCCGATTGTGTAATTCAATGAGAATAGGTCGAGCTATTTCGAATATATCATCACGCTGATGTTGATAGACAATTGGTTCCGACGAATTCTTCTCATTATCTCGTATTGAAAATGAAATAATGGCTTTTCGAAAAATTAAAATATCTCTCGAAAATAAATTATTCGTATGTATGGACATTCGATTTATTTGACGAATAGCATCGAATTCAAATCGAATACTGATATATCCATTTGTTTCATTCGACCAGCCAATCCACGGTTGATAACCATTGATAACTGAGATTTCTTCTGTGCCTGTTATGCCATCAGATAATTGACCGAGACCATTAATGAGCAAATTCTTCGCAGGAATATATTCGCCATCATAGGTATCATCACCGAGTGAATTGATATTCACTCGTCCTTGTGGCATTGAATACGAGACAATACCATCGGAAAACGGACAACCATAACTAAAAAAAGCAAAAGATTTAATTTGAGAATAAACCATTTTGCGAATGTTTGTGTGTGTACGTACAGTTCAACACGCATACAAACCGATCGAGTTTGTTTGCTAACAGGATAAAAACGAATTCGTTTAGCAATAATCGGCGGATCTTTGAAAAAAAAATGATCAACTAAACTTTTCACTGTTTGTTTCCTTCTCTTCTTACTTAATAAACGAATTTCACCAAAATACGTATTTCGATTAGCTCGTATCCAAGATGAATTATTCTCGTTATTGATCGGTTTATATTCAATCCAATTCGTTCGATTCATATCCATACGTGCGTACATCAACACATAATAATCTGCATATTCCTTTCCGCGTCCATTATCAAACCGGCCTTGTGTTTCAACTTGTGTCAAATATGTTAAATTTCCCAGATCGATTTCTAACCATTCACTTGCCTTGGAATCAACATCGTTCAATGGACACCATGCACCGCCGTACTGTTCCGTTCGAGCGCTAAAAAACAACGGATCATCTCCTGGAAAATAAAGAAAAAGTTCCCGAAACTTACCGACTAGCTTTCGGTCCAACTGTATTCACATCGTAACTGCTCGATACTGATATAGCTGAATCAGAAATCGCACCTGATTGCATTCCTAATGCTGTTTGACACATTGATGATTTTTCTATTTAAAAACAAACAAATTTTTCATAATCGATCTAACTTTTATATGATGTATTTACTTAATTCAAGTGAAGAAATTGTTTGGATCAATAGGAAAATAAATACCAATCGTTTTCTTATGCTTGTCATTTCGACGAACATATGCATATCTAAAAGATGAAGAAAATGACTAGGTAAAATTTGTATGTTCGGCTCCATTGAATTATTAATGAAAGAGGAGAAAGGTTAGGTTAGACTTACATAAGAATTTAATGTGATAATCTAGCATTACTGTTCAATAGAGATTCTCTCTCGATTGCTCGAGGCAATACGTATATAAAACAGATCAGAAGAATTTCTAATCAATCTCAAGTAATACGAATGACATTGCTTAGAGATTTTAATTAGCAGAACATAAAGGCGTATATATGCAAACGCGAATATGAAACCGATGAAAATAAGTGTGATTGTTTAAAATGTATGCACACATACAATCGAACTAATACCATTATTATTGATGCTTGAACGCTTGTCAAGTAAAAAGTCACGTTCGCATCATCTAACAAAAATGTATAACTCAAATAAAAAATATTTACATAAAAAAGAAGAAGAAGAAGAAGACAAAAATTTCTATCGGTCAGCGCGCATTCGAATTATTCGTTGATTGATCATCAATGAACAAAAGGTGGAGTTGATGAACAGACAGACATATTGTCATGCTTAGTTAATAAGATGTAATCTATATTTTCAAAATCGATATGATATATGTGTTCAGCTTTATAATTAGATGAACACGAGAAGATTTTAACGTGTGAATTATATTCGACACGGTTGCTGTTCAATAGTAATCGATGAACAGTTGTGTGTGCTGGTTATACTTCTTTTTCTTTCTCTTTTTTTTTCTCTTCTTATTCTCCTCTTCGAGTGCTCTCTTCTCTCTTCATTCACATCTATATACAATTAGTCGACGATAATCGTCATTCGAACGACAACTAAGAAGCGCGCACAGTGGGAGGATAATAACAGCTACGATCAGAATTAACCGGAAGTGAATGACTTGTGGCATATGAACATAAAGCAATGAGAATAACCTTTTATTAGTGATGAATAGCAGCTCGTAACTTTCCCATGATGACCGGCACATGCCTATGTTTAACAAACTAAATTGAATTTAGTCATTGAACGAACAGAAAGAGAGAAAGAGAGAGAGAGAGAAAAGGCGGAACAAGTAGACCTTGGCACGAGTAACTAAAAGAAGAAATGAGAATGTCATTTTATTCATCAAAGTTTCTTCTTCTATTGAAATTAGTAAAAAAAGCAAATGTACTTAGATTATGTCACATACAATTGAAAAGACATTGTTCAATGATGTAATCGAGAAGCATTATCTATTTTCATTGTCTTCAAAAGATTCATCACACCTAACGACAAAACTATTACCAATGGTTTCTCTCGTATCAAAACGGAATTTTGTCAGCTGTTACAACACAACTGACCGATCGTAGTATAGTCTATACATATATACACAAATCTCGAGTATTATTAGGTCTATCTATAAAATGTAGACGATTCAAGTAGGTAACTTAAGTGATAGTTCTCACCGTTACAATGAGTACCACTCCTATCGACCATCTACAATTGCTTGATTAGAAATCTATATAGGTAAAGAGAAGAAGAAAAAACTAATTTACATGGTCAATAATCATATACAATATGAATGACCAAGTACAACAACAACAAAAAAAATATAAAGCACATCATTGTATGCAATTAGAATATGAACTATAAAAAAACAACAAGTCTTGCCTAGACACAAACAGTCATGGTTGTATCAAACTCAAGGGAAAATAATCAGTTAGTCGACCTTTAATTTTGTCTCAACTTAATCATTGAACATTCTTCTTCTTGTCTGTCCAATAAAAATTCCGATTCTGTGCACAATTAAAATAGAAACAAAACAATCACAGACAGGATTAGTCAATAGAATATCTATTCGTCATTCATGCATGTGATCACAAACGGATTAGATTTATAGAACATAGCTTGATTAGTTCCTCGACTGCTTTGAGGTATAGATACAGACTCTATTGTCAAAGTCTCAAGTGTATACCTTTTTTTTTTGTCTTGACAATGGAAATCGATACTGTTGTCGTCGATTTTTTTCGCCTTAAGGCAACGAGACGACGGATTGAGTCAAAGAAAAAAGTTATAACCATTAAAATAACGAGCATTCATCATACATATGTACAATGCCTTTCGCTTTCTTCTTTTCAGTCAGATACAACATACGCGTCTTCTTCCGTCGTCTGACCCCCCTTGTGTATAATTTTTCTTTTAGCGGCATTTAAACAACTCAACGTTTGCCTTCGTCTGTTCAATTAACTAACTTGATAAAAAAAAGAAAAAGAAGAATCAAGGCTTTTAAGATGAACATCTACTTAATATCACAGTAGGAGGGAGACAAGTAGTGACAAGAAAAAAGAAAAAAACTTTCACATATGTACATACAGTGAATTTCTAGAGTTTCCTGTCTACGTTTTCATCTTGAACAATTGAATATACAAACCATGCAAACATTGTGATTTGAAAAAAAAAGGATCAACATTATTCATTTGTATATAGCTCGACTTTAAACAGCTTCCCATCGATTAACGTTCGTCGCGCTTTTAAAACCTATTGTTCATTTTTTTTATTCCAGACATCCGTCATCCATTAAGACATACGACACAAAAAAAAATCGATGCTCAAATTTCTGAGAGGTCATCTAACATGTATACATATATATACGTATATTTGCTTATGCTTCCGGAATTATGATGTGAGAAAGAGAAATAACCATATTAACGACAACATCTGCTCAATATGAATATTAGAAAGAAAATATACATTTAATACAGACATTACATTGATGAAGACACAAAAGCATAAATAATTCATTACGAGATAGGACGAAGAGAAAGTGATTTAATGTGTCATTTGTTTCGTAGTAGCTAAAATAATAAAAATGATGAAGAAATATAATTGATAGGCTATAAATAAAATTTACTTCGATGTGTTATTGCTTTTGATGAATTAATTGATTCCGATATATCAGTAACTACAATGAATTCTTCGAATATTATGATTGATTTACAAATCGATGACATACTTGACGATGTTACCATGAATGTATCATTTGTAGAGTTCAATAATTCATCTCAAGATAAAATTGTATAGTTTTTTTTCTTTAAAAAAGATAAACTTAGATATGGTACCTTCAAATGTAGTGTAGACTTTTGTATTCGTAATGATTGCAACTTTAGTTGGCATTGTTTTGACGCTTGCAGTACTCAAAAATGTAGGATTGTTGTTTATCGTAGTTGTTGCAGGCACGAATATTCCTTTCGGTATTGTTATTCTTTCATTTGTTGAAGTGACAACTGTTACTTGTGTCGAACTTCTATATTTACGATTGTATACCGGTAGTAATCCTAAGACAATGGCAGAAAATATAAAACCAATACCCAAAGCAATACCGATAATAACCTTCTTCGATAAAGTCATAATAGAAAATGATTTTCTTTCTCATCTTCTTTTTTTTCTGCCGGAAAAATCAACAGAAACTATATCAATTACTAATGAATTTAAAATATCAGATAGCTTGTAAATACAGTCTTTTCTTAAATAGTGACTCAATAAATTCCTTCAACAACAAATGCATAGTAATGCTGAATTTACTCATAGGTATTTTACAGCAGAGCAAATATTGTTCGTTTTTTTTTGACAATCAGTCATATTTATTATTGTTCTTTTGCACTCAATTTCAAACAGAAATGAAGAATAAAATCTACCGCAAACAACTTTTTTCCGCAGCATTGACATATAATAAATCGATACTTCACAAGCTACGTCGTACAATTGTTGTTATCGATATGGTACCAAACGATGATCAAAGCGAAATAAACATCCAAATTTCAGAACTCTTAGTTAATAGAAATCGTACGAAGTTTCGTAAGTATAACGTGTACAAAAAGTATTCGATTTGTTTTTATTTTCATTTTCTAGCGTTCGGAATCGAATTCATAGAAAATAATTTGGATTTTATTATTGGACTTAGCATTCTTTTACTTATCTTCTTATTGACACTTATTGTGTGGATATGGCATCTTTGTCAACGAACTGGTAAAAATAAAAAAAATGATGATAAAAAAGAATCTCCAACAACTGAGCCGAATATTGGAACAGAATTTATCGAAAGACGTTTATCTCAAAGCGTTGACCAACAACGTCTAATAAACCAATAAAAAGACTACGCAAACTAACCTTTCAGCTGTTATCCATTGAAAAATAGAGTCGCATCGTTTTTATCATTCTATTGTTTTATTAAATTTTTTACTAATCTTTGATTTACATATTCCAATATTAAGTTAATTTTTTTCTTAACTAGAGAATTTATTCATGGGTATTTTACAGAAGAACAAATATTATTCGTATTTGTACAATCACTCACATCTACTATTGATGTTATTTTTTTCATTCAATTTCAAATTAAAATGCAGAATGAAACCTATTACAAGCAACTTTTTCCTCAGAAGTGACACATAATGTGTTGTAATAGGATATGCCATAGGATTATTCCGATCGTCATTGGGTTATCATCCTTGGTTTTTCCCCAACGACACATATATAAATATACACGTATATTCGTTCGTTCGTTCATTGTTGTATGTGTTCTCCCTTAGTTCTTCTGTTTTTCTTTCGAATCACGTACAGGACGTAGCACATAATAAATCGATGCTTCACAGGCTACATCGTAAAAGTCTTGTTATCGATATGATACCAAACAATGATAAAAGCGAAGTAGACATCGAAATTTCACAACTCTTATTTGATAAAAATACAAAGCAGCTTTGTAAGTACAAAATATACGAAAAATATTCGATTTATTTTTATTTTCATTTTCTAGCATTCGAAAGCGAATTCGTAGGAAATAATTTGTATGCTACTATTGGAGCTATCATTGTTTTCACTATCTTGTTATTGGCGTTTATTGCGTGTACAGGGATGCTTGTTATGGTTATAAACGAGCTACGGAAAAAAAATTGTAAAATTAAAAAAAGTCATGATGAAGAAGAATCTCTAACAACTCAATTGAATATTTGAACATGATCTATCAAAAGACGTTTATCTCGACGATACACAAATTGACTTTTCAGCTTTTATCTATTGAAAATACAGTCAGATCGTTTTTATCATTTTTTTTGTAGTAAATTCTTTATTATGCTTTGATTTACATATTTACAAAAGTAATGAATTCATGTAAATTAATTCCAATATTAAGTCATTTTTTTTTCGTAATAAGAGAAGACTTGAAGTATTAGAAAAGTCAACCGTTTTATTACTGTTTCAAGTATGTACTCTTCATGGTTATGCAAATATTCATCATCGAGACTCTCAGTAATTTAGTAGAGATTTTTGACTGAAACAATTCAATTACAGAACTAAATACGTGAAAGATTTATTCAGTTTCTATGCTTTTCATCTCAAGTTGCATTGTTTAGAATCAAGGTGAATCCTATTCAATTATAATTAACACTAAAAATAACCTTATCTTAATATTTCTTTTGTGCGTTATGACACGACTACAAAGTGCACAAAGTAAAAAGGATCTACACTACGGTCTTTTCTTTCTTGTTCTCTTCTCTTGTCACTAACTAACTAACTCTAACGTGACTTGAGTCTATTTATAGTTTTCCTGTTATTAGTCACATTAAATAAACAACTGTCCTTGATTTTTGCCTTAACTCCTCTATATATTTTCAATAAATTATGAAAAGAAAATAAACCACAATGACATGAATCTACAGAACAAATTGAGCGATATTGAGAAGAAAACGAACAAAGAAAAAAAGAAATCAAGACAAATATATGTATATATTTCCAGCGAGAGAACAAAAAAAAACAAAAAAGAAGAAGAAAACAAACGAAATATCAGCTTGAATTTAAAAGAAGAGAGAGAGAAATACAATAGAAAGGTATTTAGGAAGTTGAAACAAGAATCTGGCTACATTTTCGAAGAACAAGGCCAGTGATATAGTAATCAAATAACTGCTAAGCAGGCATTTGAAAAGAAAAATGAATGAACGAAGAAAAAAGAAATTTACACACACACAAAACTCCACGACAATGAACAGATGATAATCGGGTTTCGTTAAATACAGTCTGACAATCACCGGCAAATAAATTTCATGAGATAAAATCTATTCATCGTTCGAAACCAAACAAGAAGAAATAATAACATCAATATGATGTGTGGGCTTGTTTTATGTCTGATTAGATTCTTTCAAATCATGATTCAGTTGCTTTGGCTTGGGATACAGAAACTAAATGTTCATATTGTTCGATCATTGGCCAAAATTCACCTGAAAAACGATAAATCTCGATATTGGAAAATCTACTTTCAAAGTGAACTTACGTTGAACTTTGATAACTTGTTCGAGACTATGTACGGCAGCTGCATTTGGTTCGGCTTCGAGGACTTCATTACTAAACGTCGGAATCTAAATCAGACGAAGCGAAAGTCATTTTATTGATCTATAAAAATATAAATAAAATAAATTGTTTACAGCTCGATTAAGTAACGCTTTGATACATAATTTTCCACATTCTGCTAATGCATTTAATTCGTAGCCACCTTCTAAGACCAGGACAACTTTTCCATCTGCTAGACTCATTAATTGCTCCGTCATGTAAGCAAAACCTGGACAAACAAAAAAAAAATAGTCTATTAAAATCTTTTTTTGTTGTTAATTTGAATTTACATGTGGGTGTTAATTCATAGCCACCGAGTGGATGAGGATGACCTATGGATGCATCAAAACCAGATGAAACAAGAATCATTTGAGGTTGAAATTGTTCTAGAATTGGCATGACTACGCTTCTATAGAAAAAAAAACCGGAATTTTAACTTTGAAAATCTTCAATTTAATCTACCGAAATGCAGCTAAATATTCGACATCAGTCATCACCGATTGTGGTTCACCGGAAAATGCAATATTCACATTCTTTCCCAAACCATCATCACATCCGCACTAGAACAAACAAACAAACTTCATTTCAAAAAGCAACAAACTCATTTTTATTTCTCTCGAACTTCATCAATTCGTCCACCGCCTGGAAAATATGTTCCATTATCATAACGATGAAGTGATATATAAAGTATATTCGGATCATCATAGGTCAAATCTTGAGTACCATTACCATGATGTATATCCCAATCGACAATAGCGATACGTTCGAGATTTCGATGTTTTTTCAAATATTTCGCTGTTATAGCAACCGTATTGAAATAACAGAAACCGAGTGGTTTCTGCGTCGCATGATGGCCTGGTGGTCGAACAAGTGCGAAACCATTTTTAAGTTTACCATCGTAAACATATTTCGAAAGTTCAATTGTATTTCCAATGGCTAATCGACAAGCACGTGCTGTATACTCATCATTCCAAATTGTATCTGTATCATCAATAATACCAAAGCCACCGCATGGTAATTGAACGATAGAATTCAATCGTTCGGCGAGAATAGCTGCCGATTGTTGACTTCGTTGACGTTGATCACAACCAAAGAGATAAACATGTCCAGGACTGAAAGAACAAGTTGTTTGTTTTCTCTTTCTATTTTCGTTTGTTTTTTTTTGTCTTACTCGTGGCAATCAGTTAGCATATCAATGGTTGCACAATAACCACGAATGACTTCACAATCTTGAATTAGATTCGATTTTTTCAATTGATCATAGATAACAAGTAAACGACGAGGATTTTCAAGATGAATATCTGCTCGTTTACAATAACATTCATGTTTCAATGTTTCATCATCATAGGCAATGCCTGTTGTAAAACGTAAACGTATCGAACCGGAGAGACTTTTCTGTAGTTTCTTCTCAACAGGCGAAGCAATACCGGACAAAGACGATAATGATTTGGAATGTAATGCTAAACGATCGATTAATAACTAGAAGAAGAAGAAGAAGAAAAAACAAAGTTCGATTTTGAAGATATGATCAAATTTGTTTACGTTGGGATGTCGTAGACAGAAATCGTTGGTTTCAATATTCAATAAATGTGGTTGACTACTATGCATTGAACTCTGACTATTATGTGTACTTTGAATTTTTGCTTCTTGCAATTCTTTTGCTAGTAAAGCTTCATTTTCTTCTTCGACAATGAAATGATTAGGACCGAGAATATTCGTATGATGATGAGGCGATTCATTATTAGGTGTTAGACGATGTTCACCTAGATTACCCGCCGAATTGCAACTGTAGAGTGAACGCGGATAAGGAAACCATAATTGTTCGGGCGTAAGAACTTGAGCAGATTGAGAACCAAATGGTAATAATGGAAATGTTGGAACTAATTGAAAAGGAAAATGTTTGGAATAATTGTTCATATCGAGAAAAAAAAACAAATGTTTTTCTCACCATTCGGTGTCGGTTTTTGAGCTAGATTTGTTGAACGGATCGGATGACGTTTATCTGACATAGGAGTAACTTGCTTATGGCGATAGAGAATACTTTGACGTAAATCTGATTTGATTTTAAAATTTCCTGATTCAAGACGAGGATTAGCAAGTACTGGTTCAGATTGAAATCGTCGAAGCATTTCGATTGAATCCGGATTACCCCTGTGAATAACCAACTTTTCTTTCCTTTTTTTTGCGAAATTTAATTATTTTCTTACTCAAGTTTTCCTTCTTTTTGTAATTTTCGACAAATAAAACTTTTCAAATGGTTCTTTACTTCAGCTGAAGCATTTGCACCTGAACGAATTAATAGTTCATTGTTTTCACTTTTGTTTTCGATTAATGTATTTTACTTTGATTTTTTTTCTCTTTTGTTGGTACACGTGGTTTGTCTTCGCCTGAATCCATGGGTGAATTGGATGAAGTCGAACTTGTGATTGATGAAACGGCCGTTGTTGCTATGAAATCTTGTCTATCAGGATCAATCACACGCGAATAAGGAAGCTAAAGAAATGAAAAGAAAAATTTTGAATTACAATAGAATTTATTTATTTTGCAGCTCAATAAATTCTTAACAAAATTCGCCCTAAACTAACAAAACTTCAAATATGAAGGACATAAAACTTACAAAAACAGATGGGAATATACGATTTGAATTTCCTTCTTGTGTTAGACTTGTATTCGAACTATTATTATTATTATTATTATTATTATTACTGCCAGAACCAAGTGTCTTATTGCCTGGCAAAGATGATGGTCGACAAAAGTCAACCATGAAGAAATGTGTTATGCAAGAAAGATAACTTTTTTTTTTCTTTTCTAAAATTATATTAAAACGAAAACGATTATTTATTATTATTATCAAAAGAAAAGGAAAAAAAGCAAATTGATATACTCGTCGTTTGCAGATGCTACTCTCACTTAGTTTTGTTTTTTATCTCCTTGGATGGTGTCTGTCAGTCAGTTTTGGTTGAAGATATATATATTTCTTTCCTTTTCTTCTTCTTCTTCTTCGTCTTTTTTTCCTTCGTATGAGATGAATGAAAAAAAAAAGAAAAATCCCGAATAACAAGACGAAGAAAGAAAAAGAAGAGAAAAAAAATCTATATATATGAATATAAATATATATATACGCTCGGAACATGACAAAACATGCGATTTATGATTTACAATGGAAAAAAACCGAGAGTATGAAAAAGGTTATCATATCTGACTACCTCGAAGAAACGCTAAGAACAGATTTCTTTCCATAAACGTCATCATTCTATTTTTTACTTTGTTTATCATCGACCTACTTTGTTCAATCATTTGTTTTTTTCTTTTTGTTTATAACGGAAGAGCGAAGAAAAAGTACTTTCTGCAAATACTCAATCGTATTCTTTCACCATAACTACACTTGAAAATAAAAATTATTTCTTCTACATTGGTGAACTTGTTACAAAAAACGCATGTGTAGTGATGTCTCTTGTATGAGAACGAATTTTTTTTTCTTCTCTCTCTCTTTCTCGTTTCTAAAGGTAATATCATTCCGTTCTTTCTTTTTCTTCTTTGTACGAATAGTAAAAAAGAAGAAACAACATCAACTACGCCTATATACCTTTTTTTCTTCGTCTTCTATGAGTGAATAGAAGAGAAGAAAAAAAAAGGAAAAAAAGACTATAAATAGTCATAGTCACAAGAGAGCACACAATATTCTGCACGGCAAAAAAAAAGAAAAAAAACATGCCTAATAAGCAGAGAAAAGAGAGAGAGGGAGAGGGAGAGAAAGAAAGAAAAAAAAACATTTTTTTATTAGTTATCAAAATACACCGAACATAAAAAGCATCATCACTCCCACCGGTTTTTTTTCAATTGATACATTCGTTTTTCTGGCTTTTAAAAGTACGATGATTCTATTGGATAGAATGATATATATATTTTTTTGTTCTCAAATAAATAAACTAATTGCTGTTTTATCTCTTTAATCGTTTCTTTACTAAATAACATATTATTATTACTACTACCACCACTACTACTATTTTATGATTCGGCTTTTTTTGTCTTTTGTTTTACAATGACAAAAATGGGCTAGTTAAGTGTCGATGATTGTATAATAAAGAAGACCTTGACAATGAGATAACAATCAAAGTTTTTTTTCGTATTGTACCGAGCGGTACATGAAACGAGTACATTGGTCTTATTTGATTGTTGTTGAATCAATTTTGATCTGCAATCATTTCATAGACAACATAATCGATATTGTCATGACATGGAAACTCGAGTATCGTTTTTATTGATTAGTTAATTTAGCATGTTCAAGTAGAAATGAGACGAACAATGTTTCTCTAAAGCTGCCTGACATTTCTTGTGAATAAATTATAATTCATTGATATTATTTATTTTTTCATTTGATAGCGAAGAAAAATAATAATAAAAAAAGCTAACATATGTGAATAATAATTTCAATACGAGAAAATATTTTGATATCTCAAGATATGACGACAAAATTAAATAAGAAAGAAAGAAAAAAAAGAAAGCGTTACGCATACAGACACATTCGATTTGATAGGTCGTGTAGAGGTCGTCGAAGTCTGGCATTGATATGAAAAGTATATGGTTGGCGTTTGAATTTAACAAATAAATGCTTCTGTTTATCTTTCCTATTCTCTTTTTTTCTTTTTTTGTATGCGTGTCTATGCACATAATGCTTCCAGCATGCCATTGACGATGAATCTAAAGACCATTTGTGCTGTAAGGAATTGACATTTGTTGTTATTTAAGACAATTCCCCATTGTTTATTTCAAACATTCGTCCTTAATCTTTAGCTATTCAAGAGAAAAAGAGGAAAAGAGAGAGAAATAGACAGAACGCCGAGCTCATTTATGATCAGTTTTTCTTTCTAATTACTCGAATAAAACAACAACAACAACAACAACAACAACAACAGCAGCAGCAGACACGATGACAGTAGTAAAACAAAATTTACAACAAGTCAAGTCTTTTTTTTCAGATCAACAACAGATTAGTTTCTTTATCGCACATGTTTATCAACAAAATCGTAACGAATTCTAATTATAGCGCACAAGACGATCTCTTACTTGATTGATATATCGAACGTTTGCTAGTTAAATATAACGACAGACAACAAGCATTACGACAACTCTTGTCTTCCGCCCAAATAAACAATTAGAAGTCAAAAAACGAGATAAATAAATGGCAGACATTCTCATTCATTCCACAGTGCCATCGTTATTTACACAAACTGAATCGGCATCGAATCTTATTATTGACAATCAAACCACCGATACTCAAACGAATAATAATAATAATAATAATCATAATAAATACACTGGTCATGTAACACGATTACGTAATGTATTTACTGAACAATCTTTAAATTCGAATGAACAACCAAGGAAGCAACACTCCAATATGAATACACAAAGAAAATTCTCGAATTCAGATCAACATTACGATTTTCCGGCTGATGCTGTCGAACAATTTAAGAAATTACAACGTGAAGATAACGATGTGCAAATAATGCCGGCATTTCTGCCATCGAATATGGTCAAACGAATGAATCATCTGAATACAACATTTGTTAAACCAACTAAGATCGAAACTAATAATCTATCGAAACATTCGTTTGAAGAACAGAACAAATCCGATGAGAATCTCCTGATCGATGGTAAATATTCGATGACACACACGTCTAGATTTTGTTTTGAATTCGATTTTAGAACCTGATTATGTTCAAGACGATGTCGATCAATCATCATCACCGATTTTCTACGAAACTGAAGGTTTACCAAAAGTCGATGATGAAGATGAAGACGATTCGCTAAATGATGTTCGACGTGTCAAATTTAGTACCGCACCAATTCGAGTATGAAAAGATTTATTGACGAACAACACAGAGGAACAAATGATTTGTTAGGTCTATCCGACTTATGCACCGAGCGAATATGATCGAAGAAATCCTGATATCGATCCATTTGCTGCATCAGCAGAATACGAACTCGAAAAACGAATTGAAAAAATGGATGTTTTCACTGTTGATATTGAAAAAGGTATGAAAACTATTCGGATTCTTTTTTTAAATAAAGATTCAATTTCGTTTGGATGTTCTAGGACCTGATGGACTTGGAATAAGGTAAAATGACGATTGATTTCGTGCATTTGAAATCGAATTTCATAAATCTAGTATTCTCGGCATGGGTGTCGGTGCCGACAGTGGTTTAGAAAAGCTAGGTATTTTCGTTAAAACTATGAATCCTGATGGAGTTATTGGGCGAGACGGCCGGTACGATGATTCTTTTTTTTTGCTTCCATCTATTCGAATCTTTCGTTTACTTTAGAATTCAAATCGGTGATCAAATCATCGAAGTAGACAATCATTCACTCATCGGTGTGACACATGTCTATGCAACCAATGTTCTCAAAAATACATCGGGTTTAGTTAGGTACAAAAACACATTTGCAGTTTTTTTTCCTTTTTCTATCAAAATCTTTAATGTGCAGATTTGTTATTGGCCGTGAAAAAGATATTTCCAAATCGGAAATACTCGGTTTAATTCAACGTTCGTTACAATTAGATAAAGAACGTGAAGAAATGTCTCGAACATTTCAACAATATCAAAATGCGTATTATGAAAAGATTTTCAGTGAGAATAACGATGAAATCGACGATGAGGACGATGATAGTCGACATCAACAACAAAAACAAAAGTTTACTAATGATTTCGAAATCGAAATTCTCAAACAATGTTATGAATCATTGGAAAAAACTCTTGATAATACTGAAAAAGAAAAAGAAAACTATCAAGTAAACCGAATTCGAGAGAATTATCTCGCATCTTTCGTTTTCTCTAGAAACTTTACGAACAAACATTGAATGATTTCAAAGAATTAGAAGAAAAATACGTTCAAGCCAAAGTTCTCATTCAACAATTACAAGATCGGTAGGTTGAATGGAATAATCTCATGTTTGTTTATTTAAATATAAACATTTGTTTTTAACTATTGGTTTGTGAAAAGAAAGAAAATCTTAATCTATCGATTTTGTACGTATCGAGGTGTTAGTAGAAACCAAAAAGAATCATGCTTTTTTTACATCACAATGCACATCCATCGATTTATTCGAATGATATTTCGTCATAATGTTGCGTTTTGTTTGGTTTTTTTTCTAATTTAGAGAAATCGAATCGAATGAAAAACACGAGAAAAAAGTGAATGATCTATTGAAACAAGTTCGTATTCAAAATTGAATGAATAATATTCGTTTGACGTTTTTTTTTTGTCCTAAAATTTAGATCGAAGAACTCGAACGAATCGTTTCAATATCTTCGTCCGGTCCTATCCGAAATACTCCAGCAACAATTCGTCTTCCATCGATATCATTAGAGAAAATCTCTGCACATACGCCATTCGATAGTTGGCAAGCGCCGACATTACATTTAACAACAAATAAATCCGTTGATCAACTCGATCAAAATTTTACACCCAATCGAACAAAATTACCTCTCAAACATTTATCAACACCATCGCTTGGCGACATTTCGAATGATTCTGATTTAATAAGGTAATTCGACAAATCTTCATTCGTCATAGAATCTTAATTTTGTTCATAATCTAGTGCAAAAACACAAGTAACATCGGCCGATCAAACACTTGAAGATTACATTGAAATCAAAGATTGGACGACTGATCAATGTATTCAATGGTTAACAGCTCAACGAATGTCGAGTTACATACCGATATTTCTCAGCCGAAATATCGACGGCGAAAAACTCTTGGTTTTAGATAGTTCGAAAATGAAGGTATTTGCTTTCGAATGTAGTTGCATGTGTACATAAACGTTTGAATTTAGGCTATTGGAATAAAATCGAGCAAAGATCGTGATCAATTGAAATCGAAAATAAAAGAACTCAAACATACGGAACTCAATCATTTACGTGAACGTTTTCTCAATCAATCATCGTCTTCCGCATCGAATCCGATCGTCAAACGGATTCGTTCGACGAGTTTAACACGTTTACGTGAACGTCGATTTTTTAGTGGTGGAAAATAGGAGAGCAACAGTTGTTTTCATTTCTATGACAATTTCTAAATGATTATCCGTCCTTGTTCGTTTGTCTTCTGTTTATTTGTATGAACAGTAATTCTCTGACATTCCTGGTTTGAAGTGATATTTGCGTGTGCTATTTTTTCTCTTGTACATTAATAACATATAGCTTGATCTCATAATGTTTTAGAATATCTCATTTTGTCGTTTTTTCTTTTCTACAAATAATAATAATTAAATAAATCCGAATAAAATCTAGAATCGTTTCGTTTTTTTTCCTAATCAATCAGTTTTAATATTTGTTTATTAATCTGCAGATTATGAGTGACGCACATTCAAGACGATCGAATTATTCTTATATTGAAGAACAAAATGACACACGAACTCAACAGCTCAATTCCAAGGTCGGTCAATTAAAACATCTAGCTGTACAAATTGGTGAAGAAACACGGTATCAAAATAAATATCTAAAAGTTAGTCAATGGATTTAGTTTTGAAAGTCGATTATGTATTTGCTGTTATTTTTCTTTCTCTCAAGGAAATACATGATCATATGGATGGTACGAATAGTCTCGTTGCTCAAGCACGTCGACGTGTGACTCTTCTAGTGCGTTCGGGTAGTTGGAAAATCTATTTATATTTATTTCTGTTTTGTTTCTTTGTTTTTCTCGTGATTTATTTTGTTATTATACGATAAAATCAAATAAAATAAGAACGAAAATCTTCGTTACATTCAACGTGAAGGAAAAACATTTTTATCGAATTCACCAATAAAATTTCCAGCGGGATAATACATTGCAACTGCATAGTGCATTGAACCATTTTGAGCACGAGCAAAACCGACTTCCTGAGTATTTTTCCAGACGATTTGTGTGAAATGACCGGTACCTGATTGATATACTTGACGACTATGATAATCATATTTTTGATTTTCTTTATACCAAGATTCGGTCATTTCTTTGCCAGTTATTGGCCACGATTGTGAACGGAGATTTTCACCGACATGAGAATTTTGATATTTTGTTTTGCTATGTACAAGTGAACCGGTTGCAGCTAGATGATTTGCTTAAAAAAGTAGAACAAGAGGTTAAATGTGAGAGAAATACTATCGTATTACCCCATTGTTGAGCTAATTTCGACAGATCATTGTTTAATTTCAACGGTTCAACGCCGTGTTTCTTTCGTAGATCATTATGAACTTGTAGAGCTTCACGAGTAAAATCTTTATTTTCTTGTACAACCATCGATTGTTTCGTGTTGCTTGTCGAGGCCTTCTCGTTCTGATCTAGACGAAGATCTCGCATAAGCTAAACAGAAATCAACAGATATCATCTTACTAAGTCAACTTACTTTAATGGCATTATCGTCGTCGCCGGTCATTTCGACAGTTTCTGTTCGTGTTTTTCCATTGGCATCGGTGATTGTTCGTGTGACTTTGTATTGCGTACGCTGATCGTTTGTTGAACGTGAAGACGAAGTTGTACGAATGCAACTCATCGTTTCGTGAAAAGTGAAGTCGTAGAAATGAATAGATTCGTCAATCATCGAGCACTTATATAGTTTCTCAATTTTATGATGTCAGAATGAATCAAATAAATAAGAATTAGAATGAATGTCATGTATCACATTATTCCACAATGAAAAATATAAATATCAAGTATCGTTTCGACTCATAAACTTATTTATTCAATTCAGAATGATTTATAACCATGATCGACGCAAAAGAGAAATCCCTTTTCTTTTTATAGACATCATGTGATTGAAAATTGTTTCATTATCTTTGCAACAACATGATACATGTAACTCGATCCGAAAAAAGAACAACATGTTAATAGTGACATCAGCATTTTGTCTTGTTTTATCATTTATTCTACTAAGAATCTCGAATAATTTTCGCAAAAGTCATGTTTTTTTTATCATTTAAAGTCTCCTGATAAAAAAAGTACAACTCGATTATTTTCAATGGCAAGTTTCAACGAATTACAAGCAAAGCACGAACATGAATTTAGTGCTTGTTCACATTGTACACAAAATCAACGTGTATTAACTCGATTTTCGAATGTACGAACGTCATCACCTAGTCGAGAACGTGAAGAACTTAACATTCAACGAACATTTTCAACTAGTTCATTGAATTCAGACATTCATTTTGATCAGAATGATATCGCACAAGTATCACTCGATCGCATTGAAAAACATATGGTCGAATTTCTATCGAACTCAAATCTATCGACCGATAAAAGTCGTACATCGATTTGTAATAATTGCGATGAAGGACATGAACAACCGGCAGTTCAGTGGTGTGAAAAATGTGAATGCTATTTGTGTGAATATTGTTCAACAAAAATACATTCGAATAAAGCTTTTCAATCACATACAACGATATCATCGGCTGAGAAATTACTTTCATTTTGTACTTATCATTCAAGGAAAATGCTTAAATATTGGTGTAAAAAATGCAAGATTCTCGTTTGTGATTCTTGTCTAGATGAGGAACATAAATCTCATCTTCATTCGTCGTTAAAAGACGCAGCAACAGAAGCACGAATGAAATTTCAAGAGACTGTACAAGAAATGAGTCAAATTCGACGAAATCTAACAACATTTTCGGAAACAACCAAAGATTTAATTCAGCAACAACGTGAACTTGTTCGACAAGGTAAAATTCAAATCGAACAGACGTTTAATTATTTACAATGTCGAATCGAAGACCGTAAATGTGCAATGCTTAAACAATTAGATGATCAAACATGTCAAACAACAACGATTTTAGAACGAAAGAAAAACGTTATTCAACAATTACTGAATCTAGCTGTTGTCAATGAGGATTGCATACAGAAAATGTTGCATTCAAATGATTTAATACAAGTTTTACAATTAAAATCTACTTTACATCAAAATTTTGATGATTTCATTGAACTCTACAATCGAATCGATGATGGTTATCTTATTAAACGATATGTTTTCAAAAAAGATGACAAAGACATAGGAAATATCACGAGTATGATTTTGAAAGTTGGTCATTTTAATAGTACATCATGGATGATACAAGGTGATAGTGTAACTGTTCAAACAACATCAATAGACATATCACGAGTTGTTGGTAATACCGAACATTTAACTAGAGAAAATGGTTGTGCTCGAGGTTATAAATTAACATTGAAAAAACCATTGAAATTACGATCAATACAAATACATTCCGATCATGCTGGATCCATAACTGGTTTTGTTGTGAATCATATTGGTACGGTTATACAAAAAAGTACGACTTATTCATCGAGTCGAACCATGAAATGGTTATCAATTCCAATTGAATGTGATTTACAAACGAATTATTCAGTTTTAATTGTCACAACATCTGATAATGGCTCGTATACATATAAAAATGGAGATAATCAAGTTCGAATATTGAATCAGAATTTTTCAGTCGAAAGTGTTTATGTACATTCATTGACACATATTAATGTCAATTCGATAGTTAACATTGAAAATCATCCATTTTCTCTCGATATGGTACTTTGTATTGAAGAATAACAACTCATGAGTTTTATTTTGTATTCTTATCTAAGAGGCTAATATCTATTTCAAATAAAACAACATAGACTACTTTATTTTTCTCTTGAGGGTGTTGAGCAAAGTCTTCGTGCGATTAATATGCTTCTTGAAATCCAGCAATAGCAAATAAATGAATGAGTATACTATAATCTTCATCCTTTCTTTTTTTATTGTTGTATGTGTTGAAAAATCACAAACAAAACAAGATGAAGATACACAAAGAGAAAAACTTTGATAGAGAAAATGAGAGAAATGACAAATACATACACGCACACCAATATGATATAGTAAATTTTGCGTTTGTTTGTTGTTTTTTTTTCTCTCTTTCGTTTTCATCGAATAACGAGAGACAGAAGTTGCTGTTGTGTCTAAGTTTAGTAACAAAATTTGAATTGATCTATTTATCTTGTTTGTTGTTTTACTTGAATAACAAAAAGGAAAAAGAACGACTACATACAGTCATATCGAGAAAGAGAAAAGAAGAAAAAGCAAAATCGATTATTTGCTCAAACCATTTCGTTTCGCTTCGATTTCATAAACAATTAATCTCCACATTTTAACAACGAATACTTCAGCTTCATCATCGAGCACGACACGTATATCGGATAGGATTGTATCAGGTGTTTTCTTTGACATGATTGATTGACAAATAAAATCGATCAATGTCGGCTCATTTTCGCCGATATATTCAACGATTTTCTTTGTAACCCATGGTTTAATACGTTTATCCATGAGATTGCCGTCCAAAAGTGACCAATCAATTGGAAACGTGAAGAGATCTTCTTTTTTCGTTGGAATACTTTCAATTAATTTTCTAACGGCTTGTCGTTTTTCTTCTTGATTCTGTGCTGAATTGGCGTTATTGTTTGTTGGTGTGACAGGTGCGGCTGGTTTTCGATTCATCGGAGGCGAATCTTCGAATGTTGGTACAGTCTGTTGTTGTTGTTGGTCGGGTATTGCAGATAGTTTCGATTTCTTTTGCATGCCAATCGTATTTTCATCGTCTTGATCGCCGAAAACATCGTTAGCAGCGAGTTTTCGTTTCGATTGAATCTTCGTGCCGGTAATCGGCGGTCCGCCAAGTGCAGATTGTTGTCTTGGACTAAGTTGAGTTTCTGCAATTGTCGGCACTTGAGATGGCAATGGCGATTGTTCGAAACTTTCGTTTTTACCATTACTTGTGGTTGTTATTTCCATGGGAACATCTTTGGATTGTTCGTCGACATCGGACTCATTGTCCGATTCGTCACTCGGTCGGATTAGATCAGCGAGACGTTTCCGTATGAGTTCTTCTTCTTGTTCGAGACGTTTTTTGATTTCAATTTCGATATCATCGATATCGTTTTGCAGAAGTAATTTCTGACGTAATTCTTCGATTTCATCTTTCTCGTGTCGACGATCGCGATTGTCGAGTTCGATTTCATGTTCACGTTCTTTCAATCGACGCGTAAACGCTGCACCTTTGTAATAAACTGGATCGTCGTTTTCATCGTTGTAATCTTCGAGCATCGCTAACAAACGTTTGGCTTCTTTCTCTTCGTCGTGCAATCGAGTCGATTCTCGACGTTTTTCCGCCTCGTATTCGCTTTGCTTGCGACGTTCCCGTTGTTCCCAAGCTTTCAAACGTTCTCGATAGTGAATTTCTTTCTCTTTCAAACGTTTTTCCTGTCGTCGTCGTTCGTAGGCATCGTCGTCGTCCTCATCGTTGCCGTGTGCTTTCGACGCGGGTGATCTCGTTCGAGATCGTCGATAGGTCGAACGAGGCGATCGACGATCGTATCTCGATGGTGAACTACGTCGATCATTGTTTCGACTACGTACGGAATTACTGGCGTGCGACGAACGTCGATACCGATCGTCACTTGGTGACGAACGATCGCGCCGTCTCGATGGCGAACGATCACGAGACGATGATCGAGGTGAATGAGAGGATTTTTTGCCGTTGTTACTCGATGCAGCCGCGGCTTCATCGGCGATGCGTTTTTCAGCAGCTCGTTTTTCGGCTCGTTCGCGTTCGTAACGGTCTTTTCGTTCTTTTTCCGTGTTACGCATTTTTGTTTCTTCGTCTTTGAATCGATCGCGAAACATTTGAATTTCATTTGTAATTAAACTACGTTTTCCATCTTCATCATCTCCGTCAGAACGTTTTCCCGTTGGAACTTCGGCTGAAACAGGTGAAGAATTCAGTTGAGCAACATCAGCAGTCGGCGGCGGCGGCGGCTGAGCAGCAGCTTGTGCTGCTTCTCGTAGCGCTTGTTCTTTGGCTTCTAGTGCTCGTTGATTCATTTCTTTGGAATATTCTCGCATAATCGTTTCTAGAGATTGTTTTATTGCCATATCTTCTCGACGTGTTTCATTGTCGATATAATCATGTTCTTCTTCATCTTCGATTTCACCTTCTTCACCGGATTTTTTCTACAAAAAAAAAAAGACACATAGTTTTCAATTTCGTTTTCTATCTGATTGATTTACTTTGCCGTCAGTATTACTACTGTTCATTTCGTCGTCTTCATCTTCTTCGTAGACGAATTTAAAGGCTGTTGTATCATTAGCTGCTTTCTTGGCGAGTTCATGACGTTTCTTTTTCTTATATTCATCTAATAGAGCTTTGGTTTTCGCATCGACTTTAACCTAAAATAATGCAAAAATGATTTAACATTCATTCTTAACAGTTTAGCGATTGATTTCGAAGAAAAAAAAATTCAAATCGAACTCGAAAAAAAAATTTTCTTTTCTCAATACAAAGTACCACTCACTCTTATGTTATTTTATAACAAAAGACTTGCATTTTGTGTTCAATAAACACTAAGAAACAAAAAGATTTTTTGATAATTGTTGTATATCAACTTGATAATTATTGAGAAAAGATACGTTTATTTTTCCTTTTTTTTTTCAATTTTATCCTTTCGAAGACAAGCAACGAACGAGAGAAGAATTCAATGAACTTACAACTAGTTTTTTATCTTGAATTTGCCAACCGTTTAGTAAACGTATACAACGAAGTGTACCTTCAGGATTTTCATATTCACAAAAGCCAAATGCTAAAAAACAACAAATGAATATTAAAAAACAACATTCGAGAGAAATGTTTACCTTGAAGTTTTCCATTGGCACCTTGAATACGTTTCCAGCTGACAACACTACCGCAATTCTGAAACGAAGAACAAAACACGTTATCAGATAAGACATTTGTTGTACTGAGTAAACTCACATGAAGCATTCGTTTGATCATAGTATCTGGAGCACGATCGGATATACTGCCGACGAAGACAGTGGTTATCGATTGAACACGATTTTTCTACAAATTCGAAATCAATAGATCAGTATTCGAAATTTTCAAATCAAACCTTGTCTGTTTCTGGAGGTTTAGCAGTACCATTAATCGGTGGTGGGGGTGTTGAAATCTAGAGAATCGACATTTTCGTTTGTGTTTTCGAACAAAATTCACTTACATTTGGTGGCATCATCATTGGCGCGCCAGGAGGGAAAAATGGCATTGGAGGTATAATGGGCATATGTGGCGGAAAAGACATGATTTCGCAAGATGAATATAATAAATCTAACAGAAAATCTATTACATTCTAAAAAAAAAAAGACACAAACCATGTAGTTTTAATATTGCGTTAGAGCTGGTCTAGTAGATCGAGAAATACACGCACACATAGACGAAAAAAAATGAACAGTTGACAATAACGAACACATTCATCGAGTTAAGTTTGGTTTTTTACGTCTAACAAGAGAAGCTATTGAGCGAGATTAAGTAATGAAAAGAAAATAAATGTCTTTGGATCGTTTGCACATCATTATCCTTTATTTAAGATAAGGATAATTTCGAAACACTTGATAGGCCGATAAACCGACGATAATAAGTGTGGGAAACACTTTTCGTGTAAGAACAAATCGTAAGAACATAAGAACGCCAAGAACAGTCGCAATCTGTAAGAATAAAACAATGAAAATTCTTTGCATGAATGATTTATTCGATCTTACAGCTAAATTAGCGACGTTATTTTGACGTGTTGGATGATTAGCATTGTAGACCGTCCATGCGCCGAAAACGAGACCTAAAATTTGAAATTATTCAAGAAATTGAAGACAAAACATAATTCTTACCGAATAAAAGTGAAATGACACTTCCCTTACGGAAGAAGCCAAGTAAACCACCGAGAACTATTCAGAGAAAACGAAAATCAAATGGAAAAGAAATGATTTTTGACAGACTCAATGCAACACCATAACCAACAGCGAATTGATCAATACCAACAGTAGTCATATTTTTAGGAAAAAACACGATTTATTATTGTTTTCTACGAAAATCAAATGTCGATGTTTAGAGGTGAAAGGATACGAATGAATAGCAGCCATATTGACTTAGTCCTTTTTTCTCTCTTTTTTTTCTCTTCATATACAAAGACGTAGCATATTCTCTGATGTCGATTAGCACACGTATGCAGAGAATGTAAATTTGATTGGATATAGCTAAAACAAACTCTGCACTTGCAAGAATTTATCGATATCGACATCTATCACGAATGCAAATGGATAAATGAAACGACCATTGAGAGAGTCAATCGTTTGGTCGGTCGTTCGTTAGTTATTATTTATTAGTTAGGTAATTTCTTTCGACGACGATGTTGATGCAAGATATAATTGCACCGGTTCAAAATATTCATTTTGATCTCGATGAAATCGTCTGTTCACAACAAGGCGCCTTGCCGCTGCCGTTTCCGAACATGGACAAAGCCAATGTTGGCGTTTGTGAATTTTTCCTTCGATCGACTTGTTCAAATGCTCGTTGTCCATTTCGACATATACACGGTGATAAAACAGTTGTTTGCAAACATTGGCTTCGTGGCCTATGTAAAAAAGGTGATGATTGTGAATTTCTTCACGAGTATGATATGGCCAAAATGCCTGAATGTTATTTCTTCTCCAAATTTGGACAGTGTATGAACAAAGAATGTGCTTTCCTACATCTCGATCCGGAATCGAAAATTCGTGGTAAGTTTTTTCGATATTTGATGCAAGAGAAATCAATTTCGATTTTTGTCATTGAATAATTAGATTGTCCGTGGTATGATCGTGGTTTTTGTCGTCATGGACCCAATTGTAAAAATCGACATACACGAAAAGTTCTCTGTCAAAATTATCTCTGTGGATTTTGTCCCGAAGGATCACGTTGTACATTGTCACATCCAACATTCGAACTACCGAATTCGAATGAACATGCGCCCGTGCAACGAAAGATTATTTTTGTTTGTGATTATTGTCATGAAACAGGACATAAAGCATCATCATGTTTCAAATTGCCTTATGAAGAACGACAGAAATATGCCAATTCATCAACGAACAATTCTCAAGGACAACATTTTAATAATCGACAGAATAATCATCATGATGGAAATCAATTCGATGATCAACACCAACAATTACCTCCGCCACCTTCTCAACCTTTTCAACATGATGTTACTTGTTACAAATGTGGTGAACGAGGGTTTGTTGAGATGTTTTTTTTATTTATTTCTAAATAATCATATTTTTTTGTTTAGACATTATGCAAACAAATGTACAAGACCACATGTTCCATATATGCGCAATCAGAACATGCAAAGACGATAGATTTCCTTTCTGTTTCTCTTTCTTTTTTTTTCGATTTCTATGAAAAACAAAGAAAAAACTAAATAAATAAAACTCAAAAGTTCTTTTTGTCTTCGTTCAAATATTTGTATATATTATCATAGTCTGTTTTTTGTATGTGACGAAAATAAAATGGTGATACTATATTCTCTTGTACGATTATTCCATGTTTAAACACACACACACACACACACACACCCCTTTTTCTTTTGTTGAGTCAGAAGTCCAAGATGATGCAATATGAATCTTTTGGTTTTCAACAGATGTCACATCTAACCAATCAACGACATCCAGCGCTCTAACTTGCCTATGATTTGATTACTTATCAATGGCCTTTCTTTCATGAATATATAGTAAATGTATGTGTACATAACACGTTACATTGAATTGCAAAGATTGTTTCTGTACTTTTTTATGTTCTTGTAGAAAATTTTCAAATAACCAAATTTAATCCAGAAAATGAAAGCACTTATTCTTGTCGGTGGGTACGGCACACGTTTACGTCCATTGACGTTAACGAAACCGAAACCATTAGTAGAATTTTGCAATAAACCAATGGTACTTCATCAAATCGAAGCTCTTGTTCAAGTAATCAAGTGTTTTTCGTTTTGTTTTTATTAGAATATCGAAATAATACAATTCTAGGTCGGTGTTACACACGTGATATTAGCTGTTAGTTATCTATCTGATATGCTTCAACGAGAAATGGAAGTTGAAGCCAAACGATTGAACATTAAAATCACACTTTCACAAGAAACAGAACCATTAGGAACAGGTGAATTCAATTCCTAGATGTAGTTTTTTTATTATTATTATTATTTCTTATCTTTGTTCTTCAGCTGGACCATTGGCATTAGCTCGTAATCATCTTCAAGTTGATGATGAACCATTTTTTGTGCTCAATTCCGATGTTATCTGCGAATTTCCATTCGACGATATGATTAAATTTCACAAAGATCATCAATGCGAAGGAACGATTTGTGTATGCAACGAAAGATAAGATATGACCACATTGTATTCATCTACTTTTCAAGGTAACCAAAGTCGAAGAACCTTCGAAATACGGTGTCGTCGTCTACGAACAAGACACAGGCAAAATCGAACGTTTCGTTGAAAAACCACGAGAATACGTTTCGAATAAGATCAATGCTGGTTTGTATATTTTCAATCCGACGATACTCGATCGAATCGAAGTAAATTAAGACGAAGATCGAATAGAAATCGAACAAAACATTTCGTGTTTAGTTACGACCGACATCGATCGAAAAAGAAATCTTTCCAGCTATGGCTACTGATAAGCAATTGTACGCATTCGAATTGAAAGGTTTCTGGATGGATGTTGGTCAACCGAAGGATTACTTGACTGGATTGAGTTTATATTTAAATTATCTTCGACATGCACATCCCGAACGATTAGCTAAAGAACATGGCATCGTCGGAAATGTTTTATTGGTGCGATAGATTATCATCGAATTGATTTTTAATAGAAGTTTGTTTTTTTATTTCGCAGGATTCTACAGCTAAAATCGGCGAACGATGTCGTATAGGACCGAATGTTGCCATTGGACCACGTGTGATCATTCAAGATGGTGTTTGCTTGAAAAATTGTACGATTCTCGCCGATTCATTAGTTAAAAGTCATTCGTGGATCGCAAATTCGATCATTGGCTGGCGATGTACCGTTGGCAAATGGGTTCGTTTGGAGAATACGACTGTTCTCGGTCTTGATGTATCGGTTCAAGATGAATTATTCATCAATGGCGGTGTTATTTTGCCTCATAAATCGATCAGTGAAAGTGTATCAGAACCGAAAATTCTTATTTAATTTATTCTTTTATTGTCTTCTTGAATGGTGACTGTGAATCTCTACTTCCTTCTTCTTCTTCTTCTTTTTTTCTGTTGTTTCTAAATTCAGCTTACATTTCAATCATAATCGACAAAACAATATGATTATTTCACAGGTGTCTTGACTTAGTTTTTTTTAATGATGTCATTCCATGCTTCTTTCTATTCAATAAAACGACAAAAATACCACCGAATTTGAAAAAAAAATAGAAACGTGCGCGACTAAACATTTGTAAGCAAAGAGGTAGACGGTTGTTGTTTTTCGTAATGTCGTGTAAAAGTATCTTGGAGATAGAACGAGAAAAAACAACGACGACGATAATAAAACACTCATTTTGCATTCTATGAATACCGAGGATGATGATCGACTGCGTATGTGAAAAAGAAAGCTAAACGGAACAAGAAGCAATGTATATTTTTAGACAATTCCGCAGTAATATCAACTATGGATGAGTTAATAAGAAATACAAACGAAAGCTTGTTGGTTGTCGATTGTAAATATATAAATATTTTTTTGCGAAATTTATTTTCATATTTTTCGAAGATGAAAACGAAAGTCAGGAAGACGAAGAAGAACAAGCAACAGAGGCAACTGATTATAGTAAATTTAGAATTAAATTTTGAAATCAATGAAAATGAATTCTTTCTAGATGATCTTCGAAGTCAAATTCAAACACAGCCAATCGAAACAGCAGTGAATCGTTCGTGAAATTCGAATATATTTCAAATAATAATTCTTATTTTTCTAGTTCCATATTTATCTCAGGCTTCTCACGATCGTACTGATATCTGCTCGCCAAGTCACGATATCCAACAGACATCAAATGAGACTTTTCATACTTTCGATGATCTCTGTAATACAAAACCAAATGATTCATCGACAATCGTTTGTAATGAAAGTCTCTGTGTTCCTTATACCGACGGACAAGATGGTAAAAAAGATATTCCATCGAATTAGTCATTTATCTTTTTCTTAATTAAAATTAGAAATTGTAATTATCAAACAAACATGTACCACAACCGAAGAATATAAAGAAATTAAAAAAAGCAAAAATAATCTCGGACATATCATGATCAGTTATAATCATTCAACAAGAACAATTTGTTCGAAAATAGCTAAAGAATTAAAAGTAAAACAAAGAAACATAAATAATCATCTGTTAAACTTTTGAATAAAATCTGATTCGATTTAGAATTTAAATTATCTCGTTTGGATTGATCAAGATAATATTTCAGGAGATATTCTCACATCAATGGCATCGGCTATTGAAAATGCGTTTGTTGTTTTAATGGCAGTTAATGAGCAGTATCATCGAAGTCGATACTGTCGTTTAGAAGCTGAATATTCCGTTGAACAAAATAAACGATCAATTCCAATGTTAATGCAAGCAGGTTACAGAGCCGAAGGTTGGCTTGGAATAATAAATGGTTCGAAATTATATGTGGATTTTAGTACGTTGCCATTTCATGACGCATTTGCATTACTTCGAAGAGAAATCGAGGCGATTCAACGCGAACTAGGCAGTGTACAAGTTGAACAAACAACGATTTCAACCAATACTCATCTTTCGATGACGACGATTAGTACGATGTCGCAGAATCCATATCTGAATGTTCACGATTGGAATGCGGATGATGTCATCGATTGGCTGCATCGAGAGAGATTAGACGTGTACGATTTTTCTTCTCTAATAAATCGTTCGACTAAGTTAGTTTTTAGATTTGAAATTCCTCTGACATGTTTTACTGGTGCTTCACTTTGGCAACTCTATAAAATCAAATTTGATGTAAAACGAATTTTGAACAAGAAATTTATTGTTGACTAAATTCTCATTTTCTATAGTCTGCGCCTGATTATTATCGTACAGTCGAAACTCTAATTGATCCAGCCGTTCCTCTTCGTTTATTTTATATTTTACAATTTCATGGAGCAATTGAATCACTTTTTACTTCATCGAAATCGAAATGGGATCGATAAACTCGAACTATTTGTCTTTTGTAAAAAAAACCGGTGTCTACTTGTGTGATTTTTTTTGCGATAAGTACGAAACGGACATCTGTGTTCGTTCGTTCGTTGTTTTCTTTTTTTCTACGTGATAAACATTCAGCCAATAAAAATGTCTAAATATGACACACAGACAGAACATTATCGAAAGCGGGGCAAAACAAGTAAAGAAAGAGAAAAAAAGCTCGCATTTTGATTGCTTAAAAACCATTGCAATGTTGTTATGGTAAGGCAAAAGAAGAAAAACAAGTTGCCCCGCCGATTACTTCAGTATAGATGAATGTTTCGTCAGTGCTTGTTTTTTTTCTCATGAAATAACGATTAATTATACCTTTTTTCGTTATTTGCTACTATTCAGATAACAAAAAATAAAGTTTTTTTGTCGAATGGAAGACAATGGCTTCTTTGATAGTTTTTTTGACGGTTTAAATTTAACCGGTCAATGGCAACCGTCGTCAACGATCGATGTCAATGATTCAGGACTTACAAATCAAGTAAATCGAATGAAAATCTAGAATTGATTTAAAGTCAATCGATGATTTTCTTAGATTCTCGATGACGTTGTGTTCAGTGTTGATGATTCGCCATCAGCACCAATAATAAATACTGGTGATGATTTCAATATTGCTTTATTAGCTGCAGGGCTGGATAGTAAGTGACTGATGATCTAGTCGAACATTTCGAACGAATGCCGGTTTTGTTTAGCATTTACGGCGAATGATTTCGCTGCACAATTGCCAACGCCTACCGGTGAAGTGCCTCAATCCTCAAGGTTTATCGAAGAAACAATGGACAACATGACATTGAATCAAACAAACCGAGGTAGATCTCGAATAGACCGAAAATTTCAACGAATATTTTCCTTCTTTTGTTAGAAAATCCCATACTATCTTCATACGTTCCAATGGGCAGTTCACCGGTCGAACAAAAAGAAATCGATAGTATGTCGAGGCGATGATTGAATTTCTATAGAACAATCTTTGTTTCATCTAGATTCGATTCTTGTTCAACAATATGTCGAAAGTCAACAGCGAATTCATCGAGATGCTAAAGCGCGAAAGAGTTCGAGTAAATAGCTCGATTTTCATTTTGAGGGCCTCAAAAAAAAAACATTTTCATTTATTAACTATTCAGCATTGCAAAGTTCATCATCGAATGTTGGTCCTATTGATGTTCTCACAAGTCATGGTGGCTGTCAACCATGTACGACAATTCAAGATACTTTCAATTATGCTCAGCAAAGTACGACGCGAAAATTCATCATCTTCGAAAAAAATCATCAATGAATTTCTTTGTAGTTCTTCAATTTGACACATTCGAATCACAGAAAATCATGATATTATCGAATCCACGTGGCGAATTTCGACCACGAACGCAGAATGAATGTAAATTTACCTCACACTATCTTCGTTGTGAGCCCAATAGTTCATACGAATATCCCACCATTTCAGTATGTATCAATGAAATTCAGTTAGCGAATAAAAGAAACGTCAATCCTCTCATTTCAGATTCCTCAACAATGGGGACGACAATCAATGAAAAACATCATCGAGATCACTCTCTGTGCCGTAGATGGAAAACCACATAATTACTCGATCAACAACAAACAATGTCACGATGTGTACGATGATGATGTATCAATATTTCGACAAAATGAATCGCATACATTGTACTTCTGTGTGACGAAAGAAGATATTACGAATGGATATAAAAGTTTCATGGTTGAATATATTAAAAGTAAACAAGATGATATCATCACAAAGGAACTGATTCGAAATCGAAAATTGGAACAATCCATGCTTCGTTTCACGCGTATCTATCAATCAGATAAAAATACGTTTTTACGCGATGAGAATTCGGTCGAATATTCGGCGATAATGACTGAAGCATACGGAGATGTGGCTGTCGAACATATGGGACCGAAATTTGGGCCAATGTGTGGCAATGAACGAGTCTACGCTATGGTCAAAGGTCGAATTGCTAAGGAAGATCTTACAGTTTTTGTTCAAGAAGAAATGACCCATTGGCAACAACAGATTTCTCTAACAAAGAATGGCAATTTCGTTTACTTCAATATGCCACCATTCCCATATCCGCAACTCAATCGAGCTACGACAACGATCACGATATACTACAAAGGCGATCAACTATTTCAAAGTCCTTTTGTTTACACAGGATCATTGGATCGTAAGTGTGCTCTTGGAGTTTTTATTCGGCTTTTACAATTGTTTGTTTTCTATTTGCAGAAGAATTACAATCACTAAGTTTGAGTGATTCGGCAACGAATCAGAATTCGAATGAGTTCGATGCTTTGGAGTTTTTTTCTGCAACCGGTGCGTGTCCAAGTCGAGCATCAACATCACGAAGATCAACGGGAGTTAAACAAACGAAACGATTGGTGAAAAAGAACTAGAACATTCTCGTGTTTGTTATGTATATATATATAATCTCTTCTTGTATGTGTTTTCACCGTTGAATATAGAGATTAGCAAAGTTTTTTGAAAACTTTTCGAACAGTGAAGTTTGGACAGGATCACGAGTCTTTTATTTCAATTATTATTATTATTATTATTATTATATTTTTCTTTTTTGTTTCGGTATCTGTGTTTTGTTTCTTTCCTTTTTGTAAATAAATTATATTTTTTGGAAAAATTTCAATCAAACAGTTTGAGTACATTTGCAATTAACAAAATCATGACGTAAATCGAATTCATTATGGCAGATGTGCATTCACAAACAAAATAATAATCTACTTCCTTGACAAATGATCCAACTTGCATATTATTGTATTTTTCGTACAATAAATCATGACGTCATCGCATAATCTTATAATAGTATCGATAAAATGCGTAATTTTATTATTTCGAACCTGGATTGGAAAGAATGTTTCGTATTGGGTTTCATGAGTCATATTAAGAATTTCTGTTTTCTTGTGAAAGAAAACCCACTAAACGAATACTATATAACAACAATCAATCAAATATTTGAAGAACATGTTACTGTAATGGATTTTCTATTACCATCTTCACCTCTTTCAACAAATGCAGTTGAAATATCAAGAGAAAAAAGTTCATCCGATGAACAGGAACGCGCTGCAGCAATTCAGCGAGTAAATAAATTTTTTCAAAGAATAGATTGTGATCAAATATTCTTGAGTTAGATTCAAAATATGTTGGCTAGTGATCTGCCATACTCATCTGATAGTACGTCCAAATCTCAACCATATCCAGCTGGATATGTCTCTGAGAAAATTCAAATTCATTCTCAACCTCGAGAAAGATTTCGTCCACGAACCAAAAAAGAAAGCGAAGGCTCATCTCATTATATTCGTTCTGACGACTCTGCTCAACCTGAATATCCATCGATTAAGGCATATTCTAATTTTCTTTCTTCATTCTCGTTAACATCTTCTCTTCATTGCAGATTCCATCAACATGGGAAAATATCAACAATATAATTGAACTTACACTCGTTGATAAAAAGAAAAATCCTCATCCATATACGATTGATACAAAAGAACGACGGAAATCGAAATTTATCTTTAAAATCAATGAATCACAAACAAATACGTTATATTTCTATGTGACCAATGAAGATTTCACAAAAGGATTTAAAACGTAAAACAAACAAAAAAAATTAATATAAAAAACTGTAGTTCGATGTATTTACTACGTAGGTTTACATTTCAATATATCAAACCAAAACAAAATGAAATAATCACTAAAGCGTTAATTGAATCAAGTCAACTTGATCAATCGATGATTTGTTTTACACGTTGTTATGAAACTAGCGATGGTCACATTTATCGAGATAACTTCAGTTCCGAATATTCATCTTTAATGATTGAAGGTATGTCATCATTTTTATGTATGTAGAAAAACCCAAAGCAAACAAATAATTCATTGCAGACTATGGACCTTTTCATGTTGAAGATGTTTTTCCTTTATATGGTTCCATGACAGGCAATGATAAAATTGCCGTTGAGCTCAAAGGTCATGTTCCAAAGGATATAAAAACCAATACAATCGTTTATATAAATGGACAACAACCTCAATGGTCTGCTCAAACAACAATCTTAGATAAACGTGGCAATAATCTCACTTTTCGCATGCCACCCTGTCCGCTACGTCGCTCGAAACAGACAACTGTTGATATCGTTATTCGGTATAATGAACAGGATCTTTATCAATCGAATTATGTGTACATTAGTGAAATCGATAGTATAGTTCAAAATAATCAATAAATTAGTCGTTTTTGTTTAAAAAAATATAGAATAAAGCTTGGTTTTTATTGATTTAAAATCAGTTTCATGCTCGAATAACATATGATAAAATCAGAAAGAAAAAAAATTTGTATATTTTTAACCGACTTTCGGTTCTTCAACGACAACGTCATGTTCATCGACGACTAAGATCACACGTGATTCATCATGTTCTGTTGTTGAGCTAGTACCTTTTTTAAGAACTTTTATATTTGCATATCCTTTTCCTTTGATAAACTCTTCGGCTTCATGACGTGTTTTGCCTTTTAAGTCAGGCCACGACGTCACTAAAACTTTTGCATCGCTCTAAATCACGACACATTGAAATAAGATTAAAAAAAGACGAACAAAGAAAAAATTCTATTGACTTTAGTTGCTGGATCATGATAAATACCAGATTGAGATGTTACTTCACTTTTTTGAAGTGATGCTTGTTGTTCTTGTTCGAATTTTTTTTGTTTACTATCGATATTTTTGTCAGCAGTATCTGTTTCAGTCTTGTCGAAACAAAAAACAACATATTCACGATTGTACACATACAAAATTGTCTTACATTATTTTCTGTTTCATCACCTCGTAAAGCTTCAACAACAGTATGTGCTGCTTGTTGAACTAAATTTCCTGCTTGCGTCAAAGCATCTTTAATTGCGTCCATGATTAGAATTTCGTCTTTTTTTTCAAATCTAAAATCATTTACAATTCATTTGATATTGCATTCAAGTAAAGAACACTGAAAGAAGAGACACACAAACAGATAAACGTATATATATATATATTCGCTACAAAAGATCTGAGATTGAAGTTTTATTCGAGATTAATAAGGATATGGATTGAACATAGGATGAGCATGCCAAGTCCATTTGGCTTTTTGAGCAAGAATATCATTACGAAGATTTTGAGCAAAACAAATGCCTAAGATTTGTAAAACAGCAAGAACGACGAGAACAATCGCAACAGGAAGTATATGACGTTCGAACCAATATGATGCTTTAGGAAAACAACCATCTGTATATATCATTTGAGTGTTCTAAAACATAGGTGAATGACGTAGAAACAAGACAAATTTATTCCGGTTCTTACTGCTGAAGGCTCGAGTGTTCCATATCCACACTGTTTATTATTCTAAAAACAACAGATTTTTATTTGAGAATATTTCATTCGTAATTTTACATGAAAATAATCAGCTCGACAACAACTTGCAGGTACACCGCATGCTTCGACACTTCCAACGAGTTTCGATGAACAATTGAAATAGATATTACTCTCCCAATTTCGATAATGATTGATTCCACAACAATGTAACCAATCACGTTGAATCCAATCGATAAGATTCTGTAGATCAGGATCATCGCGATAACTTTGAATCATAATCATCAATTGTTTTTCACTTTCATTTTTCACCTAACCAAAAAGAAGAAGAAAATTTGTTTTCTTTCCAAAATTAAATTCAAACTTTTTCACGATAGATAAAAACCAATGTACCAAACGCTAATTGAGCAAAGAATATGATTGCAAGAGCAAAACTGAACTAAAATAGTACATCAAATTTTAATTTTTGAAACAGTCTGAGTCAATATTTACGAAAAGTAACAAACACGTATTCTCTCTTAACGAACCAACACAACCCGCAAATCCTATGCAAAACATAAATACGCCGACTAAGACAAAGACAAGTGCTGGATCGAAGAATAACGTGCCACCCATTGTTAACCGACCGAAATTGTCAAATGTATCTTTTTCAATCCATGCATAGATGCCAATAGCCGCAATTAAGAAACCCAAAATCCAAAAGAGAATATTTACTCCAAACATTAAATATCTAACAACGAAAATAAATAAATAAATAAACAAATAAAAACCGAGCTCAATGCTCTCTGTCCTACTTGATACATCGACTTATTTCAGTATCATCTTTTCGCACTTTCCGAACGAAAACTTTTTGTGAACGAGGAGCCATTGTCGACGATTAACGGTCGATATCTAACATAATTGCATTCACGTGAAATGAACTGATTGTTCAAGGCAAAACAAGAAGAAGAAATGAATCGACTTCTTCCAATGATCGAAACGAATGACTATAGATGTCCTCAGTCAAAGTACAACAAATCTATCTATACTGAGGCAGACTACGTAATAACTTTTAACAAAACTCGATGGATTTACATCATAGGAAAAGCTAACAATCTAATGAAATATTGATTTAATTCGATTTTGCGACATACGGGTGCACCATGTATGCCTAATCCTATCTCTCTTGCGTCACTGCATCAGTTAAAAATAGAAAAATATCTATATATATGGCATTTTTCAACACAGGAACGACACCACATATTTGATCTCTAGCTTTGAGGGAATGGTATGTTTTTTCCGCTCAAATTTCTCTCGCGAACGTATATATGTATATATAAGTTGCGTATGAGAACACAATTTTGATAAGTTATATACAAGAACTGTTTTCCTAGGTAAGAAGAAAAGTTGAATTTTACTTGTAAATTTTTGAAATTTCAATTTTGTTTAGTGAATACAAAATTTCTTACAAAATGCACAGCAATACCATTTTCCTCTTCATGATTTGTCTGGGACTTATCATCTCCATAAACGCCCGTGAACATAAAAAAGTAAATTCTTACTTTTTTTTGTTCTCATTAGAAAATAATGTCTCAATCTTTTCTTTTTCTAGATTCAATATTCTGATAAAATTAATAGCACTAAATTGCTACGGTTATTATTGAAGAATATTGCAAATGGTGAGCTTGTATTTAAGCATCATAAATTATCGACTCAAGTCAGTCGAGAACGAGGCAACATTGAAAAACGAATATGTATGAACAATAAAAAACCGTTTTTTTTTATTTGTCTCTCTCAATGTCGATTTTCTTTTGTAGTCTTTCGTCGAAAAGTCGTTGGCATGAGCGACGATCCTTTTTAACTGGTTTTAATCAATCAAATACAAAATACTAGTTGATCTGGCCTTTATTTATTATCAAATTACACTTTTTTTTTAAAGACTGCATTCAAATAGAGCAAGACAAAGAAAATGATTTTATTTTTTCAATTGAATCGAAATTAATCGATAATTCCTGTCTATTTTTAAATTTGAATAAATCTCAACGCATACTTGTTGCATACAATGAATGTATATTGCGTAGGCTATCAATCATCCCTTGTCAAATCAACATAAACACAAGAGAATCGTTTTGACGCATTGATGATACTTTTTCGTCCAAGGACTATTAAGATGCAATGGGGAAATCGATACACATAATAATTGAAGAAAAAGAAAAATTGCATAGGCGAGGGTTATGCTCGAATGATTTGACTTTTAACAGAGCTTCATATGTGAACTAGTGTGTATATATATATATACGCCTGTATTTTGATTTCATATTAACAGAGAGTAAAAAAGACATAAACGCAAGGTATTCTTAAATAAAATATGAAAACGATCGTGATTCTATGCAGTTTCATTTGTCTATTAGTCGTTCTACATGAAGTCAATGGTGAACAACGACGTGTATGTAAAACTAGAATTCATTTTTTTTCTCTTCAACATTTTCTTCCTCTTCTTCGCAGCATTCAAATCAAGAAATACGAAGGCGATTGATGGATTTATTAATGGAAATGAAACGAAATGAATTTTTAGATCAAGCTGAAGATTACTTAAATCGACGAAGTCATGATAACAGTGACGAAAAACAACAAAACTACCGTATGAGAAGCATTTCTATTTGATTAAAATTACACGTTGTTGTTTTCTTCTTCGTCTTTAGTTGCTCGTCGTAAAGTTATTGGAATTGACGAACCTTTCGGCGAATAGAACTTTCAATGCGAATTCGAACTAACTACTTTCTTTTCTTCAAATTTAATGTTTTCAACGTTCTCTTAACCTATTGATCTTTTTTCAATAAACATTTTGCGTTCTCAACAAAAACAATGCGTGGGTTCTAATTAACGCAATTATTATATGATCAGTCATACGTTTGTTTACGGATGACTGATCTAGGGTAGCATACATATCAAACGTTTATTTGAAACAAAAAAAAAGAGAGAGAGAGAAATCACAGAGTATTATTGTTACATTATTTCACAAAGCAAACGGTAATTCTTTAAGTAAACGTTGATTTTCAATACAATTTTCAATCCATTGATAGCTGATTAAATGAAATTTTTTCGTACGTTCTCGATTAAGTTTTTTAAAATTTTGAATACGTTCGACGAGTTGCTCATCGTTGGTTTTTGGTTTTGCACAAATCACATGTGTCACATCCGATGTAATCGTTTGTGTAATACGTGCACCATGCAATTGACATTCTAGCATCAATAATTTATGTTCAGGTTCAATGAATTGCGTCGATTCATCGCCAATAATCCAATATTGATCGAAATAGATGACAAACAAACGAAATAAACCGAATTCCGATGATTCATCAGGAAAATACGTATTTTCAAAATCACAAATAAACGAAAGGAGTTGTTCGTTGGTTGCAAGCGGATTTGTTGCTAAGTCAAGTTGAATTGTCGATTGTGAAAATGAAATTGGCTCGTTTAATCGACGTTTTTTATTTGCTGGTTGTTTATCATCGGAATTTTTATTATCCGTTGATGACGATTGAATTCGTTTGAAGATGTCTTTCAATTCATTTTCATTTGTCAATGCAAAATAAGCATCACCATATTCATCATAGAGTCGACTCAATTCTTGACGTGTTCGATTTGTGCATGCGATTAAATCCGATAGAGCAAATGGTAGAAGTGTTTTTTGTTCGATACAACGTATCAACCAACATATATGAACAATATCGATTTGTTTATTTTTGATTAATGTTCGAAGACGAATACTATTTGGATTATCTTTAATGAAACAACAAAAAAAGCCGAATGAGAGAGAGAGAGAGAAAATCAAATGCATACCAGTGACGACGCAGTGTGTTTTAGTTAAAGCATTTTGAACACAAGTACCTCCATTTTCGTAGATAAATTTTTCTAAATCAATTTTCGAATATTGACTATTGCCTTCCATAACACAGAATTCATGGTTAGCAAAGAAATGTCCTGTTTGTTTAACGGATTGTTGATCGATACCACGAAATCGTGAGTCAACCGTTGGTTTGGCTTGTTGTCGAGATTTGGTTTGTAATTTTTTCGTCATTGTTATTGTTTTTTCGTTCGATTCATTGAAATCTAAATCATCATTTTCATCATGTTCAATGAAACGTGATGCTAATTTGCCCGCATTTCGTTCACGTAAATCGATTAATTCCTGATAGGTGACACATTCGAACCACGATTTATCTTCACGAAATTTTTCTAAACGTGGAAAACGTAGAGTAAAACCGCATTTGTACTTGTCCGATGCCATGAATTCCGTTGCTTTAACTTGAACAATACATGAATCACTTGGCTCAATCCAAACATCGGGCTTTTCATACGTACAAAGAATATAAGGTGGAGCCGTTTTTTTCGTCCATTGTTTCCATTTATTAGCAAAACGATTATTAAAATCGAGTAATTCCTTATGCGTATAACCTGAGCCAATCTTACAAAATGAATAATAAAGAAAATCACGAACATTCGGTTGACATTCATTCGATGGATTTTCTTCATCCGTTGTTGTTTTATTTTGTTTAACAACAGCACAACAGAGAAAATGCGAGAGCATACCAGTACGTAGTCGACCCGTACCGAAATATCCACCGACAATCAAACAATCGATTTCATCATTCAAACCGATTGTATAATCAGGTTTGATTTTATACCAGCCGCCATTTTCTCGAACATTTGGCTTGTAAACTGCCCATGGATCTTTAACGACAATACCTTCTTGTCGTTCTTCAATGGCGAGATTCAATTCATTGATGACATCTTGATTGCTTTGGCCAGTTTTAATTGCTGAAAATATCAATCGACCTTCGATCGGTTCACATATTTTCTTATGTAAATATTCTAAACGTTCATTTAACGTTCGATTCGTTAGAATTTCATCATTGTACATAAGAATATCGAAAATAATGAAACATGGTTGTAATTGAGAATCACTCGCTTGAATAGATTTCACATCGAAACTATCACCTTTCGAATGAATAATTTTTTCATTACGATTATAAATAACCATTTCACCGTCAAGAATACATTTTTCACAATCAATTTTAAATGCATTGGCAATGTAAGGTGTTAGTGTGCCGATATTTGTTGCATCGGGACCGAAAACACTTGTATAATCGTGTCCATTTCGAGAGAAATACATGAATTGATCTTTATCTCGATGCACTTGAAAACGATCACCGTCGTATTTTGTTTCGATATAAAATTCAGCTAGAGCAGCAGTTGGATTTGTTGATTTCTTACGAATTAATTGTTCGATTTTATCAGCTCGTGTTCGTTCGCCTGAAATTTAAAACAAAGATTTTAAAAAAATCTTTCGAACTAAAAACAAAATTTTACCAAGCATAGGTCGAAATGGTGAGAATAAACTTAAACCAATTTCGTGTAAACGTTTTTCTGGATCGTGTAAATATACAGCGACTTTAAATAGATTACTCGTATGATCGAACAGATCTTTAGCATCCGGATGAAAACATTCGAGAATCGAATTTTCTTTCAATGAAATTCGTAGATCTTTCAATAGAATTCGAATTAACCATTTCAATTCCAATGCACTTAAATGACGAAGTAAATACGTCAAACGATGATCAATTATCTAAATGAGAGAAAATCTTTTCTTGCCAAAAATCGAATCAATTCACTCAACCTTTTGTCCTTCTTTTCCTTTGCCATTTTCGACGGCAATTTCATCGAGAATCTTATTAATTTCCCAGATACTCATCGTCACATCTTCGTTACAACGATTCTTGAGAACATAATATGCAACTTCAGCAAAATCACTTCCTTTTTGTGTTCGAGTATTTTTCTGTACACGAAAATTCAATCTAAATCAAAGATCAATGTTGAAATTTCCCAGAAAAAAGCTAATCCAAATATTTTCCATACAATTTCTTTCCATCGTCACTTTCTTTCGAAATACTTAAAACTTCGACTAAATGCTTGCCAAGTTTACTTTCTTTCAAACCGTAGGCAATACGTTCTCGATCGGATTGTGGTAATAAAAGTCGTAGAATTGGATAGAATGAATCTTGCAGAATCACAGGCGATGCACCGCTAATCGTTTGGCCATCAGCAGCAGTAGCTGGAATGATTGGCGCAGTTTCCGGATCATTTGCATGCACTTCTTTATGTGTCTTTCTCCAATCACTAATAAATCTTGTCATTAACTTTTGTTTAGCTATGGCTCCTTGACTTTTCGATATTCTTTCCAAAAGATTGCATAAATTCGAGAATTTTACAACTTTCGATGAATTCGGCAATTCATCGGAACTACTCGCCGATTCGCTTGCCATCGTATCTAAAATTTCACACATCGAAATTGTCTGCTTATTATTGCGTTAAAATTACGTATATATATATATGCACAAACGACAGAAAACAAAAAAAAAGAAGAAATACAATTCACTGCTGATGAGGATAAAATAGACTAGGAAGAGAGAAGAAAAAAAAACAGATTGATACAGAGATTCGAATCTATTACACCGGTGTTTCGCGTAGAAATCGTATTATTGTATGTTTGATATTCGCACGAAATAGATGATGATCTACGGTTGTTCGTTGATGGTCATCATGATTGAGATATTTGGTTTCTTTGAGATTAAGTTCTAAACAGAAAGAAAAAGAACGAAGTTTTTGACAACGAAAAATTTCAAAAAAAAAAACAAGGAAAATCCAAAACCAACAAGACACAGAAGAAAAGAACTATGACTACAGGATAACGTATGATATTAGGATGGATTTTGTGTATATTTATTTACCCTCGGGAATCAGATTCTTTTTTTTAAACAAAGCATTCATAATCATGGCAAATTTTCTAGAATCATAGAAAGATTTTCAGACAAGAAAACCAACTCTCAAGCGTGACAACAAATAGATTCATGCAAGAACAATCCATTGCACATATTTTGACTATGAGACTAACCTGAAACGGTATTTACTGTTAAGCATAAATAGACTGGCTACAAGACGTAATTTTTCATAATTAACGATTCAAAACGAACAATAAAAACAAACGAACCTTATGATCGCCAACACAAACATCATATCCAGCGATATCATACGTCGGTTGAGAGGCCTGAATAAAGCAAATTGAAATATATTTATTGTTATGTTTTGGTCGTTTACTTCAGTATTCACAAAATTTTTAAATGAATGACTTAGAAAGATTCGATCGCACCAAGCAGGACAACGTGCACGAAGATACGAACGAGCTTCATCGTGTTCTTCACTGTACGGATAACTGAAATCAATTTTCAATAAGATTTTCTTCGTTCGAAGTGAACAAACCTTGGCGGAAAATTCTTTTCATATTCATATAAATGTTCATTGAATGACGACGATTCAAAATCAAATGTATTTGCCTAAACACAAGCGAGAATATTTTCGAGAATTGATTTTGTCGTTTCAATTCGAACTTGTTGAGTATTGAGATTAAAGAATTCATCATGTTTTTCATGTAAATCGAATGCTTTCTTTTCGATTGTTAATTTCGGTTGATTATCTTCATTTCGAATGATGATTTTCGAGATTTCCTCGCTATCATCTTGTTTTATTTTATCGATTAAATCGTCTCGTTTTTCTGATAGATGCTAAAAAATTTCAAATCAATTATTCAAATCCGATTTCAATCGAATCAATTACTTGAACTAGACGATGAGCATCTAAGCGAAAATTAAAATCACCAAAGATTATAAATGGAACGGCATTGCCCGTTTGATCAGTTGGTAAACTAATTCAAATAGAAATATTCAAGAAAAATCCAAATCGATTTCATTGATCTACTTTTCTAATGTGTATTTCAACGCATTTTGACGGCATTTACTGTAGATTGATGGACTTCGTTCGGCTGCTAGAAGATTTGATGCGTCATGGAAGAGGTGTACATTTAACAAATCAAATGTGCTAAAAGAATTTTAATGTAAAACAAATTCTCAACAACAAATGTTTTACAAATCATTAATTAGCCAACGGGTTTGTGTGAAACCTTTTCGAGACCATTTTGGCTACGAAAAAGAACTGAATGAACGAACGAATTGAGACATTCAATTGAGAATTTACTTCGGGAAAAAATGCTCGAGGATATTTCCCTCGTCGTATTGTTTGAGCATTGACCAAACTACCCGCAAAAATCTGACGATTAACAATAGGTTGAAAACATGAAACTGAAAAATTCCACTGTTCTACAGAGAGATTATTTCGAAAGAAATACGCGCAACCAAGAGCCTAGAAAAAAAAACAATAATGGAACAGATGTGTTTACACATTCCTGAAAGAGCAGCTTGGCTTTACTGTAAATGTTTCCTGAGATTGATAATCCGAATCGAAATATAAACGATGACGAGTAAAATCTGTTATTAACTCTGGAATATCGACGAGATCTCTATACAAATTTATTGAAAATGTGAATTTCTTGTCTTTCAATCATCGATTTTACTTAATAAATTGATCAAGTATATGCATGTATTTTTCATATTCTTTGCCTCCAACTTCTTGACAATGTAAAGCAATGAAATCGACTGAATTCTGTTGTATGAGCTAGAAAATAAAACAAATGCGCGAAAATCAATGTATATTAACTAGTTTTTTTTTCTTCTTCTTCTTCTATCATGACAAGTTTATTTCAAAATGCAACAAATCAAATCAAATCTCTTCTAACTACTGAAAATCCTAAATCGAATTCATGTTCGATTTCAGTCAAACCATCGACGATGGATGATACGAATGATTGTCTCATGACAACAAATACAACGAAAATGAATAACCTATTTCGAACTGAACCAGATTTAGCCGAAGACGATCGATTTCGAGCTTGCTTTATTGATTGTTCTTGTGATTGCTCGGTAAGGATCAAACAGAAGGAACAAACAATCGAAACAAAAAAGCTTTTTTTTCTTTCTTCAGGCTAAAAAATTAACACAAGGTCGACTTAGTTCAACAACTGATCTAGGGATATTCGAGCAATTTTTACAGTCAACACAACGAAATAACTATCAAATCTCTTGTGATTGTCAATGTGGCAATACTCAACAACGTTCATTCTCATTTAATTATTCATTTGGACGACTAGATTAGAAAACTTACTTTAGCAAATTCATTTCGCCATGTTATTAATAATTCAGGCTAGAAAACAGAAAAATATCAAAAATATTGTTGATGAACATTGAAAATTACCTTTTCAAACACCGAGCCTGTATTTGCTGTTACGAGTAAAAATCGAACATTTGATGACGAGATTATTTCGTTGTTCATTATCGTTAATAAGATCAAACTCGTTGTTTATTCTACATAGTCACATTCTAAAATTATTCGAACAAATGCTAAACAGAAGATCAGAGTTCGACAGGGGACAGGTGCGGGCAATTAGTAGGAAACGCTGAAGAAACAAATCATAATGTAAGAGAAGAAAAAAGAACGCGGCGCGCGCGCGTTCTGTTTATAGGAATTGTTTACATGGCGAGAGATAGAGGAAAAAACTTAACTTCTGCCCGATTACTAGTTTATAGTGGAGAAGGAGTGATGATGATTTGATGATAGATATTTTCCGAGCGTTGTCGTCTTTTTTTTCCTTCTCGTTCTTCGTTGCCCTGCACCTCAATCGTATAACTATTGATGAGAAAAAGACGGAAAAGAGAGAGAGAGAGAGAGAGAAAAGAAAGAAAGCAACTCAATATAATACTAATGACGTATGTTTGCCAGTCGCATGCTTCTTTGACACATAGCAACATGGTCTGCTTTTACGATCATTGATTTTCTTATGCCTACTGTCAAGTCAATAAATATTTTTCTAACGATGATACTTAACCATCAATATTTAGGCAGATAGCTTTTCTTTTTCCTTCGTTTTCAAGTCAAAATCTATTTATACATCTATATATATAATGTATACGTATTATCGTTATTACTAATATTAATACTATCAAGTGTATTGTAAAAAAAATGATCAGCTGGGACCATCTGCTGTCATTATCAAAGGTCGATAGTCAATATTACACGATAAACGAAAAAAAAACGAAGTATATACATAGTTTTCTTGGACTAAAGGGAAAAAGGGACACCTATTAGTTTATTGACAGAATACTCTGAGAGCGCATGCGTGCTTGTATGTCTGGTAATACTAAAAATATAGATGTGGATTTACTTCTTCGACTGACTTCTAATGATGCGACACAACAACAACAATAACAAAAAATGCTACTGCTTGCATGTTGCTGTCGAATAGGCACACGATAACATGCCATTTTCTCTCTCTCTCTCTCTTTCTTTCTGTCTCTGTTATTCGCTTTAATTCTATTCCCTATTCGTTGCTTGCTAACTAACTGTTGCTTTATATATCAAATATAATAGCAGAAAGAAGAAAAAAAATACTGGCAAAGAATAGACTTTGAATGTAATTAAATTGGATGTACGTACACTTGGCTATTGACGAGTGAGATAGAAGGTCATTATTTATAGATTAGAAATGTCGAGTCGATTCATTTCTTTTCGATAGATCTAATCTAAAAGAAGAGTAAATAGAAAACATTAGAATATTAATTGTTAAGAAAAATAAAACAAAATTTAAATGAAAATCAAAGATTAGTTTTTGAAAGACACTGTTAAGCACTCATTTTATCTTGAAATTCGAAAACAAAATATGTATATCACAAAGTGTGTGCGCGTGTGAAGTTTTTCTGGAAGAAGAGATTATTTTATCAGTATCACAATTAGCGATAATACCGATTGACAAGTAATTTTAATTGACCTTTGGAGTCGGCTGTCAGCATAACATAGATCGAATTATCCGACGTATCATTTCCAATTGGTCGTTGACGATTATTTACATTCGATGGTGTCGAAACAGGAGATGAGTAAATACTATTCATAATTAACTGAGGATTAGGAGCAAATATCGCCGATGTCACCATTGTATTATGAACTAAAACGACATTTTTTGCTTTTGAAAAATATCTTCTTTCGAAATTTCTTTCTAACCTCGAATGCGTTCGAAAGCTCGACTAAAATATCGTCGTTGTTTCCGTGTCAATGTTGCATTTGGCTCAGTTCGCCAAATATAAAACCAACTATCTTCACTTCCACTGGAAATAGAAGAGTTATTTCTTTTTTGATTTCTTGATTTCATCGTACCTAATTATGTAACGATCATCGTGACTGAACGATGCACGAATTTGACTCGATTGATTCGAATAACCACGATATTTACGTTCGATTTCTTTCGTTCGAATATCGTACAGACGTATCCGAGAATCAGTCGATGTGATTAATACCTAAGTCAATATTCATTATTTTGCTCTACTTCTGTTAATATTTACTTTTGAATTATTTGAATTCATCGATTCGATGCCAGTTATTTTATGAGGTTTGGACATTTTCTTTCTCGATTGATGACTTCGACTTCCATCTTTTTCTCCAACATTCATCACCGTCTTTTCAACGAACAAAGATTAATAAATTCAATAAGTGACAAACAAAAAAAGAAGTTAATCGCTCACCTCGTATTGTAACGAGTCACTGTAAATCAAAAATCTTCCATCGAACGTTCCAACGGTTACTTTTCTCCCGTCATCACAGAAGTTGATCGCTGTGATTAAATTCGCATGTGCAACACTGATTTGAGATGAGACTTGAGCAGGCAAAACAGTCCAATGTACAACACGTTTGTCTGGTATATTCCAAAGGCGAACATGTCTAAAAAAAGATCTTCATGATTAATCTAACTAAATTCGACCTTCAAGCAAAAAGAAACGATCGATCGATCTTGTTATCTGACATTTTCTCTCTTTCGTTTTCCCGTCTTACCCATCTAAACTTGCTGAAACAAAATATCGATCATCTCGCGGATGAAAAGCAATGGCCGAAACAAAATCAATATGTCGAAAAAAACATAAACATTCCGAACGACTTAAATGCCAAAGACGAACAGTTTTGTCCATTGATGATGAGAGAACGAACAATGATTTCGACCAAGCTACGTCGAGTACCGATGCTTGATGACCTTTCAATTCACAGAATGGCTTCGGATATAGAGGAGCTTGATTTTCATGTAAACCAAGTTTGGTATTGATTGTTGTTGTTGATGTTTGCGTGTCTGAAAGTGTTTCTTGATGGAATTCTTGAAAGCGGTTTGTAAGAATTTCTGTTTGTTGTTTTGTTAAATTCGATGTTAAATGAGAACAATCATTGAAATAGATTTCTGCAGTTTTCAATGCCCAAATTTTCACTAAACTATCTTCACCACCTGTAGCTAACAAATGTCCATCCGGTGAAAATCTATTTAAATCATTTATCAAACGTATTTCTTATCGTTTCTATTCCTACTTCATACACCAAATCGGTCCATTATGAGCATTGACAAATGTTTGCAATAACTGTGTGCTCTCGAATTGTTCATCTTGTTTTAAATATCTCGATGCTTTATACTTCAAATCACCGTTGGATCCGTCATTGATCAATAATTTCTCATCGTCATCGATTTCAGATGGCGTTACACTTTTGGCTTTATTTTTTCGAAGCAAATTCTTCACAACAAATTTCGATATTTGTTTTCGGACGGTTGTTGGCGTCGATGAGTTCGCCGATGATTTACTTATTGTTGATGTGCCATCATTCGCTTGACTGAGTTGTGATGATAATGACGATGACGATGATGACGATAGATTGTGATCTTTCATCGGTACAACTGAATTCGAACGTTGAACACGTTCGAGTATGGTTTGCGTCATTGGATTGGCGTCACTCAATGGAATATATTTTCCATTATCAAGATTTCGAACGATTGGTTGACGAAGAATTTCGTCGTCGTTTAATTTCTGACTGTTCGGATGAATTTCACCGTATTTTGTGATTCGATCGATCGTGTTTAGATCGAATAGATTCGGCTGACTTGTCGATTGAATATTGGCTTGTTTGATTTCATTGGAGAGATAGGTATCATCACGAGAACGTAATCGTTGAAGTTTATCACGTCGTTCTATATCATGTCGTTGACTTTCAGTTATTGGCACATAACGATTCTTCGAAAAGACAAATAATGAAGAGAGAAAAAATTCGAACGAGCGCAAATTAACGTACAGATTTTTGTGATGATATTCTCCAACGTGGTTCGTGTTGCAGCGAACTACAAACGGAAGAAAAATTTCATTTTGAAATGTAAAAAGCGAAGCAAATGTGGTTAACTACGTTGATGTTTCACTGGTTGAAAAACTCTCATTAGCATCGTAGAAAATCGAATCATCGGAATCACTTGAGCTGCTATCATTATCATTGCTATCACTCAACGAAGCCATAATTTAACATAAAATTAACTGAATTGAATCATATTCGTTCGGATTCTATTTGGTCAAAAGAAGGAGAAAATAAATATTGTTTCTTTGACAAAGATTTTCAAGGTAAACTGTCAAGTATTTAAATCAAATCAAGACGATGGTATTGAAACATCAACATGAAAGACTCAGTAGTGAAGAAAGAATCATTTCTCATTGGAGATTTTCAAATGCTCAATCAACTCATTTCCAATAGATGGCATTCAAATCGAAGTCTATGCTCGTTTTTTTAGGTTATCTCGTCTATTTGCTTTTGTTTGTTTTTTATTAAATCAAATAAAAATAAAAATAAAAATGAATCAACTATCAAAATGTTTTCAATAATTTTTTAAATAATCTTCAATAGCTTTTGAATCACGTTGAAGTACTTGACTACGCATACGAATTGTTTCGACAACTTGTTTAACAGCTCGTGAAACGATCGGTGTATGAACCGATTCGAAAAATGTTTGAATTTCATTCGCAATCTTGTCATCAGCGAAACTATCCAAAGCAATCTACAAAACAAACAAACGAGATAAAATCTTTGTTTCAATCCAAATTTTACTTCAACGAAATAAATTAAATAACTACTCTTGTCACCAAATCGTTGTAGAAGTTTCGACCAATTATTCTGTAAATATTTCCACGATAGTTCACGACCAATTCGACTTGATGTACAACCGCTAAGACCAGCTGTCGAATCTTGCATTCGAACATGTTCAGTTTCGAAGACGAATTCTAATGTTTTTTGAATTAAATTCGGATCGATTGTTTGACCCATCGCACGGAGTACTCGAACTTTTTCTTCGGTCATTTCAGCTGATAGATACAGTTTTTTCAATTGTTCTTGAGTTTGTTCGTTACCAAAACGAGCAACAAGTGCATAGACAGTACCACGAATATTCGGATCGATTAGATCGCCATTTAAATGACGTTCAAAACGTTTTTGTGCTTCTTTGACAACACTTTCATCGCCTGATTTGCCGACGATATTCAATACAATCGGACGTAACATAGCAAAAAGCGGATTTTCATTGGGTTCGGCATCCCAACCGAGTTTTTGTTGGATTTTTGAAAAAAGTTTCAAACGATATCGTTTAAATTGATCGATATAACCGGTATGATCAAGTAACGTATATAAATCACCAACTTTCGATGCTAAAAAACGCTCATTTACAATTTAATTCAACGAAAATTCGAGATTTTACCAATCGATTTCCAAACAGTAAAATTATCTTCATCTTCATACGATAATAATAATTTCAAATAATCAGCAAATGATTGATGACCAGCATTGCACAATGCCGAGACGTCATCTTGAATCATGAGTCGATCTTGTGGACTCAAGATTTTCTTGGCGATGGGTTCGTTGAATCGAGCTAAACTTTCCGATGAATATTTGACTCGATAAAGACCAATCGAATTGTAATTTAATTTCACCCAATCATCAGCTGAAATATTTTCTAATGTAATCGTTGTTTCCGGTTGTTCCATGAGGAGTTTTTCTGCGACAGCATTCGGATTTGTTTTCGTAAAAATTGTTATCGGAATTTTCCATTGAAGATTATCATTATCTTGACTACCGTCAGCAATGAAACGTTGTTGAGTTAATTTAATAACACGTTTATTATTCGATTGTTGTTCTTCGGTGATAGTTACAAGTGGATAACCCTTGAAAAAATCAAGATAAAATATAATTTTATTGTTCGAACAAACTGAAAAATAGTGTCTACCATTTGAAGAGTCCATGTTGACATGACTTCATTGACGGGTTTTTTCGATGCATTGGCTAGATGTGACCAAAGATTGACGGTGATTGTGTTTTTGTAACTGTATTCTTTGAGATAATTATGTAGACCTTGACGAAAAGCATCATCGCCAATGTAATCATGTAACATGCGAATAACCGATGAACCTTTGGAGTAAGAAATCGAATCGAAAATTTCTTCGATTTCAGCTGGATGACCTGTTCATGTTTTTTTTTTGAAAACAAAAACAAATTTTCAATCGGAAGAAAAAGCTTTTTCTCTGTTTACCAATGGGTACTTCAATCGGATGCGATGATTTCAATGCATCAGGCACAAGAAAATCGGCGAATGTATCTGCAACAAATTGCGTCCAAATATCAAATTCAGGATAGCATTTATCCACAGCTAAATATTCGATCCACGATGCAAAACCTTCGTTCAGCCCTGAAGCAAACAAACAAAAAGGATTTTCTCAATTTCAATCTCTGCCTTATTCGATTCCTACATAAGTCTGTCCACCAATCCATTGTCTAAAAACACAAAAAATTAATAAAGAAATCCTTTATTTGAATTCGATTTAGCATACAACTAAATTGCCGAACCATTGATGCGCAAGTTCGTGAGCAACAACTATGGCAACACGTTGTCGTGTAGCTGTTGACGACGATTTTGGATCGATTAAAAGTGCAGTTTCACGATATGTAACTAACTAAAAACAGATACGAATAATTCAATTTCGAGACAAAACGAAATCTCGACTTACTCCCCAATTTTCCATAGCTCTTTGAGAAAAAAAAATCGAAGCAAATTAGTTTACAAAGTAAATCATCAATTTACCCCATGGCAAAATCCGGTATGGCGATTTGATCAGCTTTAGCAATTGGATATTTAATATTAAAATATTCAGCATAGAATGGCAATACTTTTGCTACGGTTTCCAATGCAAAATTGCCGTGTTCCTTCTTGCCAACTGGTGTATAAACTCGGATTTGAACACCATTGGAATCTTTTGTTTCAACATAATCATATTCTCCAACGACGAACGCAACTAAATACGTGCTCATGATGGGTGTACGTTCGAATTTTGTGATTTTCCATTGGTTATCTTCGGCATAAACGTCTTCCGATTTGATCGGCTAAAGAGGAAACGAAAATCGTATTGATTCAATCACGCTATCGAACAAACCATATTGGATATAGCTCGAAGATTTTTGAGAGTTATTAATGTTATGTCGAATGTAGCTTTGAAATTGGGCTCATCCCAACATGGAAATGCTCGTCGACAATCAGCCGGCTGAAATCATTAAGTGACGTATTTTTGTTTTTTTCTGAAAAATATTTTTTCGCTATTACTTCGAATTGTGTACTTGCACCATAACGAGTCTCTTTTCCGTCTGGAGACGTATATTTATTTCGATAGAAACCAACCATACGTTCAAGAATTTGACCGTTGAATGTCAATGCTAATTGATAATTTCCTTTCTATACGAATAAAAGTCGTAGATACATTGACTTCCGTTTTTACTATTTTAATTTACTTGAAGTTCTTGTTCGAACGAAATCGTTGCACGTTCATTTTCCGCATCGATTTCAACTTTACCATTATTTCCATCTGAAATCAAATTGTTTTTTCATTCATTTCATTCAAAACAATTTACTAATCGAAGCGTGACTGATTTCTAATTCAGCTGCATATAGAACAATCTTATTCGTTGCTTGTTGAACTTGAATGTCGACAAGAACTTTGCCTTTAAATGTAAAATCTTCCAAATTCGGTTGAATTGTTACATCGTAATTCGTCGGAATAACTAGTCGAGTTAAACGTTCGAACAGTTTCTTTTCATCTGCCTCGGTCATGATAATATTCACACAAACGAATGAAGACTAGATCAAATAAATGCGAGTCTTTTAAACTCAACCGATATGATTCATACGAAATTTCTTTTCGAATCGATTTATTTTTATTTTTATTTCCAACAAAATTCTAAAAATAGTCTTGCGAATGTTTTTTTTTCTTCATTTAAATGACTTTTTTTAATTAATTCAATGGCTGACACGTTATTGCTTAGCAACGAGAAGAAAGAAAATCGAAAGATGGCTTCTTATAAACGAGCACGACAATAGTTCACATGAATATTCAAAGAAAAACAATGTCGACCGAGAATACCGGCGAACCAAAACAACGAAATGCGAACAATTCAGATAGCGAATCCGATGTGAATAATGATCATCTAATCGGTAATGTACAACGTGTTGCAATTGTGCCACCGAACTATGAGGGCAAACCAAAGAAAGGTCATTTAATTTTCGATGCTTCGTTCGAATGCGGTAGATAGTTTTTTGTTGATGAGAATTTCGTTTTGTTTTTATTCAAAAAATTTTCAAGGTAATTTGGGTCGAATTGATTATGTCAATGAAAATGAATACGATCTTTTCATTCGACCGGATACTTGTTGTCCGAGATTTCGTTGTTGGTTTTTATTTACTGTGGAAAATGTCAAAGCTGATCAAGTATGTCTTTGATTTATTTACAAGCACATTGACTTTTGTTTTTTTCTAGAGAGTCATTTTTCATATTGTGAATTTTTCTAAAGCCAAATCTTTATATCGTGATGGTATGACGCCATTGGTTAAATCGACGAGTCGTAAACGATGGCAACGTTTACCGACACGGAATGTTTTCTATTATCGTTGTCCTGAACATCGAAAAAATTATGTTATGTCATTTACATTTTGTTTCGATCGAGAAGATGATGTCTATCAATTTGCTTATTCATTTCCGTATACGTATACGAAACTCCAAAATTACCTCGAACATATCGAACAACGACGTTTAGATTATGTTCAACGTCGACCTTTAGTTTATAGTGTGGTAAAATTTTGAAAAAAAGTCTTATAAATGAAAAACTAAAATGATTGTTTAGCAAAAACGTCGATTAGATTTATTAACTGTTGCTAATCCATCGTTATTAGTCTCGGGCAAACGAAAAAAAGTTGTGATTATAACTGCTCGTGTTCATCCTGGTGAAACACCTTCGTCATATGTTTGTCAAGGTTTTATTGAATTTATCATAAGTGATCATCCGATAGCACGAGTACTTCGAGATCATATTGTTTTCTATATTGTACCAATGCTTAATCCTGATGGTGTCTTTCTCGGAAATCAACGGTTTGAAATTGAGACGAGTCGGTTTTTTGTTTCTAAACTTAGACTTTCTATTCTTAGATGTTCATTACTTGGTTTTGATCTCAATCGAGTTTGGACCGAACCATCACATTGGGCTCATCCAGAAATCTATGGAATCAAAACACATATAATGAAACTCAACGAAGATTCTGTTTGTTTAATTAAAACACAAGAAAATTTCAAGGACACATTTTATTTTTTTCTTCTTCTTCTAGGACTTTGATTTGGATTTTTTCATTGATATTCACGCTCATTCAACAATGATGAATGGTTTTATGTACGGAAATGTTTATGAAGATGCTATTCGTTTTGAAAAGCACAGTGTCTTTCCTCGATTATTATCTCGTAATGCTGAAGATTTCTCGATTAATAATACAACATTCAATCGAGATGCATTCAAAGCTGGAACTGGTCGACGGTATTATTATTGTTCAAATACAACAAAAAAAAACGACAAAGAATTATTCTTCTATTCATTTCAGAACACTTGGTGGTTGCTTACAAGATAGTACACATTGTTATACATTGGAAGTCTCGTTTTTTTCTTATCAAACACCGATGAGTTCTCAAGCGATTCCATATACTGAAGATTTATGTAAGAGAAAACAATTGAGACATGACGCTTTGTTTTAATAAGTCTTGAGAAAGTGAACAGATGATATTTTATGAGTTTTCTCTCTCTCTCTCTCTTTTTGTTCTCATTCATCAAGTTAAGAAAGTTAATTGAAAAAAAAACTTCCTTCGTTCGTCTTTATTAGAATATCTAAGACGATTACGAAAGAAAATTAATCTTTGTCAATTCAATTTAGATCAACAACTTGGACGAAATTTAGCTCGAACATTTCTTGATTATTACAAGAGTATTAATTATATTTCATGGTCGCCTAGTTGCAGTATCATGCCAAGATTGAAAGAAGATCGAATTAAATCTCGTCTTACGCGACAATCGACTAACATGCCAATTGTCAATCAAGATGAAGCGTATGAGATTAAATTAGTTCCTTGAGATATATACAGAGAGAGTTGCTTTTTCTTTTCTTGCTTATAGATTTCTCAACGGTGAAACATTCAATTTAAGTATGGGAGAATTCATCTATCCACAAACACGCAATAATAATGAACTTGAATAATCGATCATCAATTATCTCTTATTGAACATGTTTTGATTTTCTATTATATCACAAGTCTTCGTCGATGTTCTTGTTTTTTTTTCTCGTTTGTGTGTGTGTGTGTGATACGCATTATTAGTTATTGAAAATAAAAATCTTTCGTAGAAACAGAAACAATCAATTCTATTTACATCCGAAGACGAAGAAAAGGAGATTTTCTTCTAATCGATTCGGTTTCGATTTTTCTTTCTCTTGCGATCGCGAGTATGTTATCTCCAATGACTATGCTCTCGTCTTTTACTAATGCCTTCCGATTAGTTGCGCTATCTACTAACATGCTAGATACAAAATACTAGCCTCGAGCGATAGTGATGAGAGTGCATTTTCTGGAGAAGCACAAAAAAAGGAGGAGAAAGAGAGAGAGAGAGAGAGCGAACGAGAGAAATGATCGTTGCTTGTTTTAAGTAGACATCGAGACTAACGAGAAAGATTTGCTTTTATTTGAAAAAAAAATTTTTTCCTTCATTTCATATTTACATCTTGAGTGAGTAGTCTGTTGAGATTAGATGTCTAGTTAATAAATGAAAGGGAACATAACCAAGAAAAGGAGATGAAGCGAGTACTACGACTACAGTAGAGACGTAATCAGAGTTCGAACAGCAGTTATCTTTCGTCTATATTTAGAAAAAAAAAGATGATTGTTTAGCCTGATAGCAAGGGAAATACACAAAGGGGAGAAGAGAAAACGACGCAACAGTAAAGAGCAATACTACTGCTGTCATTCACACGTCATATTACAGTTTGCCTTTCTTCTGTTCTCTCTAGATTGGTATATAAC
>ERZ778019.295-NODE-295-length-107569-cov-12.683892_pt1 | contig 107569 bp, 85 predicted proteins | sample MGYA00375749_ERZ778019 | MGnify/ENA primary metagenome ERZ778019 (study PRJEB29350, sample SAMN05389821) | bioreactor metagenome | isolation source: Ammonium sulfate bioreactor | place: South Africa: University of Cape Town | collected 2014-03-17 ... | reverse complement strand
GATGAGTTATCAAATAAGACAAAAGTTACGCATCATAGCCAAGTTTCATTTTCTTCTTTTCTAATTCAACACTTAAGACAACTAAAGGAGAAAAAAAAACCGATTAGTTTATCATTGATATTAGATCGATAGAAAACGAGGATATCTATGCGTAGACCAGTAAGAAATCAGTGATGAAATCACGTATGAGACAGTTATGTAAGGACAAAGATAGGTTGTAAAGAAAGAAAAAAAATTCACGATGTGAACAACTTGAATGTTCAAATTTAACCGAACGAGACAGAAGAACAAAAAGGAAAAAAAAAGAAATTGGTCTACGAGGTAGTCTAGCGGTGACAAAGTCGTTTGTATGTTATAATAAAAAGAAAGAGAAAGAGGAGGAAAAGAACAAAACTCTTTGTTGCACGTTTTTCAATTTTATCGGTCTGTCTCTTTTTTTTTCTTGAGAGTTTAATTAAAAGAGGTTAAATGATTACGTATGTTGTTCTCAAGGTATTTCGAATTTGATAATCTTAGTAAATTAATCACATTCATCAAAATTCAATCAAAAATAAATAAATAAATATGTGTGATGTGTTGTTCTAATAGACCATCGCTCGATAATGATGACAGAGAATTTTCCTATTGGTCGATTATTTACCAATACGGATTTTTTTGCAGAAAAGAAAAATTTATCATTATTTCGAATTAATTTCGGAAAAAGAAGTTGAAATTATCTTCGAATGATTTTGTGAGCGAATTTGATTTTGAAAACATAAATTCTAAAAATTTCAATGAACCAATCAATGATTTCCAAGAAATTCGGAACGAACGAAAAAAAAAGAGAAATACTCAATTCTGTCAAATATAAAAACTCTCGCGTTCTCTTTGTTTTAATTCATTTTCTTTTCGGATTTCTAATCAACGCACAAATTCTAAGTCTTCATGCGTTGTATTTGTATTCTCATTGTATTTTCTCTCATCATCAAATCAATCAATGGTGATAAAGTTAAAGTAACTGAAAAGATTACACCCAAAGATAATCGAACTAGTGTTCCAATATTTAAATCAACATCAACGAAGATTTATTTCAATGAACAGTTTCAAAATCGTAAAACTTGGCCACATTGGGTGAGATCGCAAGCGAAAAAAGACGGAGTCGATGCTCAATATGCCAAATACGATGGACAATGGTCTATCGAAGTACCTGAATCATCAGTTTACAAAGATAACTATGCTTTAGTATTAAAAGTAAAGACTTAATTATCGAGAGAGAAAGATTAGGACAAAGAATTGTGTTCTTTATAGACCAAAGAAAAACATCATGCAATCACTGCCAATCTCGACAAACCATTCGATTTCACCGAAAAAACACTTGTCATTCAATATGAAGTCAAATTTCTCAATGGTTTAGAATGTGGTGGAGCTTATATTAAACTACTTTCCTATGAAGATAAACATCCGGATTTGGTTCGAGAAAATCATTCTTTCGATTGTTTGATATCGTTTTGTTTATTTTGCAGAAACAAATTACCGATAAAACTCCATATACAATCATGTTCGGTCCGGATAAATGTAGTGCAGAGAATAAATATCATTTTATCATTCGTTTTCGTAATCCGATTTCGGGCAATTATACTGAACATCATGCAAAGAAACCTTCCGAATCAATAGAAACTTATTTTACTGATAAACGTTCGCATTTATTTACATTAAGTAATTCGATTACAAAATTGTTTATTTTCACTGAATTGTTTTCTATTTGATTTAGTTCTATCGAGTGATAATACATTTAAAATGCTTATTGATCATAAAGTAATCAATTCGGGTAATTTATTGACCGATCTCGAACCGACGATTATTCCATCGAAAGAAATCGATGATGAAAACGATCGAAAGCCTGACCATTGGGATGATCGAGAAGAGTAATAAACAAACGAATAAATGAATTTAAATTTGATTATTATTGAATTTGTCTGTTTAGAATTGTTGATATACATGCAAAGAAACCGGCGGGTATGTAAAAAAAAATTGATTAAATTTTAAATTAAGACAGACGAATAGGAAACCTTTGAGAAGAAGAATTATTTCGGCTTCATTTTGTTTGATTTTCAGACTGGGATGAAACAGCGCCGAGAGAAATCCCTGATCCACTTATTAAAATACCGAATGGATGGTTAGAACATGGTAAGATAACGAGAACCAATTGAATTGGTAAAATTATATCATTTTTAGAACCTCAACGTATTCCCGATCCGAATGCAAAAAAACCTGAAAATTGGTAATAAATTCAATTTTGATTGTTGTTTGATATTTTGATTTTTGTGTTTGAATGTAATAGGAATGATGCTAAAGATGGCACTTGGCAAGCACCAATAATCGACAATCCAATTTGTCAGAAAGCACCTGGCTGTGGTCCATGGAAAGCACCACTTGCTCCTAATCCGGCATATCGTGGTCCTTGGTCACCACCCATGATTAAAAATCCAAATTATCGAGTATATTCAATCAACTATCTTTCTTTCTGAATAAAATCAACACTTTCCTACTTGTTTTCTTATCAAGGGCAAATATGAACCACGAAAAGTTCCGAATCCATATTATTTCGAAGAAGCTGATCCGTATCAACTAACACCAATCGGTAGTTTATCATTAGAACTCTGGTCATTAAATGATGGCATGGTTTTCGATAATTTTCTTATTACATCCGATCCAAGCATTGCTGAGGATTATGCTGATCAATTGTGGGATCAAAAATCAATTCTCGAAGGACGATCTGCAACTGCATCATCAAAACCAAAATCAGCCTTTCAAAATTTCATTGATTCAGCTAGTAAAGATTTAAAACGAAACCCATGGCTATTAGTACTCTATATCATTATCGTGCTTTTAATTATCATTATTTTATTATTAGCTTATTATATTTTACGAGAACCACAAACAATGAAACGTTCGAGTCGATCGAAAAAGAAAATTGATGAAATATCAGATGAGGAGGAGGAAGAGGAGGAGGAAGCTGATGAAGCTGAAGATGAACAAGGAGAAACAAAAACTGAGGAAGATCAAGAAACAACAATTACTCGACGATCACGTGCACGCGCGCGAAAAGATTAACTTTCATTTTCATTCGATTCATTTGTGTGTTTTGTTCTAATTAATCAATTTCGAGTGTTTTGTCCGCCTAACATTTTTAATCGATTTATTTTTCTTTATACTTTAGGAATATTTTTTTTAGAAATAAATATAGGATTTCTACGAATAGTTTTATTATCACAGAGGGCATAAAACAGAAGGGGTCATTTAATTCTTTTTTTTCTGTCAAGAGGTTTGATACAAAAAATTTCAAGGCTAGATAGAGAAAGCTCTCCGACGACTGAAGAGTAGTGCGTAGTATTTAAAAAAGTCTAAAAGGTGTCTCTTGACGCGTGAGTTGAAGGAAAGAAAGAAGTGTTATTTGAATCGATTCAATATTCTTTCAGAACACTGCTTTAAAGTTGGAAACAATGACATACACGCCGCTCTCCGATGAAAAAAATGTTCATATTCATATTCCGGATGGGACAGACCACTCATCAACAAATTCTCAATTAAGTCGAATCAATTCAACACGAACAAAGGTTTTAATTTTAACAAGCATTCAATTTGTATGTTGGAATTTTTTTTCCATCTAGTAAAAAAAATCTTTATTTCAATCATTTGTAGACTATTTCGTTATTAATCAGTATTTTCTTCGCTTTTACTTATGCATTCAATTATTCAATTGGACTTGAATCTTACCATCCAATAATTCGATTTTTACCATTATTATCAAGCGTATGTTTTCTCATTGGAATGGTTATAGCTGATCGATATCACGTCAAAGGTTTACTCATCGTATGTTTAATCAATTGATTTCTATTTCGAATTCATCTGTTTTGTTTTCATTTCTAGTTTTCTAAATTGATTATGCTGAATATAATAATAGTGTGTGGCACTCTTTTAATTTTTGTTATTGTTCCAACTGCTATGAAAAAATATACAACAAGCATTGCTTCAACAATAATTTTTGTTATGGGTTATCAATGGGCCGTGTGTTTCATTGCATTTTTACCAGTAAATTAACATTATCGGTTTTCTTTCTCTCTTTTAAAATTCATTTTACTTTCTAGGCATATACAATTCGTATGACTAATCAATTGTCAACATTAATAACAGAAAATCAATTTCATAAATAAACAAGAATCATTTCTTTACACATAAATTGCTTTAGTATGCTCGTTATGATGTTGTCTAAAATTCAAATTTGTTTTCCATGTTAATCTTTAGTCAGTTTGTTTAAACATGAAATAAATAAAGTTTTTGCTTTGATTGACCTATATATTTTTCCTATCTCATCATCACTCAATTATTGTACTTGTTGACAACTTGAAATAGTAGTGTTATCTCGACATTTTCCAGGCAAAGAATTATTTTTCTAGCTTAATTATTACGCAAATGTTGATTCTCGGTGGATATTCTCTCGAAAATGAAGCAATTGTCTTGAATCGTTTACCGGAAATTAAAAAAATTCAACGAACTCTTCTGTTTTGTCTTTCATTTAAACTTGTAAGTAAACTTTTTGATTTCTAGAAAATTATTGATCTATTTTCTATCGAATAGTTGATCTGTTTTCTATGTTTTATGTTTATAATCTGTTCATTATCATTACAATATCGAACGAATATCGCAGAATTGATTGTTATTATTTATTGGACATTTCTTTTTGCTAGTGGAATGTTTGTAACTGAAAGATTTTATGATAATGGTCTATTCATAGTAGGAATTACATTTCGATTTTCATAAACTTTCTCTCTTGTTTAGTTTGCTTGGTTAGGTACGATTAATATAATGTGTACATGTGTTTTTATTGTTTATGAAACCATTCGATTTGTAATTTTAACAACAGAATTTCCGAATGAAACTTTAGAAATTCACTTGACAATTATTCCACTTTATTTCTATCTTACTGGAGTTGTTTTTCAAGTAATTAGTGTTCTATGGGCATTTAAATTATCGTATTTAATATTACACAATAGAAAATCAATAAATCATCAAGAAGATATTTGATTGATTCTTATGCTTTTACATATTCGTGTACCATTTTCTAACCTTCGATGGAATAAATAAAGTGTTTTTTTTATCATTGATATTCTGCATTTCGTGTGTGAGAATCAACAGGTGTCTATCGATCATATCTAATCGGGAGAGAGAAAAAAAGTCATTCATATTCATTGTCTTTGATTATTTTCAAACAAAAACAGAAACACTATGTCTCGTTTTGGCTTTTGTTTCTTTCTTTTTGCTCTATGTTTTTGTTCAATTCAAAGCATAAACTATCGGCCAGCTGTTTTAATGCATGGCATCATTGCAAAAGCGTCGGACATGGATGAACTTGCTGGTTGGCTTAAAACAGCATTTCCTGATATTTATGTTGTTTCAATTGAAATTGGTAATGGTGTCGAAGATTCATTGATATGGCCATTGGATAAACAAGTCGAACATTTTTGTCAAAAAGTACACAATGATAGTCGACTTCAACAAGGTTTTAATATGCTTGGCTTTTCTCAAGGAAGTCTCATTACTCGAGGTGCTCTTGAACGTTGTTCATTACCTGTGTATAATTATATTACACTCAGTGGTAATCATCAAGGAGTATTTGGCATACCCTATCTTCTTAAAATACCTGCACACTATCGAGAATTAATTACGAAATATGCGTATGAAGAAAGTGTACAAAATGAAGTTGGCATTGCAAATTATTGGCGTGATCCAACACAATTAGATAAATATTATGAACATTGTCATTTTCTGCCTGATATTAATAATGAACGTGCAGTACGTAATGAAACATATCGAAATAATATGTTAAAATTAAATGCTTTTGTTATGACTTATTCGGATATTGATGAAGTTATAACGCCAAGAGAATCAGGTCTATTTCGAGGTTATTATAACGAATCATTAGCGATCGAAACTTGGAATTCATCTCGACAATTTACTGAAGATTTAATTGGTCTACGAACTCTATTCGAACAAGGAAAATTACACACATTTACATCGCATACACGTCATCAAGACACTCCACATAAGCCAAACAAAGATTTTTTCATGGAAAATATTCTATCATTTTTCAATAATACATTGTCTTAAGAAATATCTACACATATACGTATAAAGATATTTATTTAGTTTTCTTTTCTTCATAGTCTTGAATACAGATAAATACTATATGTTTATTTCAATTTGCCAAGTGCTAATCGATAGTAACGTCCACGTAAAGCAAGTAATTCTTGATGAGTACCACTTTCAACGACCACTCCATTGTGTAGAACACAGATGACATCAGCATTTTGTATAGTTGATAAACGATGAGCAATGGTGATTGATGTTCGATTTTGTTGAGCACGATCTAATGCTTCTTGAACGACTTTTTCACTTTCACTATCCAAAGCACTTGTAGCTAAACAATAAGCATGTTATATTATTTTTTGTTGTTGTTGTTGTTGTTGAAATCTTACCTTCGTCAAGTAATAAAACCTTTGGATTTCGTATCAATGCTCGAGCAATTGCTTAAAAAGAACAAATAATTTTCTTCAAAAATTCTTGTTTTCTCATACCAATTCGTTGTTTTTGTCCACCGGATAGTTGTGTACCTTTTGCTCCACAATTTGTTTCGTATCCCTAAACAATACTTGTCGTTTTCTTTTCAAATAAAGTTAACTATAGAAATTACATTGGGCAATGTTTGAATGAAATCATGTATATTTGCACTTTTAGCTGCTTCAATAATTTCTTCGATAGCTATATCATCTCGACTATTATCACCATAGGCTATATTTTCTCGAATTGACATATCGAAGAGAATTGGTTCTTGTGAAACAAGACCAACTAAATCAAAAATAATTCTATTTCACACTAAGAACTAAGAAAAATGGGAAAACATACGTTGTGATCGATACCATTGAAGATTCAAACTACGCACATCTTTCGAATCGGCGTACTATTAAGAAACATATGATCGACAAAATGAAAATCAAAGTATTTTCTCTTACTAATTGACCAACATTTGCATCATAGAATCGCTCGATTAATTGAATTGTTGTCGATTTTCCACAACCAGATGCACCTATTCGCAAAAATTCGATTTCAATTGAATTCATAACGATCAATTCTTACCAACGAGTGCAACTTGTTGACCTGCTTTAATTTTTAATTTAAAATTTCTCAAAATAATTGCTTCTGGTCGATTCGGATAAATAAAATGAACACCATCGAATTCCAATTCTCCTCGGAAATTCGCCTTTTGGTAAAATCAATCAAAACAGATCATATCAATCGATCGAATTGACTTACGATTTCTTCACCGTCACTTGATCGATTATTAATTATTGGCTTTCGATTTAATAATTCTAAAATTTTTTCTGCTGCTTCAACAGCTTTTGCATAATCGGGTGACCTGAAAAAAAGCGAGAAATCTTTTAGTTGATTTCAAATATTTGAATATCAATCGATTACATCGATGCTGTTTGACCGACACTTTGTGCACCGAAAATAATACAGTTAAAACATCTAAAAATGAATTTATGTAATTGCAACAAAAGAAAAATTTAATTAGAACTTACAATAGTACATCTTCGAACGTAATTGAATCTTGTGCAACTAAAAATGCACCTAATCGAAACAAGGCAGCCAAACTGAAGAACATAACGGAATTTGTTAAAGCAAAAAATATGCCCAATAAATGTCCTCGTTTTATCGATGAACTAAAATATAACAAAAAATAAAGATCTAGTATAATTCATTTGTAATTACCGATATGGAACATTAATCAATCGACAATATTCTTCATAGAAATAATCTTCTTTTGTTAGTTGTACAACTGTTCGAATATTTTGTATTGATTCAACTGTTATCTAAATGAATAACTCTTTCATTATTTTTCCTAGAACTCAATTTTCTTATACTTTGCCAGCATCTTCAAACATGTCCTTATCTTTACTTGCAAATCCCGTCATCAATCGACTTTGTAAAAATCCTCCAGCAACCATAAATGGTACAAAAGCAAGAACAAGTAATGTCAATTGCCACGAGAAAACAAAACTGACAATAATGCCAGTGCCAAGTGAAGCTAAATTTTGAAACGTTGTACCAATACGAATACCGGTTGCACCTTGAACAGCCGACGCTTCCGTGGCTAAACGTGTACATAAAGCACCGGTATTATTTTTTGGATTATCAAAATATGCTATTTCTTGACCGAGAAGTGCACGAAATGCTTGTGAACGTAAACGTTTCGTTAAAGCTTCACCGGATACAGCAAAAAGAAAGCCCTGAAAATGAATATATGTACGTAGCTCTTTGAAAATAAATTCAGAATTTCTACTTGAAGAAACGTAGCAACCAATATTAGAATACCAAAGCCAATGAAAAGAAGAATGTAGAGTAAAACTCGATCTTTTTGAACTTCAGGATCACATTCTTGAAAGACTGCTGTTAATTTACTAAGAATAATACCAAAAACCGGTTGAATACCGCCATTGATTATACAAGCAACACATCCAATTACAATAAATAACCATTCAGGTTTGTTCATAGCTAACATTTTCAGTGCAGCATTTGGTTTTTTCTCCTAATTTAAAACAAAAAAGAAAAGACAGAAATTTATTTCGAATGAAATACGAATTTTTAATTTATACTTTTTTCTTTTTCTTATCATCATCATCAGTTTCATTGTTCATTGCTGTATTATTATTTTTTCCATACAAAGCCGCCATAACCGACGGTGTCAAACTGACAACTGTTGACGAACGATGTCGTGCAAATGAAGCATCCAAATGATTTTCACTGTTCTGATGAGCTACAACTAGGCCAACACTTTCCTGTCGTTCGAAAGCAAATTTTTCTTCTTCTTCAGCTTGTCGTAAATTTTGTTGTTCAACAAGATTATGATACATGCCTTCAGCACGCATCAATGAATCATGATTACCAACTTCAACAACTTCACCTTTGTGCATGACAATGATTTTATCGGCATTTCGAATTGTTGATAAACGATGAGCAATGACCAAGGTTGTTCGACCTATTATTAACAAAATGAATAACGTATATGTAGAATATTTTCCTAAAAGTAAATCCACCTTCAGCAGCACGATCTAATGCTTCTTGAACGATTTTTTCACTTTCATTATCGAGTGCACTGGTAGCTAGAGAGATAGAATATAGTGAAAATTAGAAGAGAAATTAGCAGATAGAATTTACCTTCGTCAAGAAGTAGAATTTTTGGATCACGGATCAATGCTCGAGCAATGGCTGATAAAAAGAGAATGTTCAACAAAAATCATAATTGGGTTATTATTATTAAATGACATACCAATACGTTGTTTTTGACCACCTGATAATGCTGCACCACGTTCTCCAACACGTGTTTCATATTTCTTTTTTTTTGTTTGAAGAAAAAAAATCAAATTAAAATCTATATTTATCTATTATCTTCTAGCTTACATCTGGTAAAGTCATAATAAAATCATGTGCATTGGCCATTTTAGCTGCTTCATGAATTTCAGGATCCGTTGCTGATTCTCGTCCGAAAAGAATATTCTCTCGAATTGTTGCTTGAAATAGAATTGGTTCTTGACTAACAACACCAATATGTTCTCTTAACCATCTCAAATTATATTCTGTTACTAATTGTCCATCGATAATTACTGAACCTTGATCGGCATCATAGAAACGTTGTATTAATTGTACACAAGTTGATTTGCCCGAGCCTGATGAACCAACAAGTGCAATTGTTTCACCACGTTTTGCGTTAAATGATAATCCATTGAGAATTTTGACACCAGGTCGAGATGGATATGAAAAGTGAACGTCTTTAAATTCAATATCACCTATGAGACCATCTTTTTTCACACCTGTTTCAGAATCACTAATAATTTTTGATGGCTAAATAAGAAAAAGAAGTGTTTAACAGACATCAAAACTGTTCACAACTATCGAGGAATGACTTACAGTGTCAATGACCTCCCAAACAATGTAAGCAGCAGCACGTGCTTGAGTTAATGCTTGAAAATGTGGACTTGCTTGGCCAAGATTAAATATAGCGATAATAATTGAAAAAAAGACCTAAATGATTAGCTTTTCTTAAAAATAATATTCATATTCAACTTACAATGATAACATTACCAATATTGTAATTTTCCTCTCGAATTAGTTTAGCTCCATACCAAAAACCTATGAATAAACGAAAAAAAAAATGTATTCGAATAATGAAGTATAAATATATAAATGAAATACCTAAGGCATAAGCACAATAGATAAGAAACCACACCATACCCATAGTAATACCATTGACAGCACCTTTTTTAATACCGCTTTTTCGAGCATCATTAAGAAATTTTTCATATCTGAAGAGAAAAAAATATATATTTATCTAAGTTAATTGTCAAACGTGATGAACAAACCGATTTTCTTCCCGTGTTTGCCCGTTATAACATAGAACAGTTCGAATCGAACTAAAAACTTCTTCTGCAACTGCTCCCGCTTTTCCGTATGCTTTCAATTCCATAGCTGTTAAACTCGATGCAAGCTAAATAAAATTCGATTATTTTTAAATAGAAATTTTCAACAAACTTGAGAAAATAGAACAGCTGACATGAACAATACAGGTGACAATGATAAAACAACTAATGTTAATTTCCATCCTTTAACAAAACCTAAATAATAATTGCAAATGAACAGTAAATTGAAAAATCATTTTCTTAACTAACCAAGTATTAAACCAGTAATACACGATGCAAGAAGTTGTGATGTTGAACCAAGTTTATCTCCAATTCCGTCGTGAATCTTATCAACATCATCGGTTAACTTTGTATTTAATTCGCCTGTTTTATGCGTATCAAAATAGGTAATTTCTTTTCGAAGTATGGCACGAAAAAGATTCTGTCGTATTGCTCTTGTTTGTCGTTCAGCAGGCATACTCCAAAAAGCAACTTGAATATAACCCAAAACAATACTAACACAACCGATTGCAACTAAATAATTGACTTGTTTGACAATGATACTTCCGAAATCTATCGATGCTCCTTCAGTAAAATTACATATTCTAAAAATCGATAGTTGCTTTCAATAAATAATTTCTTTTCATATTCTTACTCAAGTGAGCTAAAAAAATTCGATGCAGTTAAATTGTAACCCGGAGGACAATAATTTATAGATAATTCAGTAAAATTTGCAGTACATATATCTCTTGTTCGATCTGTAAACGAATTGAGGACATCACCAAAGACGAGAATCATCATTGGCATTAAAACACCATGGGCGATACCTCCTATCATACCAATAAAAATTAGTACAATATCAAGGGATGTTGCATAACGAAACTGCAATGAATAGACAAATCGATTTCTTGAAATCAAAGAAAATCATTGATTTTAATCGCTTACTAGACTAGCAAGACTAACAGCTTTAGCAGGTTCTTTCTTTTTCTTTTTCGAACGTAATTTTCCAAAGAAACCTTGTCCTTTCGGGTTATCATCATCATCATTATCAGCTGATGTAACAGTCACACTATCAAAGATACAAAAAAACCTACTTCATTCAAATCAATACAACTAACTTACTCTTTTGTATCATAATTAATCCCATTGGCTGTTGCTTTTTCTTCTTTTTCAATAGAACTCATTTTGTGTCTATTATTCGGATTCTCTGATTTTGCAGTGACTTGATACTCGTGTCTGTATTTTTGTTTTCCTTCTGTTTTCGTATTTATTTCTGTTCGTTAAATAATACAGTCGTTATTTACACATGACTAGTTACGCATTAACAAACGATGCACACTTTCTTACCTGAAAGCAAACGAACGATTCTACTACGTTTTATTGATCGAAAATATACGGTTCATACTCATACGTACTTTGCGCTCGAAGAGGTTATTTGCAAATGAAGTACAATCGAGCACGTTTCAGTTCGATGCTTTTCTCGAGTATTGACATATTTTGAGAAAATGTACTGCGCTTATAAAAATCAAGGACAGAGAAAGTAGTCATTGTGTATACAAATATTTCGGTTGATTTATGAATTTATAGTTTTTTTTTGAAAACATTATAAACTCTACAATAAAAATCGATTTAGATAAGGAAAAAAACTCCCATGATTCGTTTTTTTCTTTAAGTGATTTGTGCTCGTAAAGGACGTTCGAGTGTGCGAAAGTTTGTACAGGTTAATCGTTTTTGACAGCTGCATTATCAGTTGTTGTCATCATTCTAATTTAGACCGTGGTTTTCAATTTATATTAAGTACTACTACATCAACACTATAAGTGTAAAAAAATTTGGCGTTTTTTTAATTTCATGATGAGCATCATGGCTCCTCTGTGCTGATGTTTTGCAGTAGCAAAGAGAACAGAACAGAACTTTTGGATGTTTGTAAAACATGGACTAGGACTATGATTGGTTTTCTATTTTACAGAATAACAGACATTTTGGTTTTGATTTACGCACTTCATTTCCCAAAACTAAGCTCAATGTTAACTAAAATTAAAGTTAAATTGAATAATTTGATTTTAAAAAAAAGTTATTGATGATTGGCTAGTTCGTAATAAATTCATGTTTAAATGACGTTTCGTCATATTTGACACGTAAAAATGGACACTCAGTTATGTATATATTTGCTTTGATAAATTGGCGTCAACATGAAGTTTACCAATGGTTCTTGGAAATCTCAGTCGTAGTCTTTCGACGGCGTTCAATCGTTTGAGAAACGAGACAATCGTCAATGAAGAAATCATCGAACGAACATTATCTGATATTTGTCGAGCTTTGATCGAAGCAGATGTAAATATTCATCTAGTTAAACAATTACGTGAAAATGTCAGGTGAGATCTATGACACACAAAGATTCATTTATGAAGTATATTCGTTATTTTTTTGTTATTTAGACAAAATATTATTTCAAATCAAACAGCTATTGGTTTCAATAAACGACAATTGATTAAATTGAGTGTTCGTCAAGAATTAATTCGAGTAGGATTTATTTTCTTTATGAATTCTTCTTTTTTTTCGAGAATTGATATTTAGCTTCTTGATCCAGGTGTCAAAAAATGGGAACCAGTACAAAAACGAACAAATATCGTTATGTTCGTCGGTTTACAAGGCAATGGAAAAACAACGACTTGTACAAAAGTACGTTCGAAATATTTCTCCGATTCGAATAAATCTTTATTTCAATCTTTAGTATGCATATTACTATATGAAACGTGGCTGGAAAACAGCATTAGTTTGTGCCGATACATATCGTGCTGGTGCATTTGATCAATTACAACAAAATGCATTCAAAGCACGCATACCATTCTTCGGTAATCCAATGGAAAGTGACCCATTAGTCGTTGCTAAGGAAGGTGTTGACATATTTCGAAAGGAAAATTATGAGTTAATTATTGTGGATACAAGTGGTCGACATGCTCAAGAACAAGCGTTGTTCGAAGAGATGCTTCAATTATGCAATGAAATTGTACAAGATGATTAGCTTCTTTTTTTTATCGATTTGAATTGTTGGTTTTTTTTTGTTTGTAGAAACCGGATAATATTATTTTTGTTCTGAATGCAAGTATTGGTCAAGCTTGTGAATTACAGGTTGGCAAAAAAATACGTATTTTTTTTTGAATTGTTTATTTTTGATTCATCAATAGGCAAAAGCATTCAAATCAACGGTTGATATTGGTTCTGTGATCATTACCAAAATGGATAGTGGTGCTAAAGGTGGTGGAGCATTATCTGCGTAAGTAGTTGTTCGATTTGAATCGAGGTCGAACATTGGATTTTGACTCTTTCTAGTGTGGCAACTACTCAAAGTCCAATTATATATCTTGGTACTGGTGAACATCTTGTTGATTTCGAAGTATTTGAAGCACGATCATTTGTTAGTAAATTATTAGGTATGTGCTTTGCTTGTTAATCATTGAGATTGATCATATTTTACGTATGAAGGAGATGGTGATCATGTTGGACTACAGAAAATGATACAAGAAGAAGTTATTAATCCAAAATCTGATACAATCGAACGATTGAAACAAGGAAAATTTACGCTGCGTGATATGTATGAACAATTTCAAGGTGTCATGAAAATGGGTTCAATAGGACATATAATGGTAGGTTAAAATCGAAATAACAAAAGAAAAACGTGAGTATGTGTATGTCTGTTTATTTATTAGTCAATGATACCAGGAGTTGGTACTGATCTATTATCGAAAAATGATGAACGAATGTCACAAATACGTTTAAAAAAGATGATGTGCATCATGGATAGTATGACTGATAGTGGTATGAGCATTCTCGTCAAAAAGATTAGCTTTTATTTTCTGTCTTTTTAAGAATTAGATCATTCTGATGCAGTGAAATTATTTGCTAAACAATCGAATCGCTATAATCGAGTAGCTCGTGGTGCCGGTGTGTCAGTTCGTGAAGTTCAAGACTTGTTAAAACAATATTCCCAAATCTCACAGGTAGCAAATGTATGTAGTAGACCAGGCTTTGCAAATAATCGAGGTAATTCAAATACAACAGTTAATGAACTCGCTAGACGGTTAGATCCACGAATAATAAATCAAGTGGGTAAGTTATAAAAAACGGATTTATTTGTAAAAATTGGAAAGAAAACACAAACGATTTTTATTAGGAGGTACAGCTGGTTTGTCAGCAATGCTGAAACAATTTCAATGATGGTGAAAATTCTAGATTTTTTATTATTGTTATTATTTTTTCTTGAATATAATCTCGAATAATAAATATGTCATTTTTTACTCAGTTTTGAGGTTATTCGAACACTTTCAGTGACTAAAGGACGCTTTCCGTTATCATACGATGTGATTTTTATCAAGTCGAGCGCAGATACCTTTACATTTGTTTTTCGACAATCACGAATCGAAAAACGTACTGAAATGACAATAGATATCAGTCGTATTAGTTAAGCGCGCACACAGCTGGGACGTGATTGAAGATAGCTAACCATACGGTTAAGTTATGGAGAGTCCTATTAAATGACTAGATAAAACATATGGTTCGATGGTGTTTTTAGTATAGCTAGAAATGATAAAAACGAAATTTGTTTACCTTACACACCATTATCGAACGAGCGAGAAAGAGAAAGAAGAATCACGCATTTCTTGACCTCGAATCGTGGTATTGCACGTTGGTTTACGTATTTTTTTTCTCTCGTTTTGTTTCTCTCGTCACCAAGGCGTCGAAGGACATTATTTAAACTGAAAAAACACATAAAACAAAACCAGAGACACACAAACATTTACAGAAAACGTACATATTTAAATATGTGCTGACACACTTTTCGATTTCAATAATCTATTGTCGTTTTTTTTTCTTCTAATTTTTAGATAGAAAACAGAAACGTGATATGTCTCTATCAAACGGTGATAGTGTAAAAACAAATGGTTATTATTCATCGAATGACAATAATGATTTTGTGATTACTGGTGTTAGCGGTCGATTTCCCGAAGCAAATTCAATCGATGAATTTGCATCGAATCTATTCAATGGTATAGATATGGTTACAGCTGACGATCGTCGTTGGCCAGTGGGACAATACGGTCTTCCAACACGAAATGGTAAATTAAAGGAAGTCGATCGTTTCGATGCGGCTTTCTTCAATGTTCATCCTAAACAAGCACATAATATGGATCCACAATTACGTCTTCTACTCGAAGTTACATATGAAAGTATTTGCGATGCTGGTATTAATCCAACAAAATTAAAAGGTACAAAAACAGGTGTTTTTATCGGTGCCAGTGGTTCCGATGCACAAACTGCATTTTCAACTGATCCACAAACATTAGAAGGTTACAGTATGACTGGCTGTGCAACATCGATGTTTGCCAATCGTTTAAGTTATTTTTTTGATTTCAAAGGACCATCATTTACAGTCGATACAGCTTGTTCATCCAGTCTTTTAGCACTTGATTGTGCACTCAATGCACTTCGTAGTGGCGCATGTGATGCAGCTATTGTCGGCGGTGTCAATCTTTGCTTTCGTCCTCAAACATCATTACAATTTCTTAAATTACAAATGCTCTCACCCGATGGTGCTTGTCGAGCATTTGATTCAAGTGGTACAGGTTATGTTCGTTCGGAAACTGTTGCAACTGTATTCATACAAAAACGTCAAGATGCTAAACGTTTATATGCAACAGTTTTACATTCGAAAACAAATACTGATGGTTGGAAAAAAGATGGTATTACATTTCCAAGTGGTGATATGCAAAAGAAATTATTAGAAACAATCTATGATGAAATTCATCTCGATCCAAATCAAATTGGATATGTTGAAGCACATGGAACAGGAACTCGTGCTGGTGATCCACAAGAAATGAATTCAATAACTCAAGTTTTCTGTAGTAAACGAACACAACCATTATTAATCGGTTCGACGAAATCAAATATGGGTCATCCAGAACCAGCTTCAGGTGTAGCTGCACTTGCAAAATTACTCGTCGCCATACAAGATGGTCATTTACCTGGTATGATTAACAATAGATTCTCTTGTTCAACAACAACAAAAAAAAAACGTTTTTTTTTGCTTTTTCCTCTCTAGCTAATCTACATTTTCAAGCACCAAATACCGATATACCAGGTTTAACCGATGGTCGTTTGAAAGTTGTTACAGAAAAAACCAAGTGAGATTTTGTTATTTCTATTGAATAATTGATTGATTGATGAACTTTATTTAGATTACCAAATAATTTATTATCAATAAATTCATTTGGTTTTGGTGGTGCCAATGTTCATGCTGTTCTTGAAGCTAATACAAGTCGACAAGAGAATGAAAATTCATCACGAAAAGATGTTCGTGTTGCATTTGCATGTGCACGTACAGCTGAAGGCTGTGAAAATATCCTCAAACATTTAAAACAATCTGAAAATAATATTGAATTACAAGGATTGATTTCGGAAAATTCCTATCATCCATCTCATACACATCCATATCGTGGTTTTACATTATTAAATTCATCGGAAACAACAACAACAATTAAAGTAATCGTTATTTTCAATTGAATTCTCGATTGATGTACAAAAACAAAAAAAAATTGATTTAGAAAACAAATAGTGAACGACGACCAATTTGGTTTGTATTCTCTGGCATGGGCACACAATGGTCTGGCATGGGTCGTGATTTAATGACATTGAAATTCTTTCATCAATCGATTGAACAAAGTGCTATTGTATTGAAAAAATATGATATTGATCTATTTCAATTAATCCTCTCATCGACACCCAGCGATCTCGATAAGCCAGTGAATAGTTTCGTTGGTATTGCTGCTATTCAAATAGCATTAGTCGATTGTTTGAAAGCAATGGGTATTGAACCTGATGGTATTGTTGGACATAGTGTCGGAGAATTAGGTTGTGCTTATGCTGACGGTTGTTTTACAGCTGAAGAAACACTTCTAGCTGCGTATTTCCGTGGCAAATGTATTCAAGAAGCTAATCTACCAGCAGGTAATTCGAAACGAACAAAACAGAAATTAAATCTAATTATTCTGTGTTTTTAGGTGGTATGGCTGCCGTTGGTTTAACATGGGCTGAATGTAAAGAAATGTGTCCATCAGATATTTCACCAGCTTGTCACAACGCTATCGATACCGTTACCGTATCAGGTCCGAAGGAAAGCATTGAAAAATTTGTCGAAGAATTAAAAGAAAAGAAAATCTTCGCCAAAGAAGTTGCTTGCAATCAAGTTGCATTTCATTCTCATTATATGATGGAAATTGCACCATTATTGAAAAAATGTCTCGAAAATGTTATTAGTAAACCACCAAAACAACGTTCAGCTCGTTGGATTTCATCGAGTGTACCTGAAGAACGTTGGAATACACCATTAGCATTGACGTCATCGCCTGATTATCATGTCAATAATCTTTGTAGTCCAGTTTTATTTCAAGAAGCTCTTCAAAAAATACCATCAAACGCAATTACATTCGAATTAGCACCGCATTGTCTTCTTTTAGCTATTATCAAACGATCACTAAGTACCGATTGCGTTCATTTAAATTTGATGAAACGTGGTACACACGATCATATCAATTACTTCTATACAAATCTTGGTAAATTATATAACGAAGGTATTAATGTTAATATTATGTTAAATTATGAAACTATTCAATATCCTGTACCTGTTAATGTACCATTTATTTCACCATTGATCGCATCACAATGGGATCATTCACAACAATGGAAAATTCCTACATTTGAAATGTTTACTCAATCATTGGGTTCAGTACAACAAGCTAAACATGAAATTGATTTAAATGAACCAAGCGAATATTCGCTTGTCATTGGTCATCAAATCGATGGTCGTTGTTTATTTCCAGCAACTGGTTATTTAGTTCTTGCTTGGAAAACATTTGCTCGTATACATAATTATGAAGATTATCGACAAATGCCCGTACTTTTCGAACAAATACAAATTCATCGTGCTACAATTTGTTCATTACAAAATAAAGTGACATTCTATGTTAATATTCTACCAACTAATGGTACATTTGAAATCATTGAAAATAATACAATTATTGTTACAGGAAAAATATCTCTTAGTGAACAATTAACAATGCAACAATTTCATAAAAAAAATCTTCTTAATTCAAAAGAAAATCTCTTACAAACAAATGAAATCTATCGAGATTTTAATCTTCGTGGTTACGAATATTCAGGAGTATTTCGTGGTATTAAACAAATTACAATCGATGGTACATCAGGTGAATTAACTTGGAATAATGATTGGATATCCTATCTTGATACAATGTTACAAGTACATCTAATACCATCACAAGGTTTACAATTACCAACACGTATCGATTCATTACGTATCGATCCTAAATTACATTTACAATCGATCTCAACTGAAACATCGACATGTCCCGTTTATGTTGACTATTGGAATAGTCTTTGTTTTTCAGGTGGTATCGAATTATTCGGTTTACATTGTACAGGTACATCAAAGAAACATAAACAACAAAATACGATTCTTGAATCCTATCTATTCGAACCATTTGAAAATCTTCAACAAACAAATTCCATCGATCAATTGCAAACATGTTTATATTTAATACTTGAAAATACATTGACAACAACATTATCTCTCTGTCAAATTGGTAATGATAAATTAAGTGAACAAATATCAAATTTCTATTCTCAACAACCATCAATTAAATCAGTCGAATATACACTTGTAACAACACAAACAGCTGAAGAAATCAATAATAGCAAATTAATTCTAGTCGACAATCTTTCAACATTAACAACATCTGTTGATTTAGTTATTGCTAATGAAAATACTGATTGGCAAAAGATTTGTTCGCTGGTTAAAACGAACGGTTTTCTACTTGTTTCATCGGAAATTCAACTTGATAATGAACAATTAAAAAATGAAAATTTTCTTTTAATTGCAAACAAAACAAATTATCAACTATGGAAAAAACTATCGAATGAAAATCTCAATGATACAATTGTTAATTTAGATCAAACGAATTTTCAATGGCTTGATCAAATCAAAAATCTCCTAGCTAATCCAACATCACAACGTGTTTGGTTAGTTTCGAATCAAATTGACAATGGTCTATTGGGATTTTTCAATTGTCTTCGACGTGAACCCGGCGGACAAATACTTCGAGCTGTACAAATTCAAAGTTCAGATAATATTCTTAATGATAATGTTTGGCAGACATTAAAAAAACGAGATTTAACTGTAAATATCTATCGAAATCAAGTTTGGGGTTCGTATGTTCATCGACATTTATCAACATCAAATGAATCATCATGGTTTGAAACCGATAATGCACATGTTAATATTCTCAATCGTGGTGATTTATCATCGTTGACATGGTTGCAATCACCAGTGATTCCAAAAGAAAATATCAACGATCCAAATTATGATACTTGTACTGTGCATTATGCATCATTAAACTTTCGAGATATTATGTTAGCAACGGGCAAATTAAGTCCAGAAGCTATACCTGGTTATCTTAAAATGCAAGGCTGTCTATTAGGTCTTGAATTTGCCGGTGTCAATTCATCGAATGAACGTGTCATGGGTCTTCTATCAGCTAAAGGTCTTGCCACACAAGTTGCTATTGATAAACGTTATTCATGGCGTGTACCAGAAAATTGGTCACTTGAACAGGCATCGACAATTCCTGTTGTCTATTCGACAGCTTATTATGCACTTGTCGTTCGTGGTCAATTGAAACGTGGCGAAAAAGTTTTGATTCATGCTGGTACAGGTGGTGTTGGTACGGCAGCTATAGCCATTGCATTTAGTTATGATTGTGAAGTATTTACAACGGTTAGTTCGAATGATAAACGTGAATATTTGAAGAAATTATTTCCTCGTCTAAATGATGAACATATTGCACATTCACGTGATACAACATTCGAACAACAAATTCGATTTCTTACGAAAGGCAAAGGTGTTGATATTGTTTTGAATTCATTAGCCGAAGATAAACTACAAGCATCCGTTCGTTTACTTGCTCAACATGGACGATTCTTAGAAATCGGTAAATTTGATCTATCACAAAATAATCCATTAGGCATGAGTGTATTTTTGAAAAATACGACATTTCACGGTATTCTACTTGATTCATTATTTGAAAATGCCAGCGACGAATGGATACGTGTTCATCAACTTGTTCAACAAGGTATCGAGAATGGTGTTGTTCAACCATTGCAAAGCAATGTTTTCAATTCGAATGAAATCGAACAAGCTTTTCGATTTATGTCACAAGGTAAACATATGGGCAAAGTTGTCATTAAAGTTTCCGAACAAACACAACCAAAAGTTCGTGCTCTACGAAAAACATGGTTTGCTGCCAATAAGACATATATTATTACGGGTGGTCTCGGTGGTTTCGGTCTTGAATTGACTGAATGGTTAGTTGAACGTGGCGCACGAAATCTCGTATTATTATCAAGAAGTGGCATTCGTACGGGTTATCAATTGAAAAAACTAACTTATCTACGAACGTTCTTCGATGCACAAATATCGATATCGAAATTGAATATTGTCAATTCGAAAGAATGCGAAGAATTAATTGCTAAGAATTCACTTCCAATTGGTGGCGTTTTTCATTTAGCTGCTGTTTTACAAGATGGTCTATTCGAGAATTTAACTGTTGATCAATTTAATGAAGTTGTAGATATTAAATACAATGGAACGAAATATCTCGATGAATTTACACGAAAATATTCGTCGAAAACGCTCGATTATTTCGTTGTATTTTCATCGATTAGTTGCGGACGAGGTAATGCTGGTCAAACAAATTATGGTTATGCTAATTCAACCATGGAACGTATTTGTGAACAACGACAACAAGATGGTCTACCAGGTCTAGCTATTCAATGGGGTGCCATCGGTGATGTTGGCATGGTTATTGAAAATCTTGGTTCGAATGATACGGTCGTTGGTGGTACATTACCACAACGTATGGTTTCATGTTTAGAAACAATCGATTATTTCCTACAACAAACTCGAAATGTACCGGTTGTTTCATCGTATGTTCTCGCAGAAAAATTACAAAAATCTTCGAATTCATCGGATTCATCAGCGAGTTTAATCGAAACTATTGCGAATATTCTCGGAATATCTGATGCAAGTACAATGTCATCCGATAGTACATTAGCAGATCTAGGTTTGGATTCATTGGGTAGCGTCGAAATCAAACAATTACTCGAACAGAAATATTCAATTTCATTAGCAAATTCAAAAGAAATTCAGCAATTAACAGTCAAACGTCTCAGAGAAATTGATTCAGGTTCAGCATCAACTGCTGCAACAACAACAACAACAACAACAGCAACGGCAGCAGCAGCGAATAATAATAATAATAATAACACCGAAAGAAAACTATCGAATTCGTTTCAAACTATTGATTTAAGTCAATGGTTACCTAAAGATCTCTTAGTTTTATTAAACGAAAAAATGCAAGCAAAGAAATACGAACATCTATTTCTCATTCATCCAATCGAAGGTCATGTTGAAATGTTACGTGAACTTGCACAAAATCTACCTATCACTGTTTTTGGACTTCAATCAACCGATGATGTGCCAAATACATCTATCGAAGATATTGCTGCTTATTATATCAAAAAAATCGTTGAAACACAAACAAAAGGCCCATATTTAATCGGTGGTTATTCATTTGGTGCATGTATTGCCGTTGAAATTGCATTACAACTTCCAGGTATTGCTCAATTGTTACTACTCGATGGTAGCCATTCGTATGTAGCTACACATACGAAACAATATCGAACTAAATTCAATGAACCTAAACATGCCGAAGCTGCTGTCGTACGTTTTGTCTTCTTCTTCTTCGATATTTTGTTAAAAATTTCTTGATTCTTTTTTAGCTCTACGCATTTCTTCAACAATTCATTCCGAATTTAGATCAAAAGAAGATTCTTACTGATCTAGCTAATCTTTCATCATATGAATTACGTTTACAATCAGCTGCTGAATTACTCGATAAAACGATTCATCTCGGCACGGATAATATCATCCGTATAGCTAAACGTTTTCATACAAAATTACTATTAGCAGAAAAATATGTTCCATCAAAGAAAATCACTTGTCAAACGACATTATTTCGTGTACAAACAGCTAGCGAATACAGTCAAACAATCGGTAACGATTACGGCTTATCAACTGTAAGGCTCGATCGATTTCAATTTATATACATTTATGATTTCTGTTTTTTTTGTGTAGATTTGCGAAAATCCAGTAAAAGTCTTAGTTATTCCCGGTGATCATCGAACATTTTTGCAAGATGAAAATGTTAAAGTATTAGCTGATCAAATTCGTTCGATTGTGTAGACATGCTCATCGATCGACATCAGTGCAATGTTTTCGTTTGTTTGTTGTATTAGAATTTTCTGTTTTTGTGTGTTTTTCTTCACATATAGTTTCTCATTGTGATATATAACCTCTCATTGTAACCGAAACATTTATTTATTTTTTTCCGAAAGAAAAATAAATACAAACAAAAAACCGAACACATCTTTGTAGATGAATCGATATCTAGCGACATCACGCGATTGACCAATAGGATTTGTTTATGTTGATCTCAATCAATTTGTTTGTTTTTTTTCCTTCATCATTTTGTTGTTCAATGGATACTAATCATGCGATGGCAATAAATCTTGATACCGATGTTTTAATCGATAATCAACCGATGAACGATGAAGAATTAACTAAATTACATGAATCAACATTGCAAATGTTTCGTTCGAATAAAATCGGACCCAAAAATGCATTCGATATTGTTCTTATCGATTATTTACCAGCGATATTCGAAGGTACAAGTTTCGAAGATGATCATATGAATAATTTTCAATCCGTTGGAACAACACTCGAAACATCAGGTAATATAAATCATCACAAGTGAAAGTAAAGAAAAGAATTTCAATGATTTTCGTTCCTGTTTTGTAGCAAAAATCTATGCTGCACGTATCGATTCATTGTATTCAGAAACACGTAAAACTCAATCAATTCTCCGTTCGAATACAGAAAATCTCAATCGTTTAATCGACGATGAACATGATTCGGAAGAGCTCGATACTGAAGATGATTTTTCTCAACGTCGAATCTCGAATAATAAAAAAATTCGTCTCGTTGTCAAACGAAAAAAATCGATTGTCAACGATCGAACTAAATTGTTACGAAAGAATCGTAACGATGAATTTCGACCGATTATGATCAATCAATTTTTTCTCTCAGCTATGCACAATGACAATCAAATGTTAAGTGATTTATACGAAAAAATGCATCTAACATTATCAACAACAAATAGCGAAACACTCTCAGATTTTGATTCTACAGTCAATGTACTTTCGCCTTCATCAATGTCGGACATGAAATCTAGTCAAATTGTGCCTATGCGTTCACGTACAAATAGTCTATCGAGTAATGCAAGTATATTAACCAATGCTGTTCATCTTCTTACAGAAAATTCCGATGAATATTCGTATCTCGATTCGAGTAAAGTCAATGCATTTATAAATGAAACGCAAAATCCAATGAAAATCGATGAACAAACAAATTCACCAGCGAAAATCGCTCGTAAACGACGATTAACTATTGAATATCCGTTTCCATTTCTTGTCGAACAAGTTAAAAAACAACGAATGTCATCGAAAAAATTACTCGAAGCAAATCGAGAGTTTCTTCGGCCACTATCACCCGAATATGTTTATCCGATTTTAACTAAATCAATTGAATCCGTGAACGACATTGTTATTCAAACAACACCGCCTAGTATTCATTCGAAACGGCAACGTTCAACAACCGATTTTCGTCATTTACAAACGAATATGCATCGAATTCTGTTCGAACAATTGAAAACATCGGGACAACCGTTAGATTTTAGTAAATTATCATTTCATATGAATGAAAATGAACATCGATCTGATTCATCAACGGATATTGCCATTTACTTTGCAGCATTACTGAATAATGCTGTTAAATATCAATTGAAACTTCAATCAAATGATTTGAGAGATGATATTCAAATTTATGCACCGAATATCATGTAAAACAAATTATTTTGTCTTTTTTTTTTAGTAATTTCTCGTTTTGTATTTGTATATTAATTTAAATAAGTGTGTTTGTTTTTGTTTGTATTTATAACGTTATTTAAAAAAGAAAACAATTTCCGATAGAATAAATAGGCCATAAAAAAACAACAACAAAGAATTTTTCCATTGTTTGATGATAAGAAATGTGAAACCTGGTCAGTTCGTTTGTGTTTATCTATGATCTTACTCTAGATTTTATTTATTTTGAAAAGAAAAGAACGAAAATGACGAGTTCTGCAACAAAGGTAATGGAAATAATTTGAATTTTGCACTGAGAAAATGGTGATTTTTGTATTTAGGCATTATTGTATTCGTATTATCGAAGTTCATGTTCGTATCGAGTTCGAATTGGTGAGTGAAATTTGAGTAAGCAGAAAACAAAACTTCCAATGAAATCTTTTTTGATTAGCTTTGAATTTGAAAAATATCGAATACACAACACATGCAGTGAATCTACTCAAAGGTGAAACAGTACGTTCGAGAAACGAAAAGTGCTAGATTTGATCGATTTTTCATTATTTTTAGTTAACAGAGGAACATAAGAAATTGAATCCAAAAGCTGAAGTTCCAGTATGTAAAAGAATCTGATAGTTCTTTTTCGAAAAAGATCTAAATTGATTTTAGGTATTGGTTATAGATGGTAAAACGTTGACACAATCGGTAGAAAACATTTGTTTTTCAATGAAATTGAATTTATTTGACTTTTTTTTCTTGTGTTTAGCTTCCAATAATTGAATATATCGAAGAAACGAATCAATATGAGCCGCATCTTTTACCACTAAATCTTTTTCAACGATATCAAGTAATCAAAAACAAAAAAAATCCATCGATTAGTTCGAAAGGACTCGATGATATTCTAGGCTCGTATGATTAGCGAGATAATTGCATCGGGTATACAAGTAAGTTTACAAAAAATAATTAGATTGCAATGCCTATCTTGATTTTAAAGCCATTGCAAAATTTGAGCGTACTCAAACGTGTTGGTGATGACAAGAAAGCTGCTTGGGCACGTGATTACATAAAAGCAGGACTTGATGGTAAGATAAATCCGATTTAAAATTGTCGAAAATACGAGATATAATTATTGTTGTTTTAGCCGTAGAAAAAGCACTTGAACAATCAGCCGGACGTTACTGTGTTGGTGATGAAGTTTCAATGGCTGATTGTTGTCTCGTACCTCAACTTTACAATGCACGACGGTAGTTCGATCTTTTATACAATCAATTACAAATCTTTCTCGATATTTTCTAATTTCAGATTTAATGTTGATCTTAGTGTTTATCCACTAATGACAGCAATCGAAGAACGATTAAATCAACTTCCAGCTTTTAAACAAGCTCATCCAAATCAACAACCCGATTGTCCAAGCGAACAATAACTCGCTCGTTTTCTTTTACATCTATATTTGATATATTTTATACATCAAAAAAGAAAAAAAGATTACTGATAGAAATATATTTCATTGCGAGAAGAAAAAAAGCAAAAAAAAACTATGTGGAATTTCATTCCATCGATTCGAAACATTCTCTCGCGTAAAGTAGTCCGAAGACATACGCGCAATATCATCCATCATTTTGCGTTCGTATGAAAGATAAGTGCATACTTATCCTCCTGATCTATAACTCATGTTTTGAAAAATCAATTTATTCGGAGAGGCTATCAACGCACGAAAACATCTATCTGTTCTCTCAGAGCTGATGATGTCACCAAACCTGTTGTTTTTTTAATATTTGGTCGTACTCCGCTTTTTTTTTCTCACATGCATCGACTGCATGTATTCACACACACGCATACACACATAATATCGACTGATAAGATCTATATAAGACACAGCAGAGAAAGGAGAGAAAAACAAATTCGCAAGCACTCTTTTAAACTTAAACCGTGTGTGCTTTTTTTTTCGTGACGCAAACATCTCATGATATCAGTGACCTGCTGAACCGTGTGGAGAATGAATGCTGTTTATTTTATTTTGTACTTTGTATTTGTAGGTGTTCGAAGATACTTATAATAATAAAAAAAAATTTCCAAATTCAAAGTAAATGATGCCCGAAACCGGTGAACGTCAACGATTAAGCAGTGAAGAAGACACGAATAAACAACGACGATCGAGTAGCTCGAGTAAAATAAAATAAAACATAAACAAGAAGAACTGATGAATTCTGTTTTTTTTTCGTTGTAAAGCGTCCGAAGATCGTGCGACAATGGTTACCTATTGGAAACGTAATTCAAATCCAAATCTTGAAAGTATGATGCTCGATACAAATGCTGATAAAATCAATCGACTTGAATATCCGGAAATTCTCGAATGTTTACCTGATCTCGATGGCAAACGTGTGCTCGAATTAGGTGCTGGCATTGGGTAGGATTTTTATGATGTTTTGTTTTGTTTTAAATTCGATTTTTATTTATTCTTTAGACGTTTTACAAAAACATTTGCTCAATTAACAAAATCTGTTGTTGCCGTCGATTTTATGGAAAGTTTTCTTGAAAAAAATAGACAAGAAAATGGTCATTATGGTACAGTTGAATTCATACAAAAAGATGCAACACAATTAGAATTCGAACCGAACAGGTAATTGAGAAGGAAAATATTTTTATTTTCTCAAAAAATTCTTCTCTTGTTTTTGTCTAGTTTTGATATTGTGTTCAGTAATTGGCTTTTTATGTATTTGTCCGATGTAGAAACCGAACAACTTCTACAAAAAAGTTTGAAATGGTTAAAACCAGGTGGAACTCTCTTCTTTCGAGAATCATGCTTTCATTCATCAGGTGAGTTAAATCAATAAAATTTCGATTTTTTCAAAATAAAATTTTCTTTCTTTTTCAAGGAAATATTAAACCTGATGAAAATCCAACACATTACCGTTCACCTCGTCAATATATCGATATGTGTCAATCACGTATGCTAACAAGTACACCCGATCAACCACATGAACAAGTCTATGAACTTGTTTTTGCTAAAGCATTAGAATCATACTATGAGATCAAAAAGAATAATAATCAAGTAAAACAAAAGAAAGAAGGAGAAAAATGAATTTCATATATTTGTTTAGGTTTGCTTTTTATTTTTCAAAACAAACCTACAAAATCATAATGGTTACAAAACTTTACAAGATTTTCTCGATCATTCCGAATATGCCGAGAAAAGTATTCAAAAGTACGAATCCGTTCGTGGTGAAGGTTATGTAACCATCGGAGGTGTTGAACTAACTAAAGAACTAACTAAACGCTTACATCTAACATCAACACAACGCTTATTAAATTTCGGTAGTGCAACTGGTGGTAGTTCATTTCAAATAGCTGAAGTTCATATTGATTTATTGATCTCGAATTTATTCAAAATTTGCTTTTCTATTAGGATTACGGCTGTGAAATTGTCGGCGTTGACATCTCAGCGAATATGGTAGGCATTGGTACTAAGTAAAAATAAGAGTTCGATTATAATTTGAAATGAATATGTATTTTTCTTTTTCAGCATGGGATCGTGCCTTGCAATATAAAGGACATCGAATACGTTTCGAAGTTGGTGACGGTACAAAAATGAGATTTACACCGGCAAAATTCGATGCTATCTACAGGTAAAATAGTGAATAATAGAAACAAAATGAAAGAAAATAAATGTAACGATTCTAGTCGTGATGTTCTTATGCATGTTTCGGAAAAAGATATTCTATTAAATAACTTTTATACATGGTTGAAAGAAGACGGTCGTGTATTGATAACAGATTTCTGTTGTGGACAAACACCATTCTCTCAAGATCTTATTGATTATGCACGTTCAGGCATGTATACATTAACATCAATACAAGAATATACCGAAGTATGATGAATTTTAGTCGAGAGATATGAGTTAAATGTTTAATTGATTTTAATTTTAGCTCTTGGAAAAATGTGGTTTTGTTAATGTTAAAGTTGAAGATTGCTCGGAATTATATCAACAATATTGTCGAAAAGAAATTGAAATTGCCGAAAAAAATCGTGCAAATCCAAATTCTGTAATTGAGAAAAAACAAAACAAAGAAAGATTTCGTAATGAATTTTTATCTTTTTTTTTATTAATTTTTAGAAATTAACTCGTCAAGAAAACGACGAATGTATTCGACAATGGAAATTGAAATATTCATTAACTAATTCCGGTCAACGTCGTTGGTGTATTTTCGAAGCTGTTAAAGGCAAAACATCTTTTCAAGAAGACGTTTATTTTGAATAATGAATGCTATTTTCTTTTTCATATTATTATTATTATTAGAAACATACGTTTATTTATGAGCGAAGATTTTAAAAAAAAAGAATAAAAAAATATATCTTAAGTCATTCATCATATTTAAATCACAGAATGAGAGACTTCTCAACTGGAAGTTGATCGTCTTGTTTTTGAGCCAAAGCTTTATCTAAATGTTTCACACGAAGATAAGCCATTAGGTCCGATATGTATGTATCAACATGACGAGCATGTTTTTGAAATTCTTCACTAAAATAGATAAACACGTAGTAAATAAACAAATATCAATTTCGTTCTACTCCTACAAAGTTATATTATAATCAAATTTAATCTTTTGAGCTATATAAGATATCATAAATAATGATGTTTCACCATGTCGACCTTTCTCCGAACCGCAATGTTTATTAAAATTTGTATTTGTATAAATATTATAATGTATATTCTATGAATAAGTTCAATATTGACGAGAGTAAAGTAGAGAGAGAAAGACAAACTTCGAGATCATGTGTATTCGCTGTATACCGGTCATTCTCAACAATTTCAAGTGTATTAAAAATCAGTTCGATGAACATATGATAAATATGACATAAGAAAATCGAATTTTCTTCTGCTTTCGTTCGATTCGTATGTGTTAAATATTCATCGAGAAATTTCGCTGCTTGACATGCTGTCTTAGCAAATGTAATATCGTTTTTATAATGATATTTATCATAGATTTCAGTTAATGTTTCATTAACAATATCCGAATAATTCGTACTGGGCGATGAAAGTGTTGTCATGAATGATACATTCTGGAAGAGATTCAATCAACGAAATAAACGCAATCAATTCAATTACTTTGAGTGCGAACAATGGTCGAGTGAATTTCAATGCCCAAGACATGATTTCGAATCTAGAAGATCGATTTATATTATACGTGGTGTCATTAGTGAGTTAGTCGTTGATCGTTTATGTTTGGTTATTTTGATCTTTTATTTTATCATTCAAAATAAAAATCACCTTTGAAATGAAGAGAAAAAAAACGACTACATATTAAATACATTTCGAGAAATTTCGATTGCTATGCAAAACACGAAGAAGAAACGTTTGTTTGCCGACAAAAGAAAGAAGAAGAAAAAAAAATAGATAGATTCTAACCAAAGTGAATGCACGCAGAAGAAGAAGAAGAAAAGTCGTGAGAAAATATAGAAGACTGAGACCGGGCTATTAATTCGAAAGAAAACAACGAATGTTTATGTTACTGACTAAAGCACCGTATTTTAATGAGAGACTGAAAAGCAAACCAATGTGTTGCTTATTTGTCTGTATGCGAACGATGATGACGATGAGATTCTTGTTCATCATCATCCTGTTGCATGGGTGATATACTGCATGGATCAATTCGTTGTGTTTGATGTAGAACAACAGGTATTTGTATGGATGTTAATTGACTTGTTCGACGTGTAAAATGTGTTGGATAACGACGATAAATATCGCTAACAATGTCTTCATATCGTTCGATTAATTGATGTTTATTTATTGAAACTGAATGACAATGTTGTTGATATGGTGAATCATGTAAATGCTGAAGAAAATCTTCGAGAACACCCAATCGTTCTTTGCCTAAAATATGAAATTATAATTTCGAAGAATTAAATTAATATAAAACTTATTAACCTTCGACTTTATTTAGTAATGACGACCAAATTCGTTGAATTTCATTGATATATATTTTATCTTCATCAAAACTAAGCTTTAATTGTAATAAGCAAGGTAGAAATTGTCGTAGCATAATGTCCAGTCGATAGTGTGTTTCGTTTTTAAATCGATTAAAAATAATTTCATTCCATTTCTAAATTGAAATAAAAAAGAAAACGAAAATTTCTTTCTTCAAATCTACTTCGAAACATAATTTTCTCGTTCGATGTAGAAGATGTTTGTCCATAGCTTTCATCGGTGATGCGTATTGTTTCGAAAGACGAAGATTATATTCACAAGCGACACAAAAATATGTCATTGCTTCATCGAATCTAAATTTTCAACAGATCGATCGGTTTATGTATTTTTCTTTTGTTTCGATTGTCAGATGTACCGATTATCAAGAAATAATTGATATCCAGCCAGGAATGCAGCGAGAACAGATCGATAATCTCGATAGTCATTTAAAATTTTCTAAAAATCATAAATAGAAATCAAATATGACTGTTCAATGCAATTCAACGTACATTATATTCTTGAATTTGTTCGTTCGACATTATAATTTCACGTGCAACAATTTCAGCTTGTATTTGAAAGATTTTCAATCTAAATCCAAGAGAGAATGTTCAAATTCAAACTCATTTCTCCTATACCGAGTATCATCATTCGATATCGGCAAGCATCGAATGATATCAAACATGGCACGTTGTTGATACACAATCGGTATTTGATTAACTGAACAATACATAAGAAAATGTTGTAAACGTAGATCTTGATGAGGTAATGCTGATGAAACTTTATTGGATATAATGTGATAGTTTTTTATTTCTTTCGTTATCATCTGTAAAACAAAACAAGATTCAGAAGTGAAATGAACAGAAATTGTTTCGAAGACTGACTTCATCGAGTAAACAACTGAGATCTGATGATAGAATTCGAGTTTCATAGGATTTTAATAGAGCAACTGTTGCATCGGTTGCCGGTCGAACAATATCGGATTCTATGCGAAAGAAATTTGAAATTAATTTGAGACAAATAGAATTCTACCGAAGAAAGCATTGACTCCATGAAAACATGATAATTGAAAGATTTTATTCTTCGCCAATGATTTTTCGACACAATTCGAAATTGTCTGTAGACTTTGACAAAGTTCATCGAGTTTAACTGTCTCAATTTGTTGTTCTAATAAAACTGAATCTTCATTTAAAACTCGTTGAAGTTCATCGGTTAATTGATATTGAATATCTAAACAATCGAGTTTTTTAATCAAACAAAAAACTACGAAATAACTAACTATTCGATAAAGATCTCTGTTCATTATTTATATAAACCAAGAGATATGCACTTGATACACGTTCTTGTTCGTTTTGACCACCACCTATTCCAGCTTGAAATACATCTTCCCATTTACTTTCGGTAACTAGATTGAGATTTTTTTAAAGAATTTTCTTCTTCTTATGATTCAATTTCTACCTTCATTGTCGTTATATCGATACCATTGTTGTCGATCAGGATGATAAACATAGGTCCAAAAATGTCCTACTGTAGCACTTCCTTCATGGACACAAACAGCATGAAGAGAATAATGAATCTAAAATGGAAATATATTTCTCAATAAATTCATCTATTTGACATTTTTCTACTTGTTTTAATTGTGGTTCATCGTATAACTTTTTGAGTTCATTTTTTAAGTTTTGCATTTGTTCACGAATATCTAATCGAAAGATTTGAAATAAGAAAAATCAATATGTTTTCTGTTTTACTTGCACATTTGGCTTCAATGTCAGTTAACCATGTTGGAAGAGTATTTTGAATAATTTGCAAATCTTCATTTGAAACATGTGATGGATGAAGAGTTGCTTGACCAATGGTTTCATTTGATTTTCGCGGTATTGTCGGATTTAATCGACAACCTGTTGCATATTCGTATACAACTCGAATAGCATTTGCAAGTGAAATTGATTCATTATTACAAGGATATTTTAAATAACTAATTCAACGAGAAATAATTTATTTATTGAAATTCTCGTAAGAATACCTGTTTAATGTATCTTCAAGTTCGTGTAATTGTTTATGAAGTATTTGAGCTTGTTCACGTTTAGTTAAAATAAGACGTTTGTTTGTTAATATAAAACGATCAAGATAAAGATCCGAATAGAATTCGAATGGTGCAAGAATTTTCGATGTTTGCTTTGTTGTTTGAGAAAATCGATAACGATTCAAACAAATACATAAAACCGGTGGTAAACGTGTTAACCAACGTTGTTCATTGATATTCTATGATAATGTATTCAAAAGATTTATTTGAATTGAGAAGATAGATGATTATATAGATATATACTTGTTGATTCGAAAGACTTTCATCTGATGAACCAAGCCAAAGTGTTTCTAAACCATCGTAGAGATTCGTTGCATCATTCATTTGAATATCGATTTGTCTCAATGCTTCTCGAACTGACATCGATTCAATTCCATTGCGTTCAACTACAATTTCACCATTAACTAGATTATTTATTGGATTATTGAAATTTGTTGAATTACTATAGACAAAAAATAAAAACGATCGATTTCAATTTTATTTATTCGAAATAATTGTACTTTTTTCCTATTGTTTCATATGCTAATTCAATCAAATCGATTAGATGTATAGCAAATTCTGAACAATCCTATAACACAAAGAACTACGAATTGAATAATTCGAAACAAACAAACAAAATCAAATGCACTTCATGAGAAAAATCTATTCCACTTAGTTTTCTTGTATGTTTAAATTTTTTTATTGCACGATCGGGATTAATTGATCGACGAGGTGATTTTAACATTAAAATAAAGAGATTTCGTAGTTCTTCAGTAAAACCAATAGCTTGTTGTTCCTAAATTGAATTCGAAATATGTGATTAAACAAAACGAAACTATTTCTCGATTATTTACACTCGCAGTCAACGGTCGATTGATTGCAATCAACTGAAAATTTAAGATTAACTCTCGAAAGAATGGTAGTGTGTACAATGTTTGAACAATCGAATTGAACCAACACGTATTACCAATATTTTTCAAACCAATCGGTTCGTTAAGAGACTCGCGTTTAGTTATTTCGAATTCATCGATTATTTGTTCCATTGTTTCACGAGATAATTGTAGTGCACTGAATGAAAACTGATTTACAAAAAGCCGAAATAATCAAGAAATTCACCGTTCGAGATCTTCGTCGGCAGTTGATTGATTATCAACCTCATGTGTCATTTCAATAACATCATCCGTTATTGTATCGGTTGCATTTCGATCGTATGTTGTTGGTGGAGCTATTGCTTGAGCAGATGCAGTCGGATTAACTCGTGACTAGAAAAGAAAGGATTTTGTTGTTGTTTTTTAGCTTTCGTTTGAAGTTAAACGAACATTTTCATCAACTAATAGATTAATCACATGTTCGAGCGAATAACGACCAGTATTATCTTTACAGGCTTCGATTGTTTGATTGATTAATTCTTCATCGACACCTGTTATTTCGTGTATTTGTCTGAGAACATCTCGTCGTTCACGTTTCGTCTAATCGAAAATACAAAATTTCAATTTTAAAACGCAACAAAATGCTAACTATAGAAGGATTGTCTTTTTTATTTTCAGGCACAGTTGCAGTATCGACTGTCATTATCTATTAGTAAAATTTCAATAATTTTCAAATGTACAAATGTTCCTTTTTTTTCTGTTTATTCGCTTCGTAAAAGAACAAAAATTACTGATTGGTTCGACCATTTTTTATTTCATCAACATCTATCCTCCGTTTACTTCAGAAAAGAAAAATAACTATATAGTTCGACACAAGAAATAAACGCACACACACACACATATATATAATCGATAAAAATTTCTAAATGTTAATCTAATGCCAAGCAGCTAGTATAGCACCGTCAATTGATAAACTAACCATTGGATAAGCTATAGTAATAATTGCAAGTAACCATGAAAAATTCGGTCTCGAAAAGAATTGATTCGGCAACATTGTTGTTAATGTAAAGCCAAGCCAAAAAATAAAACCAAGTTTTAATCCATCGAACCATGAACTTGCTGCGTGTGTATATTCGATAATATAGGCAAGAACAGTTGCTTTGATTAAATGACAAATTGTCGCAATTAAATAACCTTTTTGAGCTTGTTTTTGTACATTTTTATCGGCTTTCATTTTGTTTAAATCGAGATTCATTAATCGAGCCCATAATTCACCGAAAAGTAATGGCGAATGCCAAAGAGCGCCAAGAATCATGTTAATCACGGCACAAAGACCAACGGCATAATAGTTTATCTTAAGCATGGTTTGAAAACGAAAAAGAAAATTAAATGAATGAATGTGTTTGTATAGAAAAAAAAATATATATCGAATCGATAGATAGATAGACAGACTAGACTAGAATCTAGGGCATATCTATATGTTATTGTTTATATAGATTTGTTTTTATGTGTGAAAAAGAAACAAGATTTAATATCCTATAAAAATGATAGTTTGACAAAACAAATAATAATCATTGATCTTCGTTGAGAGTAAAATTCTTCTATCAGTTGTAAACAACGTATCAATGTCACGTATGTACGCTAATATAATAAAATTCGTCAGAAAACACCAATTAGATCAAGATAACTTATTTTTGTTTCGGTGTTTATTAGTTCTTTCAAGAACAGTATGTATTAGTTTTTCTATTTCACTCATCTATGCAAGGGCATTTTAAAACTGTTTGTTATGTATTCTATGCAATTATATGATGATAATGATGATTAATAATGTCTTCTATCATCGCCTTTCGTTTTGTCCTGCGCGTATATCCATCAAACAAAAAGGAAAGAGGTCAATTCTAGGTTCTGGATTTGTCATTAAAAAGACCCCTTGATATTTATCTTCGAGTCAATGTTGAATAAACTTGTTATATAAAATTTTATTTTGTTAATTGATTGTATTCAAAAAGGATATGATCTTCGTACACATGATATCTTAATTGATAACACAAACATATCTGATCGATTCTATTTTGACATTGTTATGAATCCTATCAAATGATCGGAAAATATGATATGTAACGGTTTTCTTCTTCGTCTCGTGTTTTTGGATATTAAAGTATCGGAATACTCTTTTAGATTGATGATAAATGAAAGAAAATGTCCGAAGAAAGAAAAAAAACGTACATCGAGAACAGAAGAGAAAAAAAGAGAGAGAGAGAGAGGAAGAAACCATTTTGTTGTCTTTCTATCTATCTTCATATTCCAACAATAACAAAAAACATTTAGAATTCTTCTTACAAACCTGACAGACAAATATAAATATTCATCGGAAACTAATAACAATCATGTCTGTTCTACCGTTTTTATCATATAAAAATTTGCCTAGTCAAATTATTATCAAAGAAAATATTCGACCTGATCATGTGCATTTCTCTCAATGTCAAAATTTTTCAACAACTGACTTGTTTTTCTTTCTGTAGGTCAAAGAAGATCTTGACATCCTGGTACATGCTCTCACACCTATTTTATTTATGATTAAACCCGGCGTGCCAAAGCCACCATTTCTCGATCCAAATAGTCTTCAGCCATTAACTGATAAAGTTTGTTTTTCTTCTATTCTCGTAATAATCGATTTTTGTTTTGCAGCCAGGTACGTTAAGTATCTTAAATTCGTTTGGTTGGCTTCCGAATCATCAAGGTAATTATGTATTTGTCAATGCAAATTCACAGGAAGAAACAAACCGACGTGAAGAAATCGTAAATGAATTTCGTCAATTTTATAATGAATTAAAAAAGACGAAAGAAACCGATGTGACATCATTGGAAAATTCTCACACTGTAACATTTTTTTATCTCATAGATTCATATTTTTTCTCTGATTTATTTTCGTAGATGATCACTACAATCCCATTTTCATCTTATCAGATCATCCCAGCTGACAAGATTATACGAGATAATGTTAATTCAGAACACGTATATTCATCTTTTTATTCTTACATCTCTATTTTGTTAAATTTAGATAAATGAACATCTTGATAGTATGATTCATACACTTACACCTGTTCTATATGTAACAAAATCAGGCGTACCAAAACCACCATTTCTAGACCCGAGTATTATTGAACAGTTGACAAACAAAGTCTGTATTTAATTGACTTTTTTCTCTCGTTGTTTTTCTCAATAAAATATTTTAGCCGGGAACATTGAATTTACTACCTCTTTTCGGTTGTTCTCCTAACAGTCGTGGTGATTATGTTTTCATCAATGCCCAAACATCCGATGCTCAAGCTTTACGAGATCAAGCTGCTCAAGAATTTCGTCAATTTTATGATGAAATCAAGAAAGTTAAAAACAACAGTACAATCATCATGGAATATTTTCTCAACGTAATGTTTCGTCTACTATAATATTATTCTTTCATACTAATTTCCATTTCTTTTTCTTTTAGCATCCAACGATCGTTTAACATAACTAAAATTTATTTTACTGCGTGCTTTAAACTTTATTTTTCATAATCATATATAGAAATAAAATCATTAAATTTCGTTTGATAACTTGACAAAGTTGTAAACACCCTCATCATTCATTTCAAAAGAATTGCAAGTCGAATTCGTATATAATGGAAATATGACAGTTTCTTTTTAGTTGATGTAATTATTGTGGACGACAAATATCGTACAACAGCAGTATTGCTAATTGAAGAACTAGACAGAAGGCTAGACGTTAAAGAATTTGAATCGAATTGACCTAAAAAGTATTCTCGCATTTGTACAAGCAAATGGCAGTCTAACAATCCAATGTACTATTTTCTCTTCTATACTGTGTGCATATAAAATAAAATAAAAAACTTCGTTAGTTAATAACTTCATCTACGATCCTAGTAGATGTCGTGAATAGTAGCAGAGAAAGAGAAATCATCAACCTTCTATTTGACTGGTTGTGCAATTTCAACCAACAAGAAGGAAGATGATCATGGTTGGTTCTTTTCTAGTTATCGGTTACTGTCTCTGTTAATGCAAATGCTAGTTCTGTTTCTTCGTTTTTTTTTGTTCCTCACTCTCTCACATACTTCCGCTAGTATACACTTGAAATCAATCGATTAGTACACTTGATTTGTGCAATGAATAAGAATCTAAATATCTCTATCTCTATATATTTCTAAACAATTGAATATTTGTATTCGAATTCTTTCTTTCAGATTGATTTCATCAATGGAAGCAACAACAAGTAGTTCGATTAATTCAGGTTTTGTTGGGATTAAATTTTGTCAAGAATGGTTTGTTAACAATGATTTCACATAGAAAAACATTTTGTTGTTCTTTTTTTCTATCTCTGTTAGCAATAATATGTTATATCCAAAAGAAGATAAAGAAAATCGTATTTTACTTTACGCAGTAAGACAAAACTTGTTGATTTTATTGACCAAATTTGATTTTGATTAGTGTCGTCGTTGTCAACATCAACAAGCAGCAGATAATCCATGTATTTATGTCAATAAGATAACTCATGAAATTGAGTAAGTTTTTTTTTATTACGAATAGGCAAAAACAAAAACACTAAAGAAATTCTCATACATACAAATTTTCTTCTTTTCTTTTAATTTTTTCTAGTGAATTGACACAAATAGTCACTGATGTCATTTCGGATCCGACATTACCACGTACTAGCGATCACCCTTGTAAGTTAATTAAATTGATTCTCTTGAGAATTTCATTTCTTATTTGTTTATGACAAAAAAAAACCAGGTCCAAAATGTCGGAATAATGATGCAGTTTTCTTTCAAGCGCAATCAGCACGTGGAGAAGTACGTTGTTTTTTTAAAATTATTATTTCGATTTGAATACTTTAAATTGAATTGTTTGTTTTTAAGGATCGTATGACACTCTATTATGTTTGTCGAAATCAACATTGTCTTCATCGATGGACTGAATAGAGAATCATTTGTCTAATCCTCGATTATTCATTTTTCTTTCTCATTTACTTGTCAAATAAAACACTAAATCAGATCATTCATTTCTTGTTTCAGATATGTAAAACGAAAAACAATAACAATTTGACTTACAAGAAAAAGAAAATTCGCTTCTATTATAATGGCAAATCACGATGAAACCGAAACAATAGTCGAATCAACAACAGTAACAGATGATCAACCGATATCAACTGTTAGTCATAAACGTCGTGTACATTTTCCAAGTGATGAATCTCAATTACGTATTGTTTCCATAGCGCCTGAACCATTATCAAATCAACCATTGTTATCTCTCGGTGTTACTCTTCAACGTTATCGTGCTGCATGTCAACGTTTACAAATACGTCCATTGAATTGTCTTCTCGATCAATTGAGTACCATCGATGATACACGAAAATCATTTCAAGATCGTTTAGATTGTTTAAGAATTATCAATGAACGTTTAGATCTCAAACATATCGATGCAATCGAAGAGATTTTTTCACGTTGTCGATTTTATACATTAGATTTTGATTCATCATTTTCGGATGATTTAGCACTTGTTCAATTGTTTGATGTTATTGAATATTATGAAACATGTACTCATTTAAATCTTTCGAATAATCGTTCGATTGGCGTGCAAGGTTATCAAGGGCTAACGAAATATTTACGTAAAACACGTTATTTAGAACGATTAGATATGAACTCGATACGTTTTGACGATACGAGTATGCTGGGTTTTGGCCGTTCATTACGTTTATCATCGACATTATATGAATTACATGTTGAATCATGTCAATTAAATGGTAAAATCTTACAAAAATTTATACAAAATCTGCGATCGTGTGTTTGTTTGAGAGAACTTTATCTTTGTGATAATCGTATGTTTGAAATACTAATCATTTGACATTGTTGTTGTTTTTTCTTCTCCTTTTCTCTTTAAATTCAGGTCTACAAATTCAAGATTCAATACTGATAAATGAATTGATTCGATCATGTGGACAATTTCTTCATTTTCTTGATTTACGTTCGAATTCTTTACAAGATAACGGTCTATCTCATATTGCATCACAATTAAGTCAATACGATGAAAATCATACGCAACAAAATGCCATCTATAAACTTAGTTTTCAATCAAATCAATTGACTCATCAAGGCATTGGCTTTCTTGCTAAATCTTTATTACATAATCGTACAATTCGTTCATTGAATTTAAGTCATAATCAAATAACGAACGAAGGTTTCTATTTCTTACGTGATGCTCTACTAACCAATCGAACAATCAATGAATTAATTCTACGAAATTGTCGTTTGACTGATCAAGCTGCTATTGCACTCGCAGAATACATAGCTGAATCATCGGTTATTCAATATATTGATCTACGAGAAAATCAAATACAAATCAGTGGAATCTGCGGAATAGCCATAGCTATGAAAACGAATAAATCATTGTTAAGATTTGACATTGATCCAGTTCTTTCATCATCGATTAATTCAAATAATAATATTGATCGAACAGCAACATCAACATCAACACCACCAACAACACAAACAAATAGTCTTTTGTCGTTTACAAATCTTCGACGAATGACATTGGGCTTTGGAGGATCAACGAGTACTTCAAATGGAAACAATGAAAATACACGAGAATTAAATGAACAAAAATCGAAATGGTTAAATGATATCGAATGTATTTGTCAACGAAATTCGATTTTATATGAAGATGAACAACAACGAAAACAGAAAGAACTCGAAAGTAATACTATTTCAGTAGAAAAGCCAACTACCAATGGAACTGAACAACAAGAAATTCCTTCAACGACTTTAATAAACAATGATTTCGAAGAAATAACAACTGAAGACATTCCAACAGAAAGTCAATCAACAAGTGACGAAACTATTGAAGCTCAACCATCAGTTGATACAAACGCTGAAATTCCTCCACCAAATGAAGAAAATCTAGAAGCTCAACCATCAAATGATGAAAACACTGAAGTTATTTTATCAAATGAAGAAAATGTTGAAACTCAGCCATCAATTGATGAAGTCATTAAAGTTGAACAGGTCAATGTCGATCTCGCTGAGTATGTTTGACTGTTCACTAATCATGTATATATATATAGAATAACCTATTTGATGTTTATTTAGACCATTGTCAAATGGTAAAAATCAGGAAGAAACTATGCCAGAACTTATTGATGAAAATTCCATATCTGATAGTAGTCCTATTATTGAAGATGAAGATAATGATCAAAAACACGAACTTCGTCATTCGGATAGTCTTTATTTAATGAGAAAAAAAATCAACAATGACGAAGAAAATACGAGTGATGATGAATCAGAAATCTCATCAACTATTGAACCACAACCTATTATTAATAATGCTTAAACAAAAAACATGTTTTTCGCTGGTGCTCTTTATGCATTCCACAAGATTTCTCATTTTGCCGGTGGAAAATTATCCAACATCAAAAACAACAACAACAACAACAGTAGTAGTATTTCGTGCATTGATCCTTTAATTTATGAATATTTTTTTCTCGTTCTATTTGCAATCAGTTTTGTTTTTTTTTCTTCTTCTTCTTCTATGGAGAGAGTATGATTGATGGTGCTCCTCATTACATACTTTCTCTTTAACAATTTGTGATGACCACTCATTTCTTTCTCTCTATTGTTCGCGTTTTTCTTTTCAAATATTATACACTAACGTTTAACTCTTCGTCTTATCGTGAGAAGAATCTCGTTTGTTTGTTTGTTTGTTTGTTTGTTTTTTTTTTATTATCTTCAATTAAAATATCTCTAAGAAAACAAAATCTAAAACACTAGAATTTATTTTGTTCTATAGAATGAAAACAACAATAACACCTGTTTTCTAAATGTGCTTTATTCTAATTTTTGTTTTCTCTAATCAAAATATATTCTCATTTCATTTTTCGGCTGTATATCTCATTGATAAATATTTCGGCGTTTGTTAGTTCTTCTCTATGCTGTTTATTGTTGTTTAATTGACATTATAAATAAATGATAAATCTATTCTATTTATATATATATATATACGTATATTCGATAAAGTTTTCGATTTGTCTCTTTTGTGTTTCTTTACTCGATGCAAATAAAACGAGTAGCCTTGTCAAGTGAAATATAATGTACTATTTGTTTCTTTTGATGACGAAGAAAATGTGTTTACGGCCTCGTAATATATCATTTTAGTTGTTAATGAAACGAATAGGCAATGAAAATATTTTTTGTACTCATTATTCAAGGACATGAAAACATGTCTATCTCGATGCGAATAACAAAAAATAAGGAAAACATGTTTTTGTCATTTCTTTCAACAAAAACAAAAGAAGAATAAGCACGAGAAATGTCAAGAGTTCATGAAAAACAAGAAATATCACGTCTATTATTTTGTCATTGAATTATTTCTATGGTTTCAATTGAAAACATTTTATTTCACATGTAAGAATTATGTTCTTTTTTGTTTGTTCGCTTGATAAATATACACAAAAAAAACGAGAAACATTATTAGCAAGACTAAACACTTGATTTTTGCTGGTCTTTTCTTCACAAACTGTTCTACACAACACACGCACAAACAAAAAACAAATAGATATATGCATATATATATATATATAAATTTAAAACAAATACAATAACGACTGCTTTTGTCTTTGTTTAATTTTTAACGATACTTTTCAGCATCGAATCGAATTTGCCATTTTTTTTTCTCCGTCTGACGGTTCATTGTTGGACTTGAAAAAAGAAAGAAAGAACTATACAGGAACAAAATGAAACATTAAAATGCAATTGATGTGTTTTTTTTTCTCTATTAAATATCCATTGATGTTGATGATTCTAAAAATCGTTGAAGATGTGTATGAATAGGCGTACTTTGATGCATTGAACCAGCACAAAATAAACGTTCGAATATATCTTCTTTAACTTGATAGATATTGCATAGGAAAAACACTATTTTCGAATATTTAACGCGATTTGAACACCATGTTGTCAAACGTGTTTGCGTTTGACATTCAGCTTTTTCGAAAAGATTTCCATTTGAATGATTGAATAATGTTTTAGCTTCTTTATAAATAATCATTTCTCGAATGATATTAAAACCGATTTCATCAATTTCTAGTGTTTTTCCTCTTGTTATCAGTGATTCAATTTGTTTAACATCATTTTCAGTTGGATGTGTAACTGTTTGTATTGATGATGATGATGAGGAGGACGATTGTAGATTATCATTTGTAATTTGTAAATCTTTTGTAACATAGATTTCGAAACTATTTTCAATCATACTTGTTAATAGTAAACGATGCCAAATACGTGAAAGTAGAAGATATTTGTCCTTGTTATTAGGTAATGTATCGTGAAAAATGGAAAGTGAAAGAGCAAAATTCACATTACGTTCAAGCCAATCATTAATACGTGCGCCGACGACAGGCATTAATTTCTTTGGAATACAAACATAATCATTATTCGACTCGGAACTAGTTGATTTCGGTGGACTTAAACAAGGCGGAGATGTGATAGGCGAAGTTGAGGAAGAGGAGGAGGATGAATAACGACAATGAGAAGGCGTTGGACCTGAGAAAACAAGAAAATTTTAGTTTTGTTTTGCAACGAAAAGAAAAAAGCTCGAATTCAATTACTGTTATCCATCGTTCGATTTGGTTTTCTTAGATCGACAGGAACTGATTTCAATAGTTTCTGCTGTTGTTTATATCCTAATAATTGACTACTTTCAAGTAATGTTTGATAGGTTTCGCGTCGATAGGGTTGATCATTAATCGAAGTTGTTGATGGAATATGATTATTATTATTATCACTTTCCGGTTGTTGTTGTTGTTGTTGTTGTTGTTGTTTTCGACGTTCTCGATATTTTTCGGCTGTCGAGAGCTTTTGACTATTTGCATTCGAATTAGCCGAAGCAGCCGCTGCAACGGCCGCAGCCGCCATCATTGATCCTGGCAATGGTAGATAGCCCGATGCGGCTGCTGCATGTAGAAATGCAGCCGGATAATTGGCACGAAATTGTTGTGTTAATGTATGCATTAATGCATATTGAGCATAACCAAATGCAAGAGCTTCTTGTTGACTATATGGAATGTTCATATTAGGTGTTGAAATCGGAAATGTCGATGAAACAGTTGATTCACTTGAAAATTTCTTATCTTTACTCAATTCATCGTAGAAATGTGCAAGAGATTTTCGTTTTCGACTACCGGTTAATGTTGATGAAGAATTATTTGATTCAAGTTGATTTGTACGAAATACCTTAAGAAAAACAAAAGGACATTTTATTTTAATTTGTTCTTAAAAGACAAATTTTTCATTTCCATTTTTGAGTTTTTTTTTTTAAATAAATAACTTACATGTACAATATTATTATCTGACAATGGACTCGATGATGAAACACCCGAATCAGATGCACATGATTTGACTGAAGCCGATCGAACGATTTTCGGTGTGACATCATCAGGTGATGGCGATGTCGATGAAACAACAGTATTTGTTGTCAATGTTGGACACGATGAAGCTGTTGCAAGTAGATATGAAGTTGGCGATGGAAATGATTTATTAATTATTGATGATGATGATGATTCATCTGTTGGAGGAGATGATCGTTTCATAAGAGCGGTCATAGGATACGAACGACAACGTGGTGGTGATGAATTTACGGATTCGATTGATGTTTGATCGTGAGAATCTAATTGTTTGATATTCGATGTATGGATAGCTGGTGATGCAGGCAAGGATGTCGATGATTTTATATCGACGAGAGTATCAGTTGTATTTGTACTTGTTGGAGAAGTTATTGTCATATTAGTCGATGGTGAAATAGCACGTGGCGATTGTAAAGTTCCATTGAGTAGAGCTGGCAGAATATTTGTCAATGTACTTGTTGCCGTTCGTTGAGACGAAGGAACTGTTGGAAAGTTACCTTTTCGTAATAATGATGAGATACTTAATGATGATGAAACAGATGATGAAGATGATTGAAGCATTTGAGTGAGAAAAGCATTCTCTGTTGAAGAACGTATATCTTCTTTTTCTTTATTGAAAATAGACAAAAAAAATGAATCATTGGTAAAGTTTCTTGTAGAAAAAAAAGGTCAATTGACTTACCATCAGTTTGTTGATTTAATTGAAGTTGTTTGCGTTTTTCACGAACACTCTTACAGAATGCAATTCGATCCAATGTATTGATCGGGGATGATGGTAGAGAGGTTGCTGGAATCATGATTGATCAATGTGGGCTTGTTTGTTGATAGTTCACAAGCCGAAGAATGCAGCACAAAAACAAGAAGAATGACCTTATCGGTCTACAATGACATAAAAAAAAAGAAAAGAAAAAATTGAGTAAATGAAAACAAAAACAGATAATCTAAGACGACAAAAATTCGATTGTATAATCGAGTATATAAATGACAAGATTGTTATTACTATCTTTTCTTTTCTTCTCGTTCATATGATCTGTACACTTACGGCGACGACGATCATATTGTCTACTACTTCTTTTTTCTCTTCCTTTTTTTTGTGTTTTTTTTATTTGTGATACTTTAATACCCGTCTAGTCGTCATTTACTACGTAACAACATAGGTGTATTCAGATTAATTCTTCATGTTAAACAGAATTTCGAAAAAATATGTTGAAAAAAGAAAACTAACTAGGAGAAAAAGGAAACATAAGATAAATTTATTCAATTGATTTCTTTTTTTGTTTCGAAATGAATAATAAATTTGTCCCTAAAACTAGATCATGTCAATCTCAAATGCGGACATTTCTAGTTGTATTAATCAACTCTTTCTCTCTCTCAATCTCTCTCGATATATATATATATATATACGAATAAAAGCGAAAGAAAAAAAAATGCTCGTTAAATTATTATATATGTAGACATGAACTCTGAGCATAAATGATAATTATTACCAGATGGGAACCCTCTCTCTGACTCGATTTTGTTTTTCTACTTATTTCGAATTAGTTTCTTTCTTCTGTTTTTCTCTTTTATTTTCTTCTTTTCTTGCTTCTTTTTTTTCTTCTTCTCTTGTTTTCAAGGACGCATACAAGCGTACATTCATGGCTACGAGAAGGAAAACGAGAGACGACCTTGAACTATATGTCAAAAGGGCTGTTTGCATGTTTGCGATAGCACCCGAGACATCAGCAATAGTGATGATGTCGTTGTTTTTGTTGTTGTTGTTTTTGTGCGTCATCACGTAGAAGCACGCGGTAACGCATAAGCAAGCAATTCGAAGAGAAGAAGAGAAAAAATACGAACGCACGCAAATGCCCATTCCGACTCATATGTGATTTCATCATATTGATTTTTAAGAAATAAAAAAAAACTGTCAAATTCAACTAGTAATAATCGTATATTCGATTTAGGTAGAATAAATGTCTTTAGGGAGCAATGTTTTGATGTTTTTGACTCTATGAAAACTAATACTTGTTATTAAATATTCTATTTATTTCTCTTTCGTTTGTTTTTTTTCTCGTATCGAAAGAAAACAAAACAAACAAAGAATACATAAAAGAAAAAGAGAACTATTAAAAAAAATAGCAAAAAATAATTGCTTAACAATGACAGCAAATAGAAAATAATATGGAACTACGAAAATAAAATGCCCTGAATTGTAAATTTGATTTAATAAAAGTTCTCTCGTATCTTGGATAATAATAAGTTTCAAAGAGAAAAAAAAAGGTTAAAAAAAGAGAGAGAGAAAAATCATTCATACGTGATCGAGGTCAAGGCTCAACGATGAATATACATCAATGTGTATACGCTTCTTTAAAATTATTGAATTTTACCACTTCACTATATGTATATGTATATAGTATATATATATATATACTTTACTCTTTCGTGTTCCAATCAATCGAGTATCATCGATTACGACAGGCGCGAAGCAAGGAACACGACACGCATCAAACTTAAAAAGAGAGAAAAAATTTGCTCATCTTCGACTCGCTTTCAATCGTTCAATGTCGTTTGATGTACATTAGTTGACTGAGTGCTTGTTTCGGACCGATATCTTACCTAATATACATGCGTATATACGCGGTCAGTACATATGTTCAAGGAAGACTCGTTTACGAGAAGGTAGAATGTTGGAGAAAGAACAAGAGAGAGAGAGAAAAAGATTCGATTGCGCAATTCTTCATCACAGCATGACAATGACGGCGCCGTATTTATGACATAAACTACTACAATCATTACTACTATGTATTAACAATAGGAGAAGTTCGAAAAGAACGAATGAACTCGAGGTTGACCTGTTGTTGATATCGACCTACAACAATCGAAGTACCACCTGTACATATATTCGTATATTTCTATTCTTTCGAAAAAGAAAAAGCAAAAAAAAACCCAGAAAAGTATGAAGTCGTTCATAAACAAATACGCATGTACAATCCCTACAGATGTTGTTGGTCAAGAAAACAAACCAAGGTGAATGAATGACTGATTCAAATAGAATTGACCCAGACAACGACGCCAGACATATATACTCAGCAGTAATCGTTGTATTCAATCGAACAGTAATTATGACTAGTACTGTACACTTCAATCGGTCGACTCGGCTGGTTAGTTAGCCGTCACTCGATTGTTCGTGCTCGTTCTCTTCTCTCGCCTCGATTTGCTGGAGGACAACTAGACTATTACAGCACACACATATGAACGTCTGGCCCTTGGCTATGTCGATGAACACCGTAAACAGAAAAATCATAGAAAACTATGTTTTTATATTTTTTTCCTCTATTAAAAATACAAATCTACGAGTACTGATGATACGTTCTGATCGATTACCTGTAATATTCATATGAATTCGAGAGCAAAGAAAATAACTATGATTTTCGGCGTGAAATATTTTTGTAATAATCAAAAATCGAACGCTTACCTCGTGTTATATCGTCAGATAGTAGTAAGCAGTTGAGTCACAAGAAAATGAGTCAACTGATGAACGTATAGAACGAGAATGAACGAGAAAAGATACACGTCAGACCAAAATATTCTAGAATAGGATTGCGTCGTTTTTTGTCGTCTATTGATTGACCATCAAATAACAACAACTGACCCGTTTTCTCTTTCTTCGCTTCTTTTCTTTTGCTCTCTCTAGATATTCTTTTCTCTTATTCTTTTTTCCTTTCTTTCTTCGTACTTGTATTGAACATATAAAACCAAACATAGGATGCAGAGGAGAAGAAGGAGAAGGAGAAGAACAACGAGAAAGCGGTCGTCATCGTTCAAGGCCAGCTAATGGACCCTGTCCGAATACATATATATATATATATGTATATACTTAGTAAAAAAGAGAATGAAAACGATGACGTATGAAGAGAAGAAGAGGAGAGAAAAAATTGGTTGCCGCAATTTTGTTCTTCTCTATGCTTTCGACAAGCGCGTCGAACGCGAGTAACGTAATCTTACTTGAGTATAGACATAAAGCGCGCGAGACCACTTGACCAACCGAACATTCTCCTATTCTTTGTCCTATTCTCGTTTACTAACACGTTTTACATTTGGGCTAGACAGTCAGTCAGACAGACAGACAGCCAGACAGTCAGACACATAATCGCTAATTCAATTTGCTGCCGACGCGGTCAAAGAGACGCGTCGTCATCGTCTTTGGTTCTCTTTCTCTCATTCATATGTACTCATTGCTCATGGACATGAACATTGACCATCTGCTCTAACACGTAACACGTCATCTCTAAATAGTATATATAAAAGCAATCTTTTTTTTCTCTCTCTTTTTATTGTTGTATTTGACCGGACCTTGCCCTTTGTCTATGTCTATGTTTCTGTCTGTCTGCATGTTGAAATCAACTTTTTATGAGATCGGTCACTATTCAATATCAATGTTCTTTTAATTGTGCATACTATCATTATAAACGAAGTGATTTGTTCACACAATAATGCTGATGTGTCCAACAATGTAACCTTTTATCATGTTTGCGTCTACATGTACAAAACTACCGAGTTCAATTGCATGAACATTCTTTACACAAAGACACAGACAGACAAACCAACCAAAAAGAAAGATTATATTCAGTGTCCAGTTAAATGTTATCACATACAGTGTATATTTGATTTCTAGCGCATACATCCTGTTGCTTATAGTCTTTCATCATCATCCATACAGATAGATAAATGTAGAAAAGAAAAGTGTGTATAATATTGTGGATTAATCAGGATGATTGTATATATTGAAATATCTTGATTACGCGACGACGACGTGGATGATGATAATGATATTGTTGTTGATGTGCTAGTTCAATGCAATCGATCTCATTAGAACATGTCTAGATGTCTGTCTGATCATCGAAAAGATAAACATACAATTGAACAAAACAAAAAAGAAACTAAGAATGATAAGATGAGAATAGAAAGTATAAAATGTCAAAATAAATACTTTAATGTAGTCATTGTAGTTGTTGCATTGAGAAAGGTCTCTACAACGAATGTCTATTCGATTCATGATTAAACTAAGCGAATGAATGACTCAGTTTTGTGTCATTCATCTCGAAAAGTGCATTTTCCTATTGATCATGTGCATTCTACTGTTTCAAGTATGAATCATAAATCAATAAGAATTTTTCTCAATAATAAAAACAAAAGTTGATTTGGTATTCTAATAAATTTGTGAATTATGCATCGGGTAGAACGACCGATTTTTTCCGGTATAAATTCAAGCGAATCGTGTCTGTTATTTGATTGCAAAACTATATGTATCTATTCGTTTCTATTTTTTTTTGCAATGAGGTAAATTATATGTTGATACTTTAGTAGGAAAAAAATCGTTTACCTATAAATTATCTTTGATTTTGTCATGTTTCGTCGTGATTTCACCTATTCATATCATTTTTTTCTCCTTGATTCATGTATGATTATTACAAATAATCACATCGTGTATCTCTCGAAACGAGAAATGCATCATTAAATAAAGAAAAAACAAACACGATAGATATTTGTTAATTTATATATTTTTTTCTTTTTATTTCATCAAGTTAATCGACACTAGTTCCTTCAAATTAGATTAAACCATGGAGTCAATGCGCTCAGTTGAGAAACCAATTACATTTCGTTCACTTGTCGATAATCCAGCTGTACAAAAACCAGCACTTAGTAGATTATTTTTTGTTGTTCTTAATGAAGCAAATGTTGATATTTTTCTTTTTCTTAGTTCAAATTGGATCGAAATCACTAATTATCGGAGATAAAATCAGTGGCGAATATATCAGTGCATCACCATGTCGAGTTTCGAGTAGTCGACGAGATGTTCGAGAAAATGAAATCGCTCTTTCAAGCAGACATTCAGGTATTTGGAAAATCATTTCGAAAGCGACATCGACTGGCGAAACACATCTGCATCGTTTGACAACGAAAGATATCGAACGAATTCATCGACAAGATACGGAAAATCGACGTGCAACACCTCGTACATATGTTTGTACAAAAGATATCGACGCATTTGAATTAATTGTTAATTCTAATGGTAAGAAAAAAACAACAAAAACTAGCTGCTTACGAAATTCAATTGTAGATCCGAAAGTTTACGGTGGTAAACGTGTCGAACGTAAGAAAAAACTCATCGAAGAAAATACGGAATTCGAAATATCGGAAGTTGGCGAGGTTGAATATACGCCAACTGAAGGCGAACGAACTTCACAAGATTATATCGCTGTTCCAAAGAATAAATCCGGCGCTATTTTAGAATTATTCCTGCCCGGTATACAAGATATGGATCATCTCGTACGAAATCGACTTTTACGAACACTCTCTTGTACAGTCAGAAAAGACGGACATAAACGACGATTTCTTCTCGAAATTAACGAAGAACCGTGCGATGTTCGACCGATTGCGTCCGAAGGTTCGACAGAATTACGATATCTTCATTCGACACAGAATATTTTCGATTATTTATTACATCATGGTACTGATATGTTTCTCTATGTTAAATTACTTCGAGGTAAAATTAAACAATTTCGATTTTACTTCGAACTAAAAGAATTCTTTAGGCGATCCACCAACGAAAGCTATTGATTACGACGGTTATCTTGTTTTCAAACAGGCATTCAAAGGCGATCTCGTTCCTGTTTGTCGTATTGATACTCTTCAACTTGCCCTTGTCAATCCAGACTTTTCAACACGAGTCAAAATTCCATCGAACGATCAATCATGGCGATCCAAACCTGAAGTTCGTGCTGCTGAAATACAATGCATGCAATTAGGTTTGAAATTATTATCACGACATGAATCTGAAAGTTATGTTACGCTCGAAACAAGTAAAACACAATTAAACATTCTTCAATCAAGTCAAGTTCAACAATCATATAATCGACAAACATCATATACAAAAGGCAAACAGGAAGAAGAGTATAATCAACCGTCAATGAAAACTCAACATCGATCACAATCGAATAAATACGAAGAAAGTAGTCAATACTATGGACCGACAGAAACTTATCATGCTGCTTCAGATAAACTCTATCGTGATGATACAAGACGTTCGCTACAAGAACATTTAAAAGCCGAACGACAACGTATCGAACAAGGAGAGAAATATAATCAAAGTTCTCGACAAACTCTTCGAACAAAACCGTCGACAACAACAAAAAGTTCGTTGTCATATAATCCGAAGTCAAAAACAAATGTAATTTAAAAAAAGGAAAAAAAGAACCGAAAAGGATTAAAATAAGTGTCGAACCATTTTTTTTCCATTTATTCTATTTGTCGTGTGTTTTTTTTGTAAGAAAAAGAAAACAGCAACCAGTTCATCGCTTATCAAACTTGAAAGCATTCTTTTCGATTGATGAAAAAAAAATTGAAAGCTAAATAAACAAAAAAACACTTCGGTTCTGAAGAGACACTCGTTTACATAGAAACAATAGAAATGGGTGTATTTGAATAAGTATCTTCACATAGGAATGAATTTTTTCGAGCAAAAAATCACATTAGTTGAAGTAGAAAAAAAGAGAAGAAAAAAATGGACGTCTCACCATACCTTTCGGATGTATATAAATACAGTTGCATTCTTGCAAACAATAAAACAAAAAAATCTTCCTCTGCATTTCTATGCATATTTTCTTTCAATTGCGTATTTGAATAACAATCGATGTTTTTTTTAGATCTATACATAATCTAAGATTCAACAAGATGCCGATTAATTCCGTGCCAAATCCGTGGATGTAAGTTGATTTCAGTATCAATTGAATTACGATTGTATTTCGAAATTTTATAGAATTACTAATTCGGATAGTGAAGACGAATTTGATATTGCACCACGTTATGATCGAAGTTATTCATTACCACCCAAACCAGCGCCACGAGTAAATTCCTTGTTAAACTTCTCATATCTGTCAATTGACTGATATTTTCTTTTCAGCTTGCAGCTAAACCACGAGGTCCAATCATTCCCGATTGGAGTCCAATAGCAGATGATGAATCAAATAAAAGTAGAAAACATTCGATCGATTCAAATCAGATTCTATTGATTTGAATTTAGAAAAATTCGGCCGACGAAAAACTGCTCCATCATCGGAAAAAGGCCCTGCAAATAATCGACCAATCTTTTCCGGTCCATCAAGTCTAAAATCGTCTCTATCATCATTGTCACCAGCTCGATCATTATACTCGTCTCGAAATTCATTAGCCGATCCAACACAGACAGATAAATCAACAAACGTCTATACGCCGGAAACCCCACCGGTTTGTTTCTGAATTACTGCGTTGTTTATTTATTTTAAAAAATTTCATTTCGATTTTAAGGCATCGCCGCCAGTCCCACAATCAAATATTGATCCATTTGTTGCTATGCAAGAAGATCTAAACAAATTTATCTACTCATATCTTCCCAAAGATTACTCATCGCTCTTTCATTGTATCGTTCGACGTGATCGACATGGATTACAAAAAGGTTTCTTTCCAACATATTATTTACATGTCGAACGGCCAACTGATGGCAAACGAGTTCGTTGATAAACATTGTTTCCAAAAACAAAAATTTCTATTTGTTTTTCTTATTAGACTTTCCTTCTTGCTGCTCGAAAAGTCGCCAAATTAAATCGTCAATCTGAATATCTGATTACAACAAATGTCGAAACATTATCAGACAAACATGGTGGCGATGGTTTCGTTGGTAAATTACGTGCGAATGGAATCACGAATACTGAATATACACTATACGATAGTGGCAATAGTCCAAATAAATTCAGTTATAAATCCTATCATAGTAAACATCGACTGCGACGAGAATTAGGCTCAATTATCTATGTAAGCAACTATCATCAATCGAAAATTTGAGAAAGAAAAAACAATTTTATTTGTTTCTTCAGAATACGAATATTCTTGGTTTGAAAGGCCCGAGAGAGATGAATGTCGTCATACCTAAACTCGAATATGATATTCAACCAGCACAGGTTTGTTCGATTGGATATTGAATGATTTGTATCACGATTGTGTGATGAATTTTAGGATGAAGAAACTATTCTCGATCGATGGCGAGCCGTTCGTTTAATTGACTTGATTCACCTACGAAATCAATCGCCGACATTCGATGATGGTTCGCAATTGACTTTTGTTTTGATTTCTTAAATTTTACCTATTCGATTTTATTTTAGAAACAGGATCGCATATGTTAGAATTCAGTGGCGATATACCAGTTCAACCATCAGTAAAAAACTTTCAAATGATCATTGAAAACGATATCAGTACGTGATTATTGATTAGAAATGATTTGATTTGACTTATCAACATTTTTCTAGATGATAATGAAATCATTATGGAATTCGGTCGGCTATCAGCTGATACATTTACATGTGATTTTCGTTTTCCACTTTCGCCTATTCAAGCCTTTGCCATCGCACTCAGCTCATTCGATAGTGGTCTTGCACGAGAATAAACATAAACAGACCGAAATCGAACTATTTGTATATATTGAAATGTTTTCGTTTTATTTTTGTAAATAAAAATGCACAATATGATTGAAATTTAATGAGCAATGAATATATCATTTGATTGTCTAATGACATATCCTAATTAATTGTACATGTACATATCTGTAGTATAATTCTTTGTAGATTGTCAAATAGCTCCATCTTTCGTTTATTTACTATTTTTTTTTCTTTTTTCTTGTTGTCTCAAAAACATACACAATTTCTCCAATGAATATATTTAAAATACTGACAGGATAAATATATGTACATAAATGAATTCGAAATGAATTTCTTTTTTTTTATTATTGTTTATCGACAGATTGTTACGTTGTGTTTTGTTTTCTTTTTTTTCTTCTATTACTAATGGATGGTCGCTATTGACGTTCAAAAACAATCCTCATTACTGTTCTTTTCTTTTTTTCTTTTCTTCTCGGTTGTTCTTTTCTCACGTATATCTCAAGACATTCATTTTACTTCTTTTTTTTCTTCTTCTATTTTATTCGAATACGTTTTGACAGATATAGATTGTATCAGATGAGATCTTGTGTCGTTAAGCGAACGAGACAAGTCAAAATATATGAATGATTAGTTGAAATGAGTTTCATTTCGTTGCTGTTGTTGAATAGAAAAGATGTTAATTATATGAATTTGATTTGATTATATTCAGATGTCGGCAATAAATGTTTATCATACAAGTGTAACAACAGATAATCTCAGTCGAAACGATATTCTCAATTGGATTAATTCAGCACTCGATGCAAATTTTACTAAAGTTGAGGATCTATGTAGTGGTAAGATTTCAAACAAGTGTTTCCTGAACCAATTTATTCAATTAAAAAAAAACTCACTTAATTTTCAGGTGCTGCTTATTGTCAATTTATGGAAATGTTATTTCCAGGTAGTTAGATTAGAGGTCGTTTTCTTTTTTTTTTTATAATTTAATCATCTAACACGTAGAGGGAAATTGGATACTGATTATTATTATTTTTCTTTCAGGCTCTATAGGTGCACGATCGAAACGGGTTAAATGGAATACAAAACTAGAGCATGAATATATAAATAATTTTAAAGTTTTGCAAGAATATTTCAAAGCACTTAATGTAGAAAAGGTATATAATCTCTTTTTGTTATTGTTTTTGCATGAGTAGAAATGATTATCGATTTAGTGTAGTTTTGATGTGAAGAAGAATATCGATCGAATTTCTTGTTTTCTAGGTTGTTTACCATTAAAACGAGTGAAATTTAGTGCGAAATTAGAACATGAAAATATACAAAATTTTAAAATTTTACAAAATAGTTTTCGAACTCTACAAGTAGATAAGGTGTGCAAAAGAAAACGAGATTAAATAGGCATATGTCTTCAGATCGTTTTATTTTTGTTTTACTGTTGTTGTTTTCGTTTCTAATATCAACGATATCGATTGACATTTTTATGCATAGATTGTACCTGTCGAAAAATTAGTTAAAGGCAAATTTCAAGATAATTTCGAATTCGTTCAATGGTTTAAGAAATTCTTTGATGCAAACTATACAGACATACAAGATTACGATCCAGTCGCTGCTCGTGATGGACAGTATGTGTGCTCATTGATAACTTCTTCGTTGGAATTCATTTGTTTATTTGTTTGTTAGACCACTAGGCAGTGGTTCTGGTAAAGCGCCAGGTGGTAATTCCGGTATCCGTGCACCACCTGCTGTTCGACAGCCGCCACCACCGAAACCTGCCGCTGCGCCAAAGCCAGCGGCAATCAAGCCTGTTCAACATGCGCCTCCACCGAAAGTATCTTCTGTTGTTCAACAACGACCAGCAGTGCACCATTATACGAACACTCACGATCATCATTCATCAACACAAAACAATGAAACAGTTCGTTTACAACAAGAAGTAAATTTATATTCGAGAAAATGTTCCGTCTGATTTTGAATGTTTCCATAGATTGATAATTTACAAGACTTACTTCAACAGAATATGTCTCAAATAGCTGGCCTAGAAAAAGAACGTGATTTTTATTACCAGAAATTACGTGATGTCGAAACCATTTGTCAAGAACCCGAATGCGAAACTCAACCGTACATACAGAAAATTCTCGAAGTACTCTATGCAACTGAAGTATGTTGATCACTGAATCGATCTCGATCGAATTTTTTCTTCAAGGAAGGTTTTGAAATCCCTGATGAAAGTGAACAGTTTCACAACATCGAACAAGAAGAATTCTAGAAAAACAAAATGAGAATGTCAATAGGTGTGTTGGCATAATATTTGTGTGCGTTGAATTGTTGCCCCTATTTTCGATTGTTTTTTTTTTACCTTTGGACAGAAAGAAAAAGAAAAACAAACTCTAACTATCCGTGCATATTTGTTTTTTTCTAGGACGGATTTGCACAACCCGAACAAATCGAGGATAATACAAATGATCTCAATGATTTGAATCTTAATAATGAAAATAATCCTGCTCCTGTCGGTGGTGATGATGAAACGTATTAATTCAAATCCGACCAAAATCGCTCATTATTTCATTTCTCCTGTCTTGTTCTTCGTTTGTTTACTTGTGGTTTTCTTTCTAGTTCATATTCTCCCGACGCTTGGTTTTCTGTTTTCTTTTTGCTATTGTCTCATGACACATCCATTCTATTTCTTCTCATTCGGTATTCTATGAAATAGATCTGCGCATTTGTCTGTTTTGTTTTGTTTTTCTCACCTATCTCTTTAATTAATTGTATGTATCAAAAAAAACAACAACAAATAAAACACAACAAGAATGTTTTACAATTCATCGTTTGCTTGTGTTGGTGAGATTGTATATCGCATAGATCGATGTTGAGATCGACGTTTATCACGATTCAATCGCCACAACGAACTCAATCGACTGCTTAAACTAGTTCGATCACTCCAGCAAGCGCTACTTTTTCGACTATGTGTATTCGAAAGATTTTCATCGATGAACGGAATTGGTTCGTCATCGTTTTCGAAATGTTGTCTCATTGCTGATTCAATCGTACTATTGAAATACGACGGTCGAATAGCCGATTGTTGATAGTGAAATTTTGTTGTTGATCGAGGAAGCAAAACTGAATCCGATGTAGTCACACTTTCGCTTGTATTTGAACTCGATGAATTCAGTATTTGATCAATAGGTTCTTCAGGTGGTTTTACGGGATATTTTCGTTGTGTTCTAAAAACAAAACAATCGATTGTTAGACATATTTTCTATTTGAAATTCATACGATTTTTTGATTAAAATTAAAATAATTATTAAAATAATGACGATTAAAACCAATAAAATTAATAAACTAAGAGTATAGAACCAAATTGAATCGAATGTATATTGATGAAAAATAGTTGCTGGAATATAAATCTGAATGAGAAAATCTTTTTTTCAAACGAAAAACTAATTCGAAATGATTGTTACATGATGTTTAATGTCTTGATAAATTTGTTTTTGATTCGATTTAATAGCCGTGAGAAATTGTTCGTTAGTTAAAGCAATCGTTCGACGATATGGATCTTTAATGAATAACGCGACGTAGAGACGATTCGTATCGATATGTTCATCGTAACTTTGAATAATTACATGATCGGATCTGTTCAACAAAAGTACGAAGAAAAATATTGTTGTTGTATTTCGAAATGAAATAAAACTACCTGATCACATCAGAATCTGAACTCAAACAATTTTCCGGTGTTCGCAAGCAAAATTTTCGGACAACTTTTGCAAGACTTTGTCGTAGTTTTTTGTAGATAAATTTTTCGAAATTTTCACTCGTCGTATTTTCAATGATCAATGTTACACTTCCACGAAGTGCATACGACCATAAATGCGGAAGTTTGGTTTCGTTTGCTGACATGAATTTATAAGCGAAATAATTTGACTTGAAAATTAAAGACAGAAAAACTTGAATATAGAAGAAAAAAAACGAATTTATGCTTACACATGATTGATTGCTGAGGGAATTTATATCGAATACGAGACAATTATCTGAATGGGAAACTAGAAAAAAAAACGATTGGGAGTGAGAATAGAACTTACATGATTGATTGGAATTATCAACACGAGCTTTGTAACGAATTTGAAGTGGATTTCGACTATTTGATTGTAAATCGAGTTTAACCAAACGATTTCGTATTGAAAAACGTAGACCAATCAATGAGTCTAATCGTTTATTTTTAATAACTGATGAATTCAATAATAAATATTCGTAATTATTCTCGTCTAGGAAAAGAAAACAAAAAGAATAACTATCAAGACATCTTGAATATTCATTAACTCAATCGACTGTATTAGTTATCGAGTGTTCTAATTGTTCGAAAACGAGTATAATTATCATATGAGGTCGTTTCTTTTTTTTTCTTCTCTCTCTCTCCCTCTCTCTCCCCCTCTCTTTCCTTTCACATACAAAGTGAGAAATAACAATTGATCTTAATGACACGAGAACGAGAGAAAAGGAGTATTCTTTTGTTCTTAATACCCTAAATCGTAAGATATATGTATTTAAACAAAACAAAGAAATACTTAAAAGTGCCGTCTTGCATACAAGCGAATGTTATTCGAAAATCTTTCGAGTAGTTTACATTGTCTTTCACTTACAGAAATCGTATAAACGAATAACTGACGTCTTATCTGCATTGAGTATAACGAAATCAATTGTATTGAATTTTTTTATTGTGATATTTAATATATATTGTGTAAATGCATGTGTTTCAAGAATATCAGTAGTTCTATTTGAATGAATAACTGGCGATAATGACAATTGTTGTTGTTGTTGTTGTTCGTAGAGAATAAGAAGAAAGTTCGAAATATTGAGTTTTGTTTGATAACGAATGTCGAAATTTGAACTTGGTATGATAATAGATGATGAGTTGCTTGAGAGATTTACGTTTGCTGTCGTTTGAAGAACAAGATTCGGATCAGATGAATAGAAATTAGCAGAGAAAATTGAATTTTCATTTTCAGCTTGAATTGTCCATTTGAAATTCTTAAAAGAAAAATGTTTACAAACAAGAATAGAAAAACAAAATACTATTTCATCTACGGTTTGGTTCGAAAAAATATAGGTAAAATCATTGAAATGAAAGAACATTTTCAAGATTTTGTAAAGATTTATTCGAAATAATCGTTGTGAAGAATTCGTTGGTAGCGAATAAGATCTGTAAATAATTTTCATTGTCAACGATGGATTATATAGAACATGAGAAAATCGACGAAAATGCATATTTTCTAATGAATAGACTTTCGTTGTATTTGCATCTGATGAAAATAAAAGAAAATAGTTCGTTGATTTGAATTGAGTTCGATGTTTACCTTGAGGAACAATAAGTTTTGCATGCGTATTTTGATCGAGATTTTCAATATCGAATATAATCGCCAACGAACCAGTGTTCATTGTTATTAACCATTCGATTTCGATAAAAGATTCGAAAATAAATGGCACAGATAAATGCAATTGACTGTCATTGAAATTAATTTCAAAAGTTTTTTTAACTACAAAACGAATAGTATTTTCTTTGTGAAATAAATGAATGGTTTGTACTTTTTTTTAATTTTTCAATTTGAATATCATATTTAACTAACATTGAAACGAATTCTGGTTCAATGGATAATTCACATGAACCAATTTGATAGAAATTCAATGGAAATTGATCGATAGTACAGATTTGTGTTGTTTCGAGAAAAGAGTTTATTGAAAAACAAATACGATAATTTGATATCGATTGAAATAGACGAAAATCGAAACGAATTAGTTCGTCATCGAATGCATAAATTTGCCAGATGTATTTCTATTAAACGAATTCATTCAAACAAACAATACGAAATTTTGAGGATTGCTTTTATTACCTGAGTTAGATTATGATAGGATTTATACGTTGGTGAACTTATTAAACGATAAGGAAATAAATGATCATTATCAAGTGCTTGAATATCCGCTTCAGGAGTGACTGTTGACCCTGATAACAAGAAAAATATCAAGAAGAATATTCGGATTTTTTGTTTACATCGAATTGTTTCAGAATAAATGATTCGAAACGATGATGTTCCTAATGAATATTGACTTGCCGAGAATCTCAGCCACGCCTGACTTTCATTGATAATAAACCAACTGCCCGGCATGGCATCTAAATATTTTTTTTTGGTTTCAACGATTTGTATTCGACTGAAATCTTCTCTCACCAGATATATGAAACAAACGATTTCGATCGACTTCATGAAGTAAACCAATTTCGAGAAAATTCTCTCGATTATCCCAATCGAGATACTCGATTTGAATGAATAGATTTTGTCCATCGTCGATTTCAAGAAAAAAATAACAATCAAATGAAAGATAAACCGACGAGGAAAACTCAATCGTGTCATTTGCTGATGAATATGTTCGGCCACATATCGATGACGCTTTTTTCTCATCGATTTCATATCGTACTTCATTGATTTCTAATTCATTTCAAATTCGTGAAAAACATAATTAACTACGAATTTTCATTTTTACTTTGATACGTCAAATGAATGCCTCGATATTCACCATTTCTATGCGAATGTTTCGTTCGAAGACTAATCGTTGTTCGATTGATACATTCGAATCGTAGTGATTTTTGTGTTGTTATCGAATAGATCATATTATCGGTTTGAATTTGAAGATAATCCGATTGAAAATCGATATGAATATCATGAAATTCGAGTTCGATCGTATTCGAGTGATTCATATCAATAATCCACGTATATTCAACATTCGTTCGTAAATATTCAGGGTAATTATTCGATTTAATATCATCTCGATTCTCACGTAAATTAGATATTAGAATTTCTGTGTAGAGAAAAACAAACAAATATTAAGAAAATCTTGTTTTTCGTTTGAGAATGAATTAACCTTTTTCAATGAATTCATAATTCAGACTGAATCCTGTTGCGTTCAATGTTCTATCAGTTGTAAAAACAAGATAAACATTGTCATTTGTAATGAATAAATCTCGATTGTCAATATTTGTACCGGACCATTCGTAGACAATCATTGCACGGTTATTAAAATTTTGTCCGAAATGTACGGTTAATGTATCATAATGAGATTCGATGTCAAAATATTTGATTGACAAACGAAGAAAAGCATGTCGATGATACAAACGCCAACGACACATCTACACGAGAAAAAAAAATAATTCGATTTTGAATTCATTTGTTCCAATGATTTTACGATATTATTCGAATAATTTTGCGGATAATTCGGACTAGAAATTGTTCCAAACGGATAGGGATATGTGTGTTTGAGATTTTTTGTTTTCAATTCCGATGGATGTCGAATATCAGCATCGATGAGAATTGTTTTTGTTTTCGGAAGATTAAACGCTATTTACGAGAAAAAAAATGACATATTGACATGAAAAGAAAGTATAAGATTACTTTGATTTGTTAGAAAGATATAATCAAACGCAAAACCCAAACCGGTATTTGAATGATCACTTGTAAATTGCATCCAAATCGATCGTGTTAGAATATCACCACGAAGAGATATCAAATATGGATCGGGCAATTTCGAACCGGAGAAACGAGAGAATTTCGAATTATATTTCGATATATCATCAATGGTTTCACCGATAAATAATTCATCATGACCGAATTCTGTATCGAAATAACGAAAATTAATTAACAAATATCGATATTGTATTTGATTTGCAATATTCGATAGATTGAATAGCCAATTACATTCGAAATTATTTTCATAGGGTGGTAATTCAATTGTTCCATTTAGATTATAGATTTCATAATGACATAAATAGACTAATTTTGCGTAGAACAAAATAAGAAATAAAACGACTGAATTTATATACATATTAAAATTTTGTCATTGGTAGCATTTAAAAATATTTTACTTGCAATATATATATATCCTTCAGAACACGAAAAAGAAATCGAAAGCGAGAACGAAAGAAAGCGTTAATCTAGAAAGAGAACGAAAAAAAAGCAGGCTGATTTACTAATGAACATAATTTATCGTTGGTTGATTAACATAAATGATAAGAAACATTGACAAGACGACTTGTTTGATCGATATTGACGAAACCTAATTTTGTTCGCAGCAGGACGAGAAGAGAAAATAACATATCTCACCGAGAAATCAAATGATAATCATCGGCATTAATAGAAGAAACAAAAAAAAGAGACATATACGAAGGTCATAGAAAGCATGCCTTGAGAAGTGAGCTTAATGCCATAGATTATGTGTTATGCACACCAAAGAATAAATGACATGATTCGAAGAAGAAAACAATAGCTATATGGCAATAAAAGTATCTTGATTGATACCATCAAAACTAATCACGAGGGAACAATGAAGGTTAAAATAATAATAATAATAAACTCGTTTATAACACGAAATCATAGGTTTTAACCAAGATTTTTTCTTTCTTTTTTCTTCGTCTTGGATATATGTATAGATTATTATTATTATTCTTTTTAAAAATCAAAGACATGTAGAAGAAGAAGAAGAAGAAGAAGAAGAAAAAAGCGGAATGAATAGAATCATATTGTCGTCAAACGTTTGTCTTTGAAGTTCAAGGTTTCGTTCAATCAATAAGAAATATTGAATTTCACGTTTTGCTCTTTTAATCAATTCAAAGAACAATCGACTTGGAAGCGTGCGTCAATATACTCGTTCAACGGCAATGATCTGCCTAAAATTAATCATAGAGAAAAAAAGAAAGAATACACATACAGTATGTGTATGCCGAATGATTCGAGTCCTTGAGATTGTATTTACTTTAAATCGAATGTTAATAAACAATCAGACATCAAGAGAAAAGTTTTGCTTTTTTCCCTTCTTCTTCCTCCTACGCTGGAAGATATTTAGTAAAAAATAAATAAACTCAAATTCTTATTGACTCATATCGTGATTTATCACGAGAATGTCATATCGAAATTTCAATCGTGCATTCGTTTATGTAGACAAAAAAAAAGAATGCATACACGAGAATAATAGAAGTAATTTTACACACATATATATATATGTATACAATTTATGAGACATGAGCTTCGATGATGATGTAATATGTTCTTAATTGAAGTAAAGATATCTGAATTCGATCAAGAAAAATTTTCTCATGACGTGTTTCTTTTTTTGATTTCGCAATTCAAATAAAATAAACTATCAGATCAGTTCGGCCAGAGAAACCTTGTCGATCAAAGAGAAACAAAGGTGGTGTGAGAAGATCACGAGAATCAAAATTTTTTTCGTTTCTATTTCTATATCAAATAAAACAATGGTAATTTATTCATATTGTATTAATATAGTTTCGTTTGTAATAAAATCCAATTTAAAATTATGTTTGATTGAGATTGGTGTTCCAAACAAAAGGAACTTTTTTCTTTTCTAAATAAATTATCACTACTGAGAAAGAAAGTTTGTCTGTTGATTCTTTCTCCATGACATCAATTGACAAAATTATAATTTCGTTGCTAAGATAAATATCATTTCTTTTTTCTTTTTTTTGCTTTAAATTAAATCTCAAAATCAGAATAAAAGTCAATAGACACAACAAAAGAAATCGATTAATGTATTTTCTGATACTAAATATGAAATAAATAGTATCCAATTTTTAGTTTCTATGAACTCAGAAACATTTTAGAGTTCCGTGTTGTTTTCTTCCTTATTCTGTCCGTCTTGTTGGTTGTTAGTGTCACAAAAAAAGAAGAAAAAAATTCAATTTTTTATTTTCTAAAGAACAAAAAGAAAGAAGAGAAAAAGGAATCATACACTCAAAACAACTTACAATGTAAAGAGGCGGTATTACCATAACATCAAACTCTCATACGTACTGTATTTTGACTTGCAAGTAAGTGTAGACGAATTAAGAACAAGTCGGTGAAAAGCAAAAACAAACGATAGAAAAATTTTTGTTTTTTTTTGCGTTGATCACATTTTTTTCTTCCGAAAAAAGCAAATAAAAAAAAGAAGAAAAGACGTACGAAAAAGAATTAAGGTGTCAGAGAGAAATAAAATGGGTGCAAGTGGAACTAAAGAACCAATAACAACAGATTTCTCATCTAACTTAGATAAAAACAATGACCAATATCGACAAGGCTTATCATCTCACCCGAATTCAGCATTGAAAATGCCAATGGCAAATACATTTAGATGTCATCGATGTGGAATGATATTTCCAACTGATGAAACTTTGTATCAACATCGAATACGATTTTGTACTGGACAAATGGAAGGACCGAGAGATAGACATGTGAATTATTCTGATGGTGATCCGTATAATAATCGATCGAGAATGAATCTACCAGTAATTCACCAGCCATCACCTGCTGAACGAGTATGAAAATTTGTCTCAACTGATGAATATTGAAAAAAAAACACTGACAAAAGGATAAATCTAGAAACGAGATGAAATTAACGAATGGAAAAATCAACGATCAGTTCTACAAAGTGTTCAAGATATGGAAGATCGAATTGCACGTGATTCACAGAAAACACAACGACTTGCTAATGATCTGAAAAAACGAACTTATGACTACAATCAAATTTTAACCGAAGTATCAAAGGCTTTTTGTTTTATTATCGTGATGAATTATTATTATTCTTTGTTTTAGTATGAACAATTACAATCTCGTGAACGAGATCTTCTTAGACAAATGTTTAATTTACAAGATCAAGCAGGATCAAATGTAAAATTTTAAAGTTAATTATTGTTTTGTATAAGTCATTCGATTTTATGATTAGTTCAATCAATCACACCAGTTAACAGGCAACGAACGGAATCAATTCGAAGTTTTACAAAGACAAAATGCTCGTCTTGAACACGAACGTCGAAGTAGAGAAACAAAATTCTCAGTGATATTCATTCAATTGTTTTTGCTTTTTTATTCGAAATTAGTTATTCAAAATCGATTAGAAGAATTAATTGCTCGTAATCATCAGCCATTTCCTGTGACTGACTATGAACCTTATAGATTATTAAGTGATATGAAAGAAGAACAAGATCGAAATGAAAAAGCTCTACTCTATCTACGAAGACGACTTCTCTATCCTGACAGGTATCGAAAAATAATCTATTCTCTCTTTTGTTTTTGTTTCTAAAATCTATTTTGAAGTGACGTTCCATCTTTACCGTATCTGAATTCAAATCAAACGACAGTTAATGATGGTTTTCGGTGAGAAAATCTTTTGAATACAAAACGAAACGATATTTTTAATGATATTGAGAAAAGACTTTCGCCGTATCGAACTACACGTTCGAGTGATCATCTTCATGAACTGGAACGTCGTTTATATAAATACGAACACTATCCTTGGCTAAAAGATTATCCAGAACCATTGAAACGTTATTCATGTAGATATTTTTCAATTGTTGATTTTTTGTATTTTTGTTTTTCGTTCTCTAGATAATCTAATACGAGCCTCGACCGAAGATGTAGCGTTGTATAGACAAGAAAATCAACGATTACAAGATGAACTCGAATATATCGAACGTCGATTTTCAAAACTCGATTCACGTATTCAATGAATTTTATATTTCAAATTTTTTGTTTGTTTATCATTGAAAATTTACTTCAGGTACTCGACAATTAGAACGTGTTCTCGCACATAATCGATTAATTGATATTAATACGACAAATCATACATCTCATAATCAAACACGTATGAATAGCCATGATAGTTTCTCAGATTTATATCGATCGTATCAACAAACAAATCTACCTGCCATTGACTATAATAATAATAATAATACATCTCAAGCGACTCAACCATTCACACGACTAAATACGAACATGAATCGATCGTATGATCCTCTAGCACCTCAACCATATGATCCCGTCAAAGGTTTTGTCATATTTTTTGATTTTATAATCAATTTACCGGCAAGTGTCGATCGTTGTCGATTGATCACTTGTCTGCTTCATCCCGAATCGGGTCTTGGTGAACCATCACAATTACAACCATTGAAATGTAATTTTTTCAATGACGAAAGAGCCGGTGAACGAATGACTTTAGTTTTAATTGCAACAAAACAACCAGTACCACAGTTTGTTTATATTTCTTTGTTTTAATTTCAAAATTGACTCGAAATTAACGATTTTCAGATGTCCACCAAATCAAGCTCTTGCAATTGTTAGTGAAATTCAAATAGTTAATAAACAAGCACCAAACGATATTTTACGTACGCAATCATGGACGAAAATACCATTGTTCGATCAACGAAATCGTTTGATTAGTGGCCGATGGAAAGTACCATTAAAAAGTCTACCAATTCGTCAAAATGAAAATTATTTATCGATAAATTCATTTCCATCGGTAGAAATCTTCGATTTCAATTTTTATTTTCCATTCGAATTCGAAAATGTTTTCGTTTTAGTTCGGTCAAGCTGAATTATACTATCGACTAGTCAATTCTCATAATGTTTCTGAGCAAATCAGTGTGTCCGTCTCACCATTAAATCGAGATTTGTATTTCTTTCCACCACAAGTAAGTCTTTCTCGAATTGATTTTTTCCTAAAAATCTTTCTTCGAATACCTTTTCAGTATCGTGATCGAACCTATTTATAACAAATCGCAATGTCATCCATGTTGTTCTTCTTCTTTTTCTTCTTCTTCTTTTTTTTTAATAAACTGCAACCTAAAGTTAATTCATAGATTAGTATTATGATGATGATAATCGGGTTTGTATATTTGTTTTCAGTGCTGATAATGTAAATAAACATACATAGCAAAGCGAAGACGTTGAGAGAATAATAAAAAAAAAACAATGTGAAAGAGAATGAAAACAAATAAGCAGTAATTAATAGTATAGAAGAGATTGAAAATCAGACGACAACAAAACTGGAGAAAAGGAGAGAGAGAAAAAAAACGAGAAAAATTGCATTTAATCATAAAACGAATACGAAGATCTCGTTTTTTTTTGTTTTGTTTAATATATGGTATCTAATGTAAACTCGTGTTTAACACGTTGTCATTTGTTGGCGAATAAATTGTCGTCATTAAGTTTTTTCAATCAATTGTACACATATTTCTATAAAGCGCACAAGAGACACGAAATGAGAAAGAAATGCAAATAAAATACACACGCACACACACGAGAGAGAGAGAAAAAGAAAAGTCAATCGAAAATGTTCAAATCTATGAATACGTGGAGATCATTGTTGTCGGTAAAATCATTAATACGAATAATATTGACCTAGAAATAGAAATATCTTGAGTTGTTTTAATTGTTGAATAGAAAAAGTTTGTGTTTTAGTAATGCAATATTAATAACAGCAAACAAACACGTTTACATGCAAGCATTAGTAATTATGAATGAACACGAAAAGAAGAAGATGAAGGAGTTTGACGAAATACATAGAGAGAGAGATGTTTACCACTTGAAAAGAATTCTTATTGTTGACTAGTTGTAGCTGAATCTGCGCAATAGCAATCGTCGGAATGATGAAGAGAAGAAGAAGAAGAATGAGGTGTAGATGTGGTTTGAGAAGGAGATAGTCCTTCTTTCGTTAATGTTGATGATCGAGGAGGTAGTTGACTACCTCCTAACGAACCGGGATGTGAATGAGTTTTTTTCGACGAAGTATTATTATTATTATTATTGTTATTATTAGTTGCATTGCTATTAGACGAGAGATCATTTTGAGAAACTGAAGGCGTCGATGAAGCAGATGATGATTGTTTTTTTGCTGGTCGCATTGGATTTGAAACAAACGGCGGTAGAAACGGTAAATCAGTGGCTGATTGTGTTTGTTTCTTTTCTTTGAAACTAGTGAGATCAGTTTCAGCGTGAAGAGTACGTTGTTGAGGCAAATAGGAAGATGAATGTTGTTGATTATAGATCACAGATCGTGATGTCGAAGAAAATGATGACGATGATGATGAACTCGATGATGGTGTTTTAATACGTCGTGTAAGAGGTTCATTGGATGGCGCCGATGAACGACGTTTATCTTGACTAGATAATGGCGTTTGATGAGGAAGTAAATCATCATCGGATGAGAATAAATGTTTCTCGTCCGCTTTGAAATCATCATGTGTTACTTGAACAAAATCATCATCGATTGAATGACGTTGTGATTTGGAAATGACAGTTGTTGCATCTGATTGTGATGATATTGAATTTGTTAAATCACTTGCTGTATCAAGAATATCAGTGACTACATGTTGAACATCATTTTCAAATGATGAAAAATGTTTTTCAATAAATGATTCAACTTTATTATTATTATCGGTTTCTTGATGTTGTTGAATAAGATTATCGACAGATGATTGAACTTCACGTGCTGCTTCAATAATATTCGATTGTGATCCATTTTTTAATAGTTCCATTTCGATACGTTCGAATTCCATTAATGAATCATCGGTATTCGGTGTATTCGATGAATTATGTTCGGCCGATAATGGTCGATTGAGTTCACTCGTTGTTAAACTCAATGTGCTTACAGCGGATTTCAATTCATCTTGATGCAATTCTGGACTTTCATAGACAGTTTCTAATGTTGTACCAGCACGTAAATCAAAACCGGTGTCTAATGGCGGATAATCACATTGATGTTGAAGTATATCGATAAGATCCGGACTTTCATGTTTGTCCGATGAACTTGTCGATGAATTCGATGGTGTATCATTTTTAACTTCTTTGTTTGGTGTTGTTGGAGAAAGATTTTTAACAAGAACAAATTCATCGGACATATCGTTCATATCACGTTCACCCAATTCAATCGACGAATCATCTAATGAACGTGGCGTATGTCGATGAATTGGTGAGATATTTTCAATTAATTCATTCACTGAATTTAACATTTCTATTGGACTACTCGATGGTTGTGGTTGTTGTTGTTGTTTTGTATAGTAACTAAATGCAGATGTTTCTTGATTGGATGTAGTTTTTTGTTCTGTTTGATCGGGCTTTAATTGATCGAAAAACAGTGTTGACGATGGTGTATATTGTTCAGGTACACGAATAATAATACAACTATCCGAACTAAATCGTTGTAATGTACCGTAATCAAGTTCATCTGGACAAGCTTGCAGAAATTGTTCACTATGTGAATGAACTATTTTAGTTCGTTGATCAGTTGTTGGCAATGATTGATTGAGACTTTGATCGGTAAATGGCGAAATAATATCGGATTTATTTGTTTGATCATCTCCGGCAAGAGTTCTTTCAACGAGACGATCTAATGATCGTTCGAATTTCATTTTTATTTTATCGATTAATGATTCTTTATCATTATAAACATCGTTTAATTCAACATGAATTGTTGATTTCAATGATTGTGCTAATGATGAATCACGATCACTTTCACTGCCAGCATCATAATCTGAATTGCACGATGGTTTTTCTGTTGATTGAACTATTTCGGTTGTTGTTGTTGTTGTTGGTGTCGATGCTAATGGATACGGTTGATCGTTTAGCTCGAAATCATGTTTAAAAGTTTCGAGATTTGTTCGAAGTATATCATCTTGTAATGTTTTCGTAATTGATTTATCGTTGACATCAAGAATTGGCGAATCGGTACTTTCTTGACGAAGATAATTCGACGCACCACTTGATGATGAACGTGGCGAACGAAGATGTACTTCATTGAAATCTAATTTAAATGAAACAGTTTTCGATGGATTTGATTCGTGTGTATTTGTTGCTGAATCGTTTGATGTTGAAAGACGATGTTCACTCGAACGTTTTCGTCGATGAGAAACTTCGTCGTCTTTATCACCACTTTCTTCGCCTTCGCCTGAATATTTTTCTTCCATCGTTTTTTCTGTTATAATCGATGAATTCTGCGAATGTATTTGATGTGAATGTTTTTCATCTGAACTTGAATCATCATGATCATAATTAATTGTACCACTTTCGTCAGCATATTCATTATCGTCCGATGTAAGAGCATTCGGCGTTTCATCATTTGCTGTTAGATATTGACTTGAATTTGATTGTGTTGGCGGTTGAAGAGTGAGTCGTTCTTCATCGGCAGTTGTGTATGTACTATGTGTTTCCGTATGATCTAATGTTGATGGTGATTTCACACTGAAATAGGTTCCTGTATCTGATTGTGAACCATCTTGACCGAATGATGCTGATGGAGCGAGTGTAGTTGGTGTTAATTCATTACTGACTTCTTCGATATCAGCTGGAGGTCGATATCGTGATGTTTTTGTTGGCGTTGTTGTTAAGGATGAACGAGCCGATGCATCTTCATCAGCTGAATGTTCATGCGTGTTCGATGATTCATCGGCACTATATCGATCATTGATACCAAATGAACTTGTATCAGTTGGAATTTGACTTTGTCGTTGTTCATCTTCGTCTTCTTCGCGAAGAACATCTTCGTCATCATCTGAACTTGTTGCATTATTATCTAATAATTGTTCACTTCGATTACTTTGAGATGAATCTTCATGTTCACCACCGGTCATTTGTACAACAACATCATGCAAAACTTGATTAACATAATTTGCAGCTAAATTATGAAATTCTTCTTCGGTCATTGTTTCGTTCGAATGTGGTTGTTGACCAGGTACACTAAGTGCTAATGGCCGTTGACAACTACTTGTCGGTTCGAATGTATCAGAAAAAGCTGCTGCAGGCAAATTCGATGATTCCGAATGTTCAGGACTTGATTCTTTTTCCATGACATCATCATACGGTGTTGAATGTCGTTGTTGTTGAACATGATGATGATGCATAAATTCCAATGAATTATCTTTCGATATTGTTGGTAAGAATTCTTCGGACGCTTCGTTACTTGTTGTTTTCAAACTTTGATGTTTCATATCGTTCGTGACTAATGCTGATTCGGATTGAGCACGATTTTGTATGTGTAAATTTGATTGTAGCGTATGTTGATCGTTTGTATTCACATCGTCCATATTGTATAATTCTGGACTACGAACAATTTTTAATTTATCATCATCATGTAAATCGTAAGCTGAATGAAAATGTTGTTGTGGTGATGATGATGATGATGTCATTGAAACAATGGGTTCATTCTCGTGAGTTGTTACTTGTTCATTGATATCAGAATTACTATTCAATGATGTTGTTGAACGTTGTTTACGACGATTTTCCATAGCTTCTTGAACAATTTCAACGGGTTTACTAACAAATGCTTTGACACGATCGAGAAATCCTGTGCTCGATGATACAGGCGACGATGTCCTTGGATATTCGAGAGTATCTTCATTCTCGTCTTGTCGTGTTGTTTCACGATAGATTTGTTGATTTTTTTGGGTTTCATCATTTAACATCTGTTGTTGATAATCAATATAATCATTCGATGGTGTTAAATCGTCTTTATCAGCTAAACAAGAGACAGATAATGAATGACTTTCATACATCGGTGCCGACGATGATGACGTACTAAACAAACTATTTTCACTAGCTGTACGTCGTGCATGTATGACTGGCAATTGACCGATTTCAATTTCATTGGATATTAATGGATATTGTTTGCTAGGTGAATCCAAATTGTTGTCATCATCATCATCATCGTATTTTGTCATCATTCGACTTGGCGTTGGTTCATCGGTATGTTCATGTAAGATGAAATCATCTGCATCGTTTGAAGGTAATTGAACATCGTCTGAATTGAGAAATTTGAGTTCTTGATCAGAATCAAGTGAATCTGATAAATTTTGTTTGAGAGAATCTTGACTCATTATCATTAATTCATTAATTGAATCACGACTCATTTCCATTGATTGTTGTTGTTGTTGCTGAGATTCAGTGGATTGTTCAGTTTGTTGTTGATTTGTTGAACTTTCGCTTTGAATTGTTTGAGTGGTATCAGAAGATACAATTGGTCGATCACCTTTATGATCATTATCATCATCATCGTCATCGGAATCGTGATGTTCTGATAATGATTTATGATCATCTGTTGAACTTTTACGTTTTGATTTTTTCTCTTCATTTTCGTCTTTATCTTCATCATCATCATCTTTGTTTTCGTCTTGTTGTTCATGTTCAACAATTGATTGTGGTTCTTCACGAACCATAGTTAAATAATTCGACGAAAGTAGTTCATTTTCATTTTCATTCGATACAAGAGTAGATAACGACGTATCTAATGTTTCTTCGATATGTGATTGTTGTTGTTGCCGTTGTTCATCCATTAAACTTTCATAACGTGACATACGTCGAAGATAATCAAGTTGAGCAGCTAATTCACTTGTTCGATCGCCAGTACTATCTTCATGTGAATGATCTAAATCATCGGATATACTCGTTGCTGATGATTGAATAAACGGGCCACGTCGTTGTTCAACAACAATAGTTGGAACAAGTTTTGTTGTCGATTGTTGAACATTGACCGACTAAATGAGAAACAGAAGTCAATAATCTCAAGAACGATTCTTCATAACACTTACTTCGCCTTGTACTTGTTCTTGAGCTTCTTTAATAATTGTATCGATCAAACTTTGTAAAACTTGTGTTTCTTCAAGTTCATCTTGCAATTGTTGTTGAACTTCATCGACATCATTCATCGATGAATATGTTATTTGAACGAAATCTTGTTTTGTGACGGGTGAACTTGGTGGACTTGATGGTCGTCGTTCAATATGATGCGAATGAGTCTCTGATAGAGAGGCTTGAGAATCACGACGATATTCAATAATATCTTGAGCTAGTGTATCTGTTGTTGTTGTTGTTGTTATTTTCGTTTCGTGTGCATGTAAATCATAATGATGAATTTCATCATTGTCCGATAATGATGACGATGATGAATATGATTTTGAATGAGCCAAACTAGAACTTTCATTGATTTGTTCGTCGAGTTCTTGCAATTCTCCAACGAGATCGCCTAATTGTTCGGTAGTTTTTGATGTAATAATATCAAACACTTTATCTTCTTTTTCTTTTTCTTCGTCATCCGATACCAACGATTCATCTTGTGGTTTTTCTTCAACTGTAACATCGGGAACATTTTTAACTAACGACGACCAATCTGTTAAATCACTGATTGATACATCAGCACTTGTTGCTTCTTCGCGTTGTGAGGAAACTATTTCATCATCATATTTTGTGTAAAGATTATCAATAACATCATTGACAATATCTGTTGCAGCTTGATAAAGTGAATAGTTTTGTTCTTGGTCAGCCGTTTCTCGAACGGCATCGTCAAGAATTTGATCGATCATGTTTGTCGATGTTTCCTGAAGTGCTTGTTCGTATTGTTCAGTCGATGAGAGAAGAGTTTCTGTATCTGGTGTTTGAATAGGCTCATTTGGTACGGATATATCGAGATGTGTTGGTCGAAATTCACTTTCTTCTTGATCTTCTACTTCTTCGTCATCTCGATACGATGCAATCGTACGTGATATGATACTTGAACGTTGAATATGAGATATAATTGGTGATTGTTGTTCGACAGGTTTTTCTTGTTCCGATGAAATCTGAGTTTCTAATTCAGGTGATTCGACACTGTATTGACTGGGTCGATATTGATTGCCGTAGATTTCTTTTCGTTGAAAGTCAGATTGTGTCCAATCTTCGGAACGTTTCAATGGCTTATTTTGATCATCATCATCATCATCACCCTCTTGTTTGCCTTGATATGACGATGTTTCAAGATTGCTAAAACTTTCATTGCTTATTTCTCGTTCAAAATCGCCTGTTGATTCATCATGACTAATAGTAGTTTCAAATGGGTGTAGTTGTACTTTTTCTGGAGTTTGAACATCGTTTTCAGTTTCATCCTGTTGAGAGAAATTAAGTCCAACTTGTCCTGTACTTAAAGGTCTTTCATATTGATGTTGTTCGTCGTCTTCTTTCTCCTCATTTGTTTGAGTGAATCGCGATTGATCTACTGCTTGTTGATGCTGAGCTAGTTGATATTGTTGTTCATGATATTTTTGTTCGAATTCTTGAACATAGGATTCCCTTTCTTCTTCTGATGATGAAGGTGCAGACGATACGATAAATTTCACAGTATTGAATAGAGTTTCAACTTCGTGTTCTTGTTGTTCCTTAGCTAATGAACTAATAGTTGTTTGGATGTCGGGAGTTTTTGGTAATTGGCTAGATTCAGCAACAACATCATCGTCATCATCATGTTCGATTGGTTGTTCATGAATAACAGCTTTTTCGCTTGTAGTAGATGATTGATCTTCTTGTATGTCTTCATGAGAAACAATCACAGTTTTTTTATCATCGCCTGACAGTGATTGTTCAGGTTCATTGGTGACTACATGTTCGGCAGTGTCTTCTTCTTCTTCATGGTAGCTGCCTTGATCTGATTTAACACTAATTTTTCCAGAGCTTAGCTTTCGTTCAAGTTCACGTTCAGATTGTCGTTCTTGTTCAGTAATATGTAGAAATTCATCTTCATTATCACTGTGTTGTGGTGATTTCTTGGCGACTTTTTCACTGCTTAATGATCTTTCTGATCTAACTTCGGGTTCTGCTTCAAATTGATCTTCCAGTTCAATTGTTTCAGGAACAACTTGTTCAGAACTAAGTTGATGTTTGAATGATTCTTCTTCTTCTAAACTATGGGTTTTAAGTTCTTCATCTTCAATGACGTGACTTGACGTAATTGGAATTTGTTCGATAGTCGGTGATTGTTGTAGTTGTTCTTCATGTTCACTCGGTACAGATGATCTTGTGACAGACTTAAGTTCTTCTTCACCTTCTTCGATGAAAGATGATTGTTCTAATTTGTCCTCATGTTCGCTTGATTGAGGTAATTGTTTAACAATTTCTTCGTGGCTAGGTGTTCGAGATAGTTTTACTTCCTCTTCAGTAATATCTTTAGAAGTAATGAGTAATTGTTCGGTTGTAGGAGATATTATTTGTTCAACACTTGGTTGACGCTCCGATTTATATTCAAATTGTTCTTGTTGGTCATCTTCATGTTCGCTTGGTTCTGCAGATATTGCAGTGACCTTCTCTTCACTAGGTGTTCGCGGTAGTTTTATTTCCTTCTCAGTAACATCTTCCGAAGTAATGGGCAATTGTTCAATTCCAGGAGATGTCGTTTGTTCTTGTTGTTCATCTTCAGTAAAATGAGAAGATACAAGAGGTATTTCTTCGGTTGTTGATAATTGTTCGAGTTGTTCATCTTCATGTTCACTTGGTTCTGCAGATATTGCAGTGACTTTCTCTTCGCTAGGTGTTCTTTGTAGTTGTATTTGTGGTTGCTCTTCATCATGTTCTGTAAATTCAGATGATTCAACATCTTCAGGAAGTGTTTCTTCTTTGATTGTTGGTGATTGTTGAGTTTTATCTGAATATTCATTTGTTTGAATTATTTCATATTGATCAACTTCTTGATCAGGTGTAATTATCTGACTATGTTCAACAACGTCTTTTTCGACAGTTGGTGAAGATATAATAGGCAATGACTCAATAGTTGGTGATTGATCAGACTCGTCTTTATGTTGAGTTGTTTCAGATACAACTTGTTCAAAACTAGGCTCTCGTTCTAATTTTGGTTCATTATCTTCTTCTTCTTTTTCGCTAGGTGTTTTTGGCAGTTTAATTTGATCTTCCTGTTCATATTCATCGTCTTCGACGACATAAAATGACGCAGTATGCATTTCCTCAATAGTTGGCGATTGTTGAAGTTTTTCTTCCTGTTGTTCAGTTGTTTTAATTGTGACTTGTTCGAAACTTGGTTGATGTTCAAATGTAAGTTCTTCTTCGCTAGGTACTTTTTCGAAATGAACTTCTGGTTCTTCAATTGTTTTAACTGTAATTTGTTCGAAACTTGGTTGATGTTCAAATGCAAGTTCTTCTTCTTCTTCGACTGATTGTGTCGATGAGATGGGTATTTGTTCAATAGTTGGAGACTGTTCGATACTTTGTTGACGAACGATTTCATGTTCTTCATGTTCACTGGGTACTGGCGATTGACTAATAATCTGCTCTTCACTAGCAATTTCGTCTTCATCTTGAATTGTTTGAGCTTTAACTTCTTCAGAACTTAATGTGCGTTCTAATTTATGTTCATGTTCTTCTTCATGATCACTAGGTTCTGATGATTCATGAGTAATTTCATCTTCAGCTTCTTGTTCTGTTAATGATGGTTCTATGATTTTGTCTGTGCTCCATGATCGTTCAATATGATCTTGTTCAGCTTGTGATTGAATTGGTTGTGTGACTGTAACATCTTCTTCTTCTGTTTCTTGTTTTGATTCAATAGTGGCAGTTGTATCACTGAATTTTCTTGTGGGTCGATATTGTTCTCCATAGATTTCTTTAGTTTGACTTTCTGATGTCGTCCAATCTTCACTACTTTGTTGAAGATCACTAACACTCGGTTCTGTACTCGTAACATTGTCGTCTTGTGTCCATCGATCAGTTTCTTGACGAGTTATAATCGATCGATGAATAACAATTGGTGATTCATTAGTAAAAGGAGATATTGTATCACGTTCTTCAATTTGAATAACTGGATGAGATTGTTGTAGTTGTTCACCGGACGATGATAATGGATAATTTTCAATTTCATGTACAATTTCAACTAGTGACGAAATTGGATGATGTTCTTCAGTCGTAATAAATGATTCGACAATGATTTCTTCATCGGGATTTGTTGTTTTTTCATCAAGTTTTGCTGGTTTTTTCGACCAGGAAGCAGCAAGCATTAAATCACTCATAATTCCTCGAAGATTTTCAATTGCTGGTGGTGGTGATGGCGGTGATTGTATGATATCATTGGAAGTTACCGATGAACGTTCAACAAATAGTGAACGTTGCGGATCACCTTCATAGAAAACATCACTGGAAACAAGTGGACTTTCTGGAATAAGTGGTTTTTCTTGAACATGTTTTTCTTTATGATCTTCTGTATGATAAAATGATCGATGTATATCACCTTCATAGAAACTATCGGCACTAATTCGTGCATCTTCCGGTATAAGATGTGTAACATGTGTAAGAGATTGTTTTTTCTCTTGAATAAATTTGTCTCCTTCAAAGAAAACATCACGAGTTACAACGGGATTTTCAGGTATAAGATGAGGCTGTGCAGACGTTTTCTGTGGTAACAATTGTCCATCGGGACCACGATGAAAATATTCAGCCATTTGTTCAGGTGTCCAATCGATATTACTCGTTGAAAATTTTTGTTCTCCTACGAATGCTTCTTCATCGGTGGTGTTTGGTTGGATTTCTGATGGTTTCGATTTGATTTGCACCATAATACGACGTAATTCATTGACATTCTGTTCAAATAATTCGATTAAACTATAATCTTCTTGTGTATATATTTGACTAGTTGAATTATCATTAATTTTACGAAATAGATTTTCTAATTCATCTAATTCATATTCAATACGTAATTCATCTTGTTTATTTAGTTTCATTTCCGACATAATTGATTTTAATTGATTAATATTCGTTTGAATATTTGTTGATTTAGTTGTTGTTAATGTATTACTTTTTAATGAATCGATCATGGAATAAATTTCATCGATTTTATCATCGAATTGTTCGCATTGATCTTCAATTGTCAAAACCGATGATGAACGAATAGCTTTCAATTCCGCGTGTGGTTCATTTTCAGGTGATATTTGTTCTCGTATCTTTTCATTGGTTGTTGCTAGGAATGGTTCTGTTGGAGAAGGTGAAATACCTTCGTTTGTAACAACTACGTCTTCTTTTATTCCTGTTGGTTCATCGGCAACGGATGGTGCCAATGCTTCGGTTGACCATGATGTTTCATTTTGTTTTAACTGTTGAACATATTCTTTGGATAATCGTCGAACATTTTCGATAGTTAATGGTTGTTCGAGTGTTGTTTTCGATTTAGTTTCAATGACTTGTTCATCTTCAGTATCACTATCAGTTAAAAATGTTTGATCGAAAGATTTGGGTAATTTCACTGTTGCGCGTTTCATCACCGGTGAAGAGAATTTTTTCAATTGTGTTTCAGCTTCAGATAATGGAACAGACTGAGCTATCCAAAATGAATTCTTAGCTTTGACAACAAGATACGGACTCTTGGGTGTTTGAGCATCATAATGTATTTCAACAGATTCAGGTATTTCAGGTAGACTTTCAACTATGGGCGATGTTTGAATAGCTGATGATTGTTGAATTAAATTATATCTATAGATATCAAGTGGAGATGTAGCTGTATCGACTTTCGTCGTATGTGGTTCGAATTGTTCTTTTAATGATGCGAGAATCGAACCAGTAACAGCTGTAACACCTTCATTAACCGCTAAACGTGAACGTAGAACAGTTAATTCATGTTCAGCTGTTAATAATTCTGATTGTAGTAATGGTGATTCTTTTTCAATCATATTTGTTATATTCTGTTCGAATGATAATTTATTGGGTAATGGTAATCGACGTTGATGTACTGGTGATTGTAAATTAATATTGAAATCATCTGCAGTTGCTTGTTCATCGTTCATAGTTGATGATGAAAGATTGGGTTCGATTTTAGTAGTCGTAGGAACAGAAGAGAAAGAAGGAGAAATAGTGGAAGGAGAAGTAGCAGAGATTAATAATGTTGATGTATTTGTTGACGATGGTAATTGCTGTTCTTCTTCTCCTTTGCCGGCAAGAATAGCTGTAAACAATAGATAATAAAGAAAATACGAAAGATGTTATAGCCTATCAATAACTTCATCCCTTTTGATTCTGCTGCATCGTATTGTTCAATAAATAGTTGACTTGAAAAGAGAATGAGAACAAAGGAAAAAGGCGGAGAAAAGTTTGTTTTTTGTTAGATATCTCAATAGACGTAAGAACGATATATATGTTGTGATACGGTTTACATTCGAATGAAAGATAAAATGCGATCTTTAACTCAATCGATTAATTAATATTTGTTTTTAATGTTAGACATTTTTCTACAATAAATTAACTAAATATTTGTTCATCTTTGTGTACACAAAGACAACAAGAATAATGAACAATTCTTATAGGAAATAAAATAGAAAAGAAAAGTTGTAGTAAGTAATTCATGCAAAGACGATTAGTTTTGGTTTTTCTTAATCCTCAGGGAAACCGTATCACAAACATATTCCTTAGTGAAAATGCGTTCATTGCACTATTGATAATCATGCATTTTAAATTTTTTTGTCAGGCAAAAAATAATAATAATAAATTCTTTTAAAACTACATGCGAATATTTATTAAAATTTGTTTTTTCTTGCATAATAATAAAAAGAACTTCAAACTCAAAAGAAAAATGGGCATGCTCAATGTTCGTTTTATATTTTGCTTACATGATTGGTCTCATGGCTGATTTTGAACTAGAAAAATGATGTCAGTATTAAATTAATCATAGATTTTAATGAAATATCATGCAGATTATCCACTATTACTAAATACTCGTCTATTTATAGCAGCAGCAGTGTTACTAATGGGATTAAGTTAAAGTAAAGTTCGATGTGCTTACCTCCTTTATTTATATCTGTAGGTGGCTGTTCACTACCACTAGTAGTATGATGTTCCAAATGATCTAAATGAAAAGAACATAGTGAGAAAAAAATGAAGTCAGAATGGAGATTGAAGTTTGAATAAGAGAGAAAAATAATGAAAAAAAAGAAATGCTTTATCATGCGCACACATTATTTTTCTGTTTCGACATGCGTGTACGCAAACCTTGATAATGAGTAGTCTGTTGATATTGTTCAAGAACATCATTTAAAAATGACATGTCACATTCATCCATTGGCTCGCTATTATCTTCAATAATTTCGATAGTAGGCGTTGAAGCTAGAGATTATATAAGAGATAGAATCGGATTCATTATGGAATCTATTATTATTATTTTTGTTTGTGCAAATGAAAAATAATAATAAATCGAATGCAGAAACAAAAACAGGGGGTGAAAATGAGCAGAATATTCAACACATGCCAAGTTGCAATCAAACGGATAAATATATATATTCGTGCTTGTTTTTTTCTTTTATTAATTATTATTTATGTGATGCGATGCGAATCTACCTTTCGATGATCGCAATGGATTGCCTGATGTTAGTACAGGTGTTTCAACGTCGAATGATTCAACGAGATCTTCATCGCTGATATCTGAATTTAGACGTCGATGTGTCGTGTCTGATTCACTTGTATTATCGTTATGAATTGTACTTGGTGCAGTAACATAGGTCAATGTAGATGACGATGGTAGTGTATCCATACTTTCGTAGATTGTCGACATCGACGACGCAGCTGTCGTTGGAACTGATGGATCATTTTCTGGTATTGTTGCTGGTGGTTGAATAGGTTGAGGTTGTTGTGCATCATCAACTAAACTTCCATATGAACCATGTAAATTGTCGTAATCAGATATCAATGAACGTGCGGGCGTAGCACTACCCGTGTTTGTTTGTTGTTGTAATGGCATTGTTTCATATGGATTGGTATCGTTCGAATCGATACTACTTTCTTTACTACTCGTTTGTAAAAATTTCGAACGATCTGATGCAATACTACTATTTGGCATCAATGTTGATGTACTATTCAATTGATCTTCATCATCAGAATTGATATGTAATGCTGTTGCGGTTGTCGATGATGATAGTTCAGGTTGTGGTGGACTTATGACTGTAACTGATGTGGTTATTTTTGGTGTCGTTTTCGTAGTAACAATATCGATTAATGGTGAAAAAGATTTCGTTGCATTTAGACCTGAGTCATGTGTAACGAATGTTAGCGGACGAGAACTCGATTGCGTCGTTGATGGATGTGTTAGTGCGACTGATTGTGGTAGATTTCGTGTATATTTTTCTTGTTTTTCGAATTCTTTTTCAACATCGTGAAAAATATTTTCAGCAAGATTTGTTGCCAATTGTTTGATTTCAGCTGGAGCAACATCGTTATCTTCGGATAGTGTTGTCGGTTCGATTGATGTGAGTGAAAAATCATTCAATGAAATTGGAAATGGTACTGTTGCATTCGATGATTCGATCTCATCGAATGTTTGTATCGAAACTGGTGAATCGGTAGTCGAACTTATTTGTGTTTGTTCATTGGGTGATCGATCGACTTTTTCGATTTGTTCGAGTTCAATTGAATTCGATGCTTGTTGTATATAGATCGATGGTGGTGATGTTTGTCGAAGTATATTCATATCTTGATCATTTTCATTGACGATACCGAATGTATCAACAAGATTGAGAACTTTTTTCACAACATTATCCGTTTGTTGTATGAGACCTTCGTCATTATCTTGACTATAGAGAGAAAAATGTCGCGGAGGTTTAGCTGGTGGTGGCGCAGCAATATCTGTCGATGATGATGAAGCTGATTCATCATTATGTCGTGGTGGTTTAGCTGGTGGCGGTGTTAGCGCAGTCGGACTCGGTGATTCAATTGAATCAACCGATATTTCATTTAGTAGATTATCGGAATTTTCATGTATTAAGGGTGTTGGAGTCGAAAGTGAATGTACTAGTTGCTGTTCGACAAGTGTATTCGAGTCGAGAGATTTTTTCTTTGTCATCATCGTTTTTTTCAATGGTTTAACAACGGCCTGTTTAAGTGCATTAGCTAATGCGCGCGCTTGATCGGGTATGATTTTCGATTTGGATATACGCTCACCTACAGCTGGAACTGTTGGAGCGACGGTAGCACGTGTAGGTGCTGGAAGGAAGAGAAAAAAAAACAAATGTTCATTGTGAGACAAGACAACAAAAACGTAACAACAACGAAAAAGAAAAAAAAACGAATCGTATCAACTTACGAATATCATCAACCATTTGTGCAGTTTGTTGAGCTAATTGTTCAGTAGCTGTTGTTGAAGTAAATGTCGGTTGACTAGTTGTGTCCGTAACAGATGCAACATCGGGAACTGATTTATGATTATCAGGCATGATTGGTGTAGACTCTTTAACAATATGAACAATACTAAAATCATCTCGTCTTGGTAGTGATCGTTTTCTTGGATATTCTAAAAAACAGAAAATGATTATATATTTGCTTTGCTTTTTTTTCTTTCTTATGCCGTAAATTATTCATTGATTCAGAAATAGAAGAATCTTTATTTTGACTAATAAGTAGATGCTTTCCTATCATTTCTCTTGAGATTATCTGCTAAGATGAACATGTTATATCTTACCCGTTGGTGTAATTCGGCCTTCACCAGTAATATCTGAACTTCGTTGTTTTGATGATGAATCATCTTGATCAACTAGAAATAGAAAAAAAGAGACAAGACATGGTTAGTGCATTGTTCATCTCTTCGAGATTCATACAACAAGTCCATGCAACAACAAAAAAAACAAGCAAACAAACAAACAATCTGTTTCACGTCAATTCAATTAAAACCTTTATCACGAGTTGTTAAACGGCTCAGTTTCTCTCTTAAATTTTCGAGATGTGCCATTTCAAATGGATGAGAATAACAACTCAATGGCGTTATTGAACCTGAGTAATTAGCATTCGAATAAATCGAATGATAGCCGCCACCATAACGTGATGCAGGTGTAGGTGCTTTACTTGAATCAAGAAAATGTAAGGGACCTTCACGTTCACCTTTAAAACAAAACAGATATGTACAAACACAACATCGAAAAAAGTCTTTTTTTGTTAGTTTCTACAAGACAACAACAACAACAACATCGAACGACATCGAGAATTTATGAACCTCGTTTAGTCTCAATAGATTTCATCTGAATTATTGTATCTGCACTTGATGTCGATGATGATGAAGGAACAAATTCTTTGGATAGATCTCGTTTAACCATTTTCAATGGTTCTAATTGTTTAAATTGTGGAATAGAATTTTGTTGTGATGACATTTTGTCGGCAAGATATTTATCTCCGAATTCATTTTCAGATGTTTCTTCCAATGTAATAGTTTTTATCAATGTTCGAGAATTATTCGTATCATTAATAATAAGATCTTTGAGAGGATTTTTATTCGAAAAATAATTCAGTTTTGAATACTCACTAGATCGGCCATAACGTCGACGTTCATATTCTTCATCACTTTCAAAACCTTCATCCAACTAGAAACGGACATATACGTATATTTATTCATAGAAAAGAAAAAAAACAAAACATACTCGACGTCCAGTCCATCCCGTTGTTTCAACACTTCCTCCTCGACTTGTCAAACGTGCTTTTGCTACTTCTTTTTCAGCAGCATCCGTTACCCATTCGATATTAAACACACAAGTTTGAACAATATTTTCTTTGCCAATTTTACGTAGAGCTTGCTGAAGACAATTGCCTGTCGCGTCTGATCCACGTGATTTCAACCAGTAACGTAACATATGTAGAGCAGCATTTTCTCCATATTCATCCATTAGTTTCGTTACTTCTTCTTCAGTTAATTCAAGTTCAGCTGCAAGTGATGGCCAATCAGTGCCTAACGATTTGGCAATATCCGTTAAACGAATTTCGCCTTTTCGATACATATCATCTGATCTCCAATCTTTAAATACAAAAAACATTAGAATTGATTTCGCTCTCGTGATCAAAAATCGTACTTTCGAAACGAGGATCTCGATCTGATGAACGCATAGTTCGAAGACGTCCTTCATTCTAAATTGATGATGATAAAAATTTAGAGATAAAAACAAATCTTTGAAAAAAACTATCTTACCTCAAGTAAATCCTATTTTATTATTGAAAAGAAAGAAGAAAAAAAAAAGTTATTCAACAAATCTTTCTCAATTTACCTTATCATACGGTGGTAAAATAATATTTAAATTACAAATCGTTTGTAATGTTTGTGGATCGACAAAATTATTCGTTGGTAAATGTCCGTTTGTCATTGACAATGAATTTGTTCGTTGTAGAGATGTTAATTTACCATTATCTTTCGAGAAAATAGCTCGTCCAGCTGGTTCCTGTTGTTGATCACGTATTCTGATGACACATGGCAAACGATTTTCTCGAAATGCACGAAATGAAAATGTTAATTGTTCGTTCGATTTCGTAATCACTTGTAAATTCGTCGATTGTAAATCGAAATAAATCGAATTACCATTGACAACTTCGACTTCTTTTGATTTAGCTATTTCAATAAAATGTTCTTGCATTTCGAGTGTCTTATTTTCTTTATCATCAGTTATGCAAAATACACGAGCAAGAGCTTCATTGGGTTCGTTTCGTTTAGCAAAAACAACGAAACGTGACATATAAGGTACAGCCGATGCTTCTCGATAGATATCATGTGCTAATTTCAAAACATCCGATACTCCTTGAACATCGATAAGCCAAAAACGTGCCGAAACTGTCGTTGTAAATGTTGCACAATCATTCGAAAATGTCAATGGCGTATGTCCGGTAATATCATCGAATTGTGCAGCATGTGTACCACCTGTAATACTGCAAAGAAGACGAAGTGTTTGTGAATCACTTGAATATGTATTGTTTTGATGTTGAGCATCTTTTGATTGTGTTCGTTTGACAGGCAATGGTATGGTAACTGTAATAGGTTTATGAAATTTTCGTCGACGTGGTTCAATAGTAACAATAGGACTGACATGTAAACGTGTGCCGTAGAGACGTTGAAGAACTTGAGTCGAGATTGGAAGAACATGTAACGAAACACGAATACGTTTTTGTAGAGCTTTTTCAGGTATATGTGCTTGAATTGTTGGAATAATTGTTGATGTTAGAACGCCACCTTTTTCATCGATAAAATTAGATTCTTGACGTAGACGAGTTATTAACGCAAAATAACGTGGAAAATCATTGGTGATTATACGTGTTATACGACGAGCGTGTAAATCTTCGAGATTTTCGAGTTCTGTATTTTTTTTTTATTAATGAAAACGAATATATAAATTCATTGAAATAATTGATATATTATTATCTTACCTTCTGATTCAACGATATCACCGAGTATTTCTCGTACGCCTTCATTTGTTGTTGGACTCGTATGTTCTGTCCATTTTTCTCCATTATCACTTCGTAAAATGATGATTTCACGTTCACGATTTCGTAATGAAGCAAAATGAGGTATTTCCAAAATAACCGGTCTATGAATAACAAGAGAAAAGATCCAACATTGATTCATAAAATGAATAATTTACCCAAGAAATTTGCAATTAACTGGTCCAACTTCTAAAACTCGTGCTGCCAATGCTTCACCTTCATTTATCGGCGGTGGAATAATTAATTTATCACGTTTAACAAATCGGCATGTGATTCTCGTTGGCATACTCGCCCGTTTCGGTGGAATAATAACGCGTACTCCTGAATGTCGGCAGCCACGCATCGCACCACCACGTGCATCGACCAAAAAGCTCACCAAAAATCTAATTGCAAAAAGACATCGGATATCATCATTGAACAATTTGTCAAAACAAGAAAAAAAAGAAATTTAGTAGAAGTTAGTTTGTCGAGCTAAGTAGTAAATGCATTAGAAGAATGCACGTGGCAACACTTACGATCGATGAGGAAAACGATCCCTAGAAATATACAAATGCACAGCATACGCATGCCAGTCACAATTTCTTTGTCATTCTCATGCGAAGAATTCAATCTTAACGATTTTCAAGCGAAGAATTATCCGTTGAACTTACCCGCCGTGACGTGGTTTAGTTATAACTTCGTTATCGGCAACTAAATTTTGAGAAATTCGAATAGGAGTCTGTTGATCATGAAGATTATCACGACTGTCCGCCCAAGTATCTTTAGTTGCCAATGCTGGATATTCAGATTCATCCTAATATATATTTAACAAAAAATATGTGTTTTTTTTTCTTGAAGTATTTTTCATACTTTATTTAATCCACTTTGTACTAATCTATTTTCATCATTTTCATTCGATAAAATACCTTCGCGTAGATATTGCATATGAACATTTGTACTCGTATCTCCGAGCATATCTAAATCACACATGAACATCGTTAGATAATGATTGATTCAAATAAAAAATATAATAAATAAATTTCGGGTCGAAGCAGAGAATATCATGCGCAATGGGTAGAACGGAAAAAAAATATAATTGATTTTGTTCATTCGTATGTGTATGTAAATGTTTTTTTGTTTCCAACAGGCAAAATTCAAACATCAGACATACGACTACCTTTAGTCGTTTTGTATTGTGCTTTTAAGTTGTCAATAGCTCTTGCCAGTTCGAAATATCCAATTTCAGGATAGATGACTTCATTTTCAATTCTTTTTTCATCATCTAGATCAATTGATCACGTCATTTTGTTTTCTTAGCTTTATCATCACGAAATCATCTCCTTTTTCTCTTCTTCTTCTTCTATGCTGTCAAAATACGAGGAAAAAAAAGAAAATATTTTTTACCTGCTTCATCATCAGAATCGGATAATGGTTGTTCTTCATGCGATACTTCTGGTGCTTGAATCTACACACGCACGTAAAGAGATATTGATTTGTTTTCCTCTGCTCAATCAATCATCGTTTACCTTATAACGTTCTTCAGTTACATGTTCAAGTTTACTGGATACAGTTGTTTCTGTAACCAATTTTAATTCTTCAACCACCGAGATATAACCAAGACGTTGTGCTATCGATAGAGCTGTCATGCCGTGCTAGATTAACAAAAGAACGCATACACATAGTATATATATACATCTATCGTTTATTTTTTTTCATTCTATGCATACTTTATTTGTCTGATTTGGTGAAGCACCGTGTTCAAGTAATAATTTAACTATCATAACATGACCTTGTTGAGCAGCTGAATGAAGTGGTGTGAACATAAGCTAGAAGGAAGAAAGAAGAAAAATATTATTTTAAAATTAAAACAAATCAATGAACATACATTCGTTTCAATGTCGACATTGGCACCGACTTGAAGCAAATATCGGACCATATTGATTTGACCGAAGTGAGAGGCAACATGTAGACTTGTATATCCACTCTAGAAAAGAAACAAAAAAATACATTTCAATGAATATGCTCAATATCGATTAACATATTTTGTTGTTGTTATTATTATTATGTCTCATCAAATAAATGATAGATAGTTATAGTAATGCAATTTGATTCCTCTCTATTCAAATGAATATCTTACCAGCGTTTGCGCATTAATATTTGCATTTTTATTGACTAATGCTTCAGCACATTTAACTCGATCTTCTTGAGCACATAAATGTAATGGTGTTAGAAGACATTTTGATGCACTATTTGGATCAGCCTGATTTGCTAATAATAGATAAGTCATATCTGTATGTCCTTCTTGACAACTCAAATGTAATGGAGTAAAACCACCAGTTGATTGAGCATTTCTATTTGCATTATATTCTAGTAATGTTTCGGATATATCGAGTGTATTTTTCTTTGAAGCAATATGTAATGGTGTATAACCATTTCGTGCTGTTGCATGAGGACTAGCTGCATGTTGTAGAAGAAGTAAGGCAATATTTCCATGATTGTAATGAACCGCACAATGCAATGGTGTTAAATCATTTTTGCCTTGAATATCTGCTTTAGCTCCTTTCTGTAGAAGTAAATTCGCTACTTTAATATTACCATATTTACTACAGATATGTAATGCCGAAAAATTTCGTTTTGTAAATAGATTTAAATTTGCTCCATGATCAATTAATAAACTGGCTATTTCTTCGTGTCCTTCTTTAGCAGCTATATGTAAACTTGAATAGCCATCCTTAGTCGTACTATCAACATTTGCATTGGCTTTCAATAATAAATTAACAATTTCAATATTTCCTAAACGTGTTGCCAAATGTAAACATGTTTGCGCTTCTTTAGCTTTCATGTCCACCGATGCTCCGAACCGAAGTAATGTTTGAATAACTTCAACTTGATTATTTCGTGTGGCTAAATGTAACGGTGTTTCACCACGTATTGTTATTGCATTGATATTTGCATGATTTTGTAGAAGATAAACAACAATATCATTACTTCCAACAAATGATGCAACATGTAAACTTGTGAGACCCGATTCAGTTTTTGATTCGATATCGGCACCATTCGCCAATAGTAATTCGACGATTTTTGGTCGATTCTTTTTACAGGCTATATGTAAACATGAAAAACCGTTCAATGCTCGAGCGTTGACATCAGCACGACGTTCGCATAGTAATTTGGCAACATTATAATTGCCACAATGAGATGCGACGTGTAATGGTGAAAGATAATCCTATTTTTTATGAGAGAGAGAGAGAAAAACGAAAATCATAGATTAAAACAATGATTTGTTTTTTTTTGTTTCGACATACCGAACTAACATCGTCGACAAGTGTTGATTTGTAATAGAGAAGAATACGTGCGGCATCGACATGATCACCTTGGGCAGCTAGATAAAAACAAATGTGAATAATTAGTGAAGATTAGACATGGCAAATTTTACCCATATGAAGAGCCGAAAGACCATTTTTCGTTTTTGCACCAAATGGAGCACCGTTTTCGAGCAAGATATCAACAACTTGATCATGACCAGATCGAGCAGCACAATGAAGAGGCGCTAGATAGAAGATACGCAACATATTTCATTGTCATTTATCTATTCAACTCACTCAAGCCATCTTTTGTTTTGACATCAATTTGTGCACCTTTCTCAAGCAATAATCGAACAATATTTTCTTTGCCCCATTTCGATGCCACATGAATCGGTGTGATATTTTGCTATAAGATTCAAAAATTGATTCAATTAGAACTAGTACTAGTCTATCTAATACCGCCCAAGCCTCGGGCAGTTTTCTTTTTTTTCTGCATGATGTAATTAGACTGACTGAATAGAAATAAAATAAAAACGTCGTAGAAAGAATGAATCAGCGCACACTTCAAGTCTCAAGTGTAATTTCATCTCGTTTTTCAAGTGTATATTTATATCGAAATAAAAAATCTATTCGTATAGGCTTCTTACACTAGCTGCATAATTGACATCGGCACCACGTTCAATCAATAATTGTGCTACTTCTAAATTTCCATAATGAGCCGCGATGTGTAATGGAGTGAAGCCAGACTAGACGAAAGAAAAAGAAATCGATGAGTTAAAAAAAAAATAATTTTTCATTTTAAAAATGTATTCATGCATTTATTTTTTTTAAAAAAAAGCTATTCGAACATTTCTATAGGATAGGTAGCATTTTCTTTTCACTTTTTGATTACTAACTATTCCCAAATATTAGTAAAAAAAGAAGATTAATCATAAAAGGAAATCTTACTCGTCCAAGCTGAAAAGCAAAGAAAAGAAAAGACACAATGAATAAGAAAAAACATGGACAAAAGACAAGAACGATAGAATGAATCCATCACCATGGATTAGACAAGACGAACGACATGAATTAAACATTTAGAAAGCAAACCTTGGTTGTACAATTAACAAAATCTCCTTCCTATTGATTATCGAAATGAATTCACAATTAACAAAGCTTGTTCGAATAAAAAAATTTGTTTTTTTTTCCGTTTTCTACTAACCTTATAGTTGAGATCAGGTTGATTATCACCTTGTAGTAATAAAGCAGCAGCTTTTGTATCGTTCTTCTTCGCTGCAATATGTAAGGCTGGTAAACGAACTTTTGAACCTTTCGAATCATTTTCTAATAGTAGAGCAACGACTTTTTCGTGTCCTTGCTGTAAACTAACAGCTAATGGAGTAAATCCGTCCTAAATATCAAAATAGAATTATTGTCTTTGAAGTCGATTCGATTTCTCTCATACTTCTGTTGCTAAACTTTGATTAGCGCCATTAGCGAGCAGAAATTTAACCACTTCAAGATGATTCTCTTCTACAAAGAAAAGAAAAGAAAAGAAAATAATTGTTTATCTTCGATCAAAGTATCACATACGTGCAGCCATGTACAAAGGAGAGAATCCATTTTGTGATTGACAATTAATATTAGCATTGTATTTGATTAAAAGTTTGACAACTTCTTCTTGGCCAGCCAATGATGCAATATGAAGAGCAGTATTTCCTTTCTATATAAAGAGAAAAAAAACACAAATACGAGATATGATTGATGAATAACGATTATCATTTTGATATTGAAAGACCTTCGTTGCTGCATTGACGTTGGCACCTCGTGATAGAAGCTCTTGAACAATATTTACATGACCCTCCCTAGATGAAAGACAAAAAAAAAGAACGAAAGTGCTTCAAAAACAAGAAAATTTTCTTTCTCATCATACTTTGACGCCAAATGTAGTGCATTTAATCCATTCTAGATGTGAAAAGAAAAGAAACCATTGAATTGAAATTGAAGTAAACAAAATGTTAACTACGTACAGCATTACTAGTATTAATATCAATCGATTGCCGAAGGTATTCCAAAACCTTCTCAAGATTTCCTGCTCGCGCTGCTCGTAAAAAGCCCGAATTTCCATCAGACTAAAGAATAAATACACGAATCATTATTTTGTTATTCAACTCAATTATATATGCTTTTATGCGTACAATTCGACATCAATTATGTTATTTTTACAATCAATCGATTAGACATTTTGTCTTTCATTTCATATTAAGATCGATATCACACAACTATTGTTACAATCAACTGTCTCAATAAATACAGAACATTCTTACGCATTGATTATGCAATCAGACAAGCAATTTCCATCATTAACTTTCATCGTTCGTTTAGGGCCTTCTTTCTTTATTTTTTTACTACAATCATATGTACGCATAGACATATGTGTACACCTCTGTCGAGAAAAAATCGATGTTACTCCCATGACATTTATGTTGGATAGTTTTTTTCTCGTTTTATTTTTGTCTTTTGTCCTAATCTGTAAAACAGACGTTTAAGATAGTAAAGACGAGAAGAGAATACTAACATAGTCGCATCTTATCTTTCACATATTTATTCGAATGCCAATTCCTCAAGAGTTTCTCTTTTCCCTTATGACCTGTGCATCGACAACATCTTAGAAGTCTCTAAAATAAGTAAACATCAAGCAAGAAAATTAATCCAAATGAGACTTTTTCGCAATTATATTCTACTGCTTCGTATTTATTATTTACTAAACAGAAAAACTAAAAAGGTTAAAGAGAAGAAGAAGAAAAAGAAAAAAAACGGCACACAAAGCAATCATTTATCACTAATCGACACAGTACGTACAGTCTCTAATGATTACTATAAACCAGACTAGAGACGAAGGAAAAAAATGTAATATTCCCCATATGAATTCAAATGGATCTCGTTTTTTTCTTGTACTTATTTCATCTATATAATACTTACGAAGGTGCAACGAACTTTATTCGACAAATGTCGACCCATAACAGCAATCTTCTCTTCGGATGAAAATACGGATTTTTTAGTTGAAGAAGTACTGGCTATTAACGGCCACGATGCTTCGTCGTAATGAAATACTCGTAAATGAGATCGATACTCAAAGAGAACGAGCAAAAGAAGACGAAGGAGAAAAGCAGCAGCAGAAGAAGAAACTAGTGCATAATCAAGATTATCCTCGATTTTCTTTTTATGCTGATACTCTCAGTATCTCCTTTTTCTTTCTTTCTTTCCTCTATCTCTCTCTTTCCTCCTTTCGCTTTATATACATATAAATACATATATTCATTTATACACATATCTTGATTGTGTATGTTTACGTACGGTTATCGTACCAAGTAATAGGCGAAAGGAAAAGGAGAACATTCCCAAAAATACAACTAACACAGCACGAAGAAGAAATAGTCATATTGAGAAAAAGAAAAAGAAAAGGAAACAGAACAAACAATCACTAGTAGAAGCGTGCTTGTTTGTTAGCTGAACGCATCGCATTCGATTATTTCCTTATCCCATTCTTGTCTCTCCTAAATGCGTTCATCATCATATATCCCAATTGATCGATGAAATAGACAAGAAAGCAAAGGCCAAAGAAATAAGTATTATACGGGTAAAAAAACGGATATATGACCGACGGCAAAGTCGACTTGCCAATGAAAATAAATATTGTCCTCTGTATAAATAATAGAGATTATCGAATCTTTTTTGTCACTCAGTCGATCATAGCAAAACAAAAAACAATAATGTTTTCTTCCAAAACAGACAAACGAACACAATGAATTTTCCAAAAACCTACCACAGTCATTTCGTGTTAAAATGAAACAATTGACATTTAAGGTGCTTCTTTTTCACACGTCTTTTCTGTATAGAGGTAACAGAAAAAAAAGATTAATAAATATATTTGACGAATGAATAAGTAAATGGATGAAAAAAAAAGGAGAAAAAAATGTATGTATGAATGAATGAATGAATATATGCAACTTCTAGAAGAAAAAAAATAGTGAATGAAACAAGCCAAAAAAATGAGAGAAGGAGAGAAAAAAAAGGAAGACTGAAAAATTGTGGCAGCACCGCTCTCGTCAACTAGTCAGAGACAGACAAAGAGAATCAAGAGTGTGTGAACACGACGAGCGTACACGCTTCACTTTTTTTTCTCCTGATGATCGTACTGTTGTTGTTGTTGTATTCTTCATTCGTTCTTTTCTCGTTAGGACGCACTTTTTTGTGTCAGTAAAACGCGCATTCTCTCTCTCTCTCTCGCCGTCCCTTCTTCTGTCTGTCTCGTTTTTTTTTCATCAACTAGAAATTGAACTCAAAGCATGTGTAACATCTGGCTCGACCAACAGAATGGAAAAGATAGAAGGAAAAAAACGCGAGCAATGAAAGAATGTCTCTACGCTTGAAAAAAATAACTACATCAGACTGCAACATCTGCGATCGAAAAATAGAGAGGAAACAAAACGTTAAAATATTCAATTGTATGATAATGAATACTAATGACAAAAATACAGAAGAAATAAAACCAATCGTTTGACGTTTTCTCCCCCTCCTTCTTTCTTTCTTTTCTTACTGTCGAAAGATTAGGAATTTTGTCGATAATACGACTGAAAAAAAAAGAAATGATTTGTTTTTTTAAGCTTTGTTGTTTATTAAATAACATTTAATTAGAAGTACATAATGAGGTTTTCTTTTTTTCTCTCGATCTTCAAGAATCATTGACAATCTCAACTGACTTGTCGTTCTATTTCGTTACACAAATATCTATTGCAGAAACAAAACAAAAAAAAAGCCGCAGACTAAATGCAAATAGAAAGCTTTCAGAAAAGTTCGATGTATGAACATTATCATGGGAAATATATTTTTCTTTGTTGGGAGCGAATGAAAAATAGAAAAAAAAACAATGATAATAAACGAAAGTTCAGTCTCATGTTGCTTTCGTATAATAGAATTAGAGATAATATTAATGAAAACAACACACTAACACTTTTCGAAGTCAGTGAACAGATGGCACTTGAGAGTTCTGTTATGTTATGTTTTGTTTTGTTTTCGAGGTCAGAGGTTCTTTCTTCTTCTTTTTTTTTAAAAACAAACAACTACAGAGATAGAGATAAATCCATCGATGTATATAAATATTTGAGTTTCAATTTCACTCGTTCACTTTACTGCTTATTCATCTATCAACAATAGTCGTCGAAGAAGTCATCGAAATGTTCCTTTGTACGTATGAGTATACTCGAACGTGTATTATGTCACGAAGAGAAAAAGCCGAAAATTATACTAAATAAAGTATCATCTATGTCTATGCGTCTGTATCGTATACATATTTCACAATTGTCCCGGATTGCAAAAAGTACAAACTATACTTAGAATATAATATCAGACAGAATACACTCAATTTGATTCTCACTTCAGAATGACGATGACGATGATGATGATGTAGGTTGTACGCTTCAGGCAATGAAAATAGTTTGATAGTTGATGGACGGCTTATTGACGCTTCAAGATTTTCTTGTGTTGATACACTCGACATGATAGTACGTCCAACAGTTTGATTTATCAGTCGTTTAAGTCGATGTATATGACAATAGTCGTATGATTATCGTTTGAATAGAAAATGGAAACTATCTGGTATGAAAAAAAAACGACTCGATAGAAGACAAGTAATTCCTCTCTATTATTCTTTCCTACATATTCTTCGCCGAACGGCAGTATTACTTGATGCCTTGAAACATTGTTAACAGTCATCGGTTATCATCTGTTGACATAAGTCGAACTAAGACTAGTTGCAGGACAATTCTTTTTCTTTTTGTTCTCTCGCCTTTAGACCTAATGAATTGTTATTTCTTCTTTTTCTTTTTGATAAACTTTGGCAAACAAAAATACTCTCAACTATCTTGAAATACAAATCACTAAGAAAAAAAAAGAATGAAAACGATAACTAAACTAAGTAATAACCCGCTTAATCTTATTAGTACTTCTTTTTTTTCTTGTTTCTATTTTGTTAACAACAAAAAAGAAAAATTTCTGTTGTTGTTGTTATTGTTGTTGCTGATTGATCGTTCGTTCGATCGTTTTTCCTGTATTGAATTAGTTTGAAGACGAATGTAAATCAGAGCATTTTCTTCGAAATTTTTGAGAAATTCTAATCAACTATATCAATGACCGACTTCAAAATTAAAGAGTGAAACCAATGAATTTGTCTCAATTTGTCAAAATGTGCGTGTATGTATGTGCGTGCATGCATATATGGATGCACATACAATATACATGCATTAAATTAGCTATTGTCACTTACTGTTGATAAGCTTGCTTTCGAGTGGGTCATCTATACGAATGAATAAGTATAAAACGTCAGCGTTGATATTTAAATGCGGCAAAAACGATCGACTATATATACTAAACGAACATTTCATTCAATATGGACAATTTGGTTCTTTCGGTGTATATTGAGTGAAGGTAAATGAGGGAGGGACGAAGAAAGAGAGAGAGAGAGAGAGAGAGAGAATATCGAAATAGAGAGACACAGAGAGAAAGAAGAGAGAATAGACTGGCATATGTATATATTTATTGAGCTGCAATCGTATTCCTTCGCTCTCTTGTTCTGCATTCTCTCTATGTCAATATTTTTTACTACGATGTCCCGTTTGCCAATTCTCTCGTTTTCTTTATGTCCTTTCTTTCCTATAGCAAAATAAAGCGAATATACTTCTTTCGCTTCATGATAATCCTTCACAATATAATACAGATGATGTAGCTAACAACAGAACATGATACACAATTCAATACATACGAATATACTCACATGCAGAGAAGATCATGTCGCAGAACAATATATCGTCAGAAGAGAATGGAAGAATACGAAAGAAGAGAAGGACAAGAAGAAAAAAACTGAATCATCTGGAAAAAGGGCAATAATGGTTTTCTTCGTTGCTCTCTATACGTTACCGAAGACAGCAAGATACAGACACCTAATTGGACGACTTCACATCTATATACAATTATCTTACATGAAGGACTATCATCAATCAAATATGATCGAGCCATATCACAAGATAGATAGACATAACTATCTTGTATATTTTTTTCGAAAAAAAAAAACAACAACAATTCAATCTGCATATTAATACTTCTTATAAATAGAGAAAAAAAACCGAGAAAATAAAAACAAATAGTGATGAATTATTTACTATTCAATTGTAAACTATATTGTTTGAGTAAATTCAGTATTAATGAAAACAAAAATCTCTGTTTGTCTCTCTTTTCCTTTCTTTGTGTCTTTATTTTATATTCCGTTTGCCAGTGAATTCGATTATATTTTTACTCTGATTTAATTGTGTAAAACAAAAATGTCAGAAATGACATAGTCAGATTCGCTTACAGACATTTGATAAAAACCAGTTGTAGCCATGTTTTTTGTTTTATCTCAAAACCTAAGAGTTTTTTGATACGCTATTAATTTAACAAAAAATCTCATGAATCTTTACAAGCAAGAACATCAGATGATTTCGATTCTTATTAATTATAGGAAACTTGTTTTTTTTTAATTAAAAAAAAAAAAGCCGATTTAATAACTAAGAAATTAATTTCCTAGTTTATTAGAACAAAACCGCAGTTAACCTCAAGCGAACAGACAGAGAACATGAATCGACTGTGTTATTTGTCCTTAAATTAACTATTTATTCAACGATTCGTCAATTAAATTTTCTTCCTTGTTATTACTTCAAATGCATTTCTACTAAAAACGAAGAGAAAAAGCGGAAGAAATTTGTTATTTTGTTTTGTGGGCTAGAAATCTACGTTAATCGGTTTTGCACCGATTATTTACTATTGTCAATATTTTTTCAATATCATCTACGAAAAATACACTGTTCCTTGAATTCAAACGAATCATCACATGACAAACGTTAAATATTATTCTACGGTTACTATTTAAATTGTTGTTAAAAACCAATACGACAGAAACGTGATAGAAAAAGAGCAAAAAAAAACCGACACGAAATCGGTCGACTGATGATTTATTTCTTCCTCTCCATTGAAATTTCAATTGCTGAGTCAATCGAATAGAACTATGATTAATTTAGTAAATAAGAAATTCGAAAGCAAAAATACTTTCAGGATTAAACTAAAAAAATAATTCTTTTCGTTTTACCATTAAATTGTTAGTGGTGGTGGTGGTTGTTGTTGTTGTTGGCGCAGTTGTTGTTTGCTGCTCTATGCTCATGACCATGCCCGATATTGTGTGTATGTGTGTGTGTCACTGAAACAAGCAAAAGAAGCAGATGAAATGACGTGCCGCTCTTATTTTTTTTCTCTTCGTTGTCGTCGTTTTTTGTTTCCACTTTTCTACTGTTATAGGAAAAAAACTCTCTCCCTCTTTTTTTTCTTCCTCATACATCGGTCTTTTTTCTTTCTCTTCGCGTTCTTTTTTTTCTATGCTTCCATCATATATATGGCTATATATATATACTGTGCAGAGAACGTTCGTTGTTGCGTTCAATCCATAATTCATCTGAGACATAAAAAGAACGGAATGAAGAACGCTCGCAAGTTAAAAAAAAGTGGAATACAAAACGCCTTTTCAGCTTGTTTGCAATGACTGTGTAACATGCTTTCTGATCATTATTGTATGAAGTTCTTAGTTTTCTCCCTCTTTCTCTCTCTCTCTCTCTTCACAATTGTCTAAACAGGAACAATTCCGACGAAAGGATCGTTCGTTCAAGTGCAATGTCAACATGCGTTCACATAAACTCACAAAATTCGTTTAGTACCAAGAAGAAAAACAACAATTGAAATTCAATTTTGCCTAGACGTTTATCTGAAATATAATAGAAAGTCTTCAAATATTCTCGCTTTGAAATATGAGGAAAATATTAAAATGATGGTCGATGTTCGTGATTTGCATGATTTGACAAGTTCGTGATGTACGAAGTCGAGTCGTGGAGAAACGAATGAACGATATATTATTGTCGAAAGTTTTTTTTTTTCTTCTTCTCTGTTGTTCTTGTTATTGTTTAATCGAGCTTCGAACTTGAGCAATCGATAAGAGAAAGAGCAGAAGAAAACTATATCGAAGCAAGTTTAGAAATTAGTTCCTGTTGGGATAAATCTCTCTGGAGAAAAAAAAGATTAATGAGCGTTTTTATTTCGTTGATGATCAACTATTTTGTTTACAATCGATAGAGATCAATTTAATTTATACGAAATTTCGAGTGAATAGAAAAATTCCTAATTGATTTTTTTGTATTCATTTACTGAGCTGAGCATTTTATTAAGACGAAACGATGACGAAGAAAAAAAAAGTATTTCTTCTTTAAGCGGAAATCAATCTTTCCGCAACTTGAAAATAAATTTATAGTTCACTGAAGAAATACGACGGACGACTTCTGTTCTTTTTTTCCTCTTCTTCAATCAGATCAAATCTAAGCGTCTTCTTCCTTCAGTTTTCTTTTGCTCGTGTAGCTTAACTTAACTCTATGAAAGATTCATTTGAACATATCGTTATGCAAAGAAGAAAACGTTTCATTTTTTCAATGGATCTAATCTGAGCTAAGCAGAAAAGAGCGCGATTATATCGAAGTAATCGATTAGTCGAGCTGTTGTTGTACTTTTCTTTTGATTGCTATTGACAGAACAATTAATAAGCAATACAAACGTCGTTAGGCTACAATCGAAAATCTTTTCCTATTTTTTTTTCTTTCGGATGTCACAAAAATAAATATCTATAAATTGTTCGCTTTCCACTTCGATGTTTTAGTTCTTTTCATCTTTTCCTATTGAAAAAAAAAGAAATGAAAACAAAAGGTCAAGGAAAAACGTTTGAAAAAGAGATATTTTCAATAATAAAATATCTAAAAAAAAAAGCATTCTATTCTATCTAGTATTTCCTGCGGACATTAATTAATGATTGAACAATTATGCTCACTATGATTTCAGCAAACCCATATGCGTCCCGTTATGTCTCTCATAGATATTATTTTCCGAAAAGAAAATATTAGCTTCATTATTAAGTAACTTAAGATCATCAATTTTTATATGCCATTAACTAAATAATGCTGACGATATGCGTTCAGTTTGTCTATGTATAATTCTTACATAATCAAAACCGGAATGGAACTATTACACACTCGATAATGAAAGCTCTTTTCTTTCCTTTTTAGGACGCAATCGATCAAATAAAATATTTACTCTATTCGATCGAGTTTTCTTTGTGTGCGAACTATATAAAAAAAGAAGAAGAAGAAGAAGATGATGATGATAGCCATGCTTAGCAATCTTTTTCTATATAATATTTGTTGTTCGATCAACTTTCGAATTAATTATGATTTTATTTGTACAATTAAAAATTCGATTATCAATTACAAACACATCTGATTATTTGACTAAGACGATTTGTTAGATTGTGTATCTAAATAACCTATGCAGAATTGAAGATAAATTCTAAGAATATTTCTCAAGGACTGTCGGAAATGAATTAACATAACTAATAATAAAGTAATCTCGACACATCGAAAATGGCATCTATTTTCTTCGCGAACACAAAAGGTTAGAATTGTCGGTCAGTAGATTTCAAAAAAGAACAAATCCTATATAAGAAATCTTAATCTTGTGAGGATTAGAATTGGCAATTTATTTAATTGCTAAGGATTCTTTTCTGCTATTCGTCTGTATTGTTGGTTCATGAAAAACTAATTGCATGAACGATAAGGCCCTCTACAGAAGTCGCTTTACGATATACTTTCATTGAAAAACTTTTATTTAATTAAAATCTCGCGTTATTTTATCGAGATTATATTTTCTATATCTATTGAATAAGATATTAAGATTTATATTCGATGTAAAATATCTCAAAGAAAACACCTCAATGATGCAATATTATTGGTTTGGATACTTTTCCTTACATCGAAATTCGTTCGTTCGTTCATTCATTTTGTAAAGAAAATCGAAGTGTTCCTATCATTTTTGTCTAGACAAATAAATTTTGATCCTATACTAGATTAGATTTGAATCATCATGCCAACGAAACTCTATGTTGGTAATGTACCTCGTTCGATGAGTTCGACTGATTTAAAAGAATTATTCGAGAAATATGGTAAAGTTCTCGAATGTGATATTGTGAAGGATTATGCGTTTGTTGTAAGTGCAATGAAAACATGAGAGAACAAGAAGAAAATGAATTTGATTTTATCTAGCATATGGAAGATTCGAGCAAAGCAAAAGCATCAATAGCAGCTTTGAATGATTTTAATTTGAAAGGAAATCGTATTCGAGTTGAAGTAAGAGTTGTTGTTTTTCTCTCTCTCTCTCTCTCTCGAAAAATTCATCTAATTGAAAACTGATTAGCTTTCAACAACACAAGTTCGAAATTCTGATCGATCATCGTAAGACGATTTATTGTTTTTTCATTTCGAATCTTTTCTTTATAGTCGTCGAGATGAATCACCACGTCGTGAATCGAAATCGTCTCGGTTAGTGATAGAACAAAAGCAACTTTTTCCTATCGATTTTGTTTTCAGTCATCGAGATTATCCAATAACGTCGTCTAGTCGAAATGGTGGCGGTCCTGATCGATCGTATCCCAGTGCACGAAGCGGTTACTCGGATTCGCGATCTCGTCCATACGATTCGCATTATGATCGTCATCGTATGCCTCCACCGCCCATCGGCTATCCAGATCCGTACAGTATGCGTGGCGATCCGTATGTTCGCGATGATTATTATCATCATCATCATCGAGGAGCACCATTGCCAGTAGATCACCACGGACGTGGACCACCAATGCGGTATGTTATCTTATCACTTGAGATTAACAAACATGAGAATTCATTCGTGGAAAAACAAAAAAAAAACTTTGCCATTGATCGTACTCCGATTTCAGGTATTGTTACGATGCTTATGCTGATTATTCTCCTCGAATGAGTTCAACGGAATCTCGGCGAAGGTAAAAAAAAAATAAGAAAACGAGCTGAGAAAACCAATGAGAACTGTTTTATTTTGTTTTGGTATAGAGAAAATTCAAAAAAAAGAATTTTGTTTTTCTTTTATTTTTAGTCGTTATGCTGATTCACCACCACGAACATCATCGTCCCGCAATGGATCTAGTCGACATAGTCCTCCGCCACGATCATCATCTCGTCGTTCAGGAAAACGATCACCACTGCCTTCGTCTTCCAGCTCATCGCGATCGCGTCGATAAAATACGCATTCCATTGATCCCTATTAACACATCATCCTTCCATTCAATGAAAACAAATCTTTATTTTTTGAAATTCTTGTGATACACACACACAAACATATATCTTTTTTTGGCTTAGTCAAATGAAATCCTTGTCATGACTTTCATTTTGTGTATGTATTTTTGTCTATATACGAGTGATAAATAAAAAAAGGAGAAAATCCATCTCAAATGAACGTCATTACTTCGAACACTTTGATAAAAATCCACTTTTTCTATACTTAAAAATGATTAGTGTCAACCAACCAACCAAACAACCACCATGTCTTTTTATTGCATTTATGTTGATTCAAAACTAATTTCTTCCACGTTCGATTGTTTTTATTTCTTTTTTTTATTATAGTATTTCATTATCATTCTCACTGGAGTTCGTCGTGATGTTTTTGTCGAGCAAATTTGCGATACAGAGGAAGAGGGGGAAATGGCTCCACCCTTTGAAATAATTTTTTTATAGTTGCTTTGTCGCTATAAATATTTAATCATATGTTTTGCTCAAATCTTTCTCTCTCTCTCTCTATTTTCCATAACCCCTTCATTAACTCAAAAACATTGACGATTAGAAAAACAAAAAGAAAAAGTTTTAAATCGATCTAAAACATTTTATTATCATTTCTATTTGTTTCTATGTTTCTTAATATTATTTCCATTGGAAATTAGTAATCCCATTAGTTTTTTGTTTCGCTGCAGATGATATTTTTCTCGTTTTATTTCCTTCTTCTTTCCCCTTCCGTTCGATTACTATCTTTTTTCTCTCCGAATTCCTTTCCTCTTTTTGTTCTTCACTCTTCGGCTAAATGTTGTTTTTTTATTGACGATAGCAGAGTTATTTTTTTTTTCTTTCTCTATTTTCACATCGTTCATTTGTGAAGATAGACACAAATTTGCCCCTATTGAAAGAAGAAAAAAGGAAAACAACAAGCGAGAAAAAACTATATGTCTACGGAATAATTCTTTTTCTAGTTATTTTCATAGAAAAATTCTTTAGAAAAAATAAAAGACAAAAGTGACGAGAGAGAGAGAAAAAGGGAGCAAAGAAAGAGCGAACTCGAGCTTTTCTCTCAACATTAATTTCCATTGCATTCGGTGTCATTCGTCACACCGTTGGGAACAAGACTACAGACGTACTGAAAATCTATTCGTCATGTGGTACTATTTGTCGACTTTAACAACAACAGCAGCTTTTATGCTTATTTTAAGTCGAACAGTTTGTGGAACCGACTGGATGGATTATAGTGAACCAATGATAGATGTTGATGCTACCTATGACGATCAATTGTTAACTGCCTTAGCACGTGATCAAGAACATGAAATACATAGTTCATTTATAACCGGTTATAAACATGTATCGGGTGGTGCAGGCGAAGGCAAACAACATCTAAGTCCTAATGGAGAAATACCCAATCATCCTGAAGTTAAAACAGACGAAGAATTACCATCATATTGTCATCCACCTAATCCATGTCCATTAGGTTTTGAAGGTAAAATTCTTGTCGAATAAAAAAATAAACAATTCGCATATGAATACGTTTTAGCTGATGATTGCGATGCATCACCAATGCGGAAATTTACTGGTGAATACAGTCGATTATATCAAAATACACAAGATTGTCAATGTGACAATGATCATGATCGATGTTACTCGAATAATATTGATGTAAATAAATTTTCTACGATTTTTCTTATTTTTTGTTTTCTTCAAGTATCATCTTTCGTCGAATAATCCAACACGAGATATGCTAAAACGATCTCGACGAGTCCGACGAGTAAGTGTTTCTCCTTTCCTAATCAAACTATAGTTTTGTTTCCTATTTCATCAGGCTACTAAAAAGGAAAATAAAACACAACATCATCCATCTCATCATGGGCAAACACTCAAATTTCATGTTGCAAAAAAATCCCCAGCTAGTTCGAAGTTTTAAACTATCGTCTTACGCATGAACACACATACGAATTTTTGATTTCGGTTTAAAAACATATATAATTCAATATTTCCTTTCAACAAACAAAAGAAAAAAAGAAAATCTGCTTTTTTTTCGCGTCATAATTTACGAATAAATATGAGCTGTAACATTTCATACAGATATCTTTCATCGAGACAAGAATCGAAAATAAACATAATTCATTTGATGTGTAAACTTCTCTTTGTGCTCGATTTGTTTGTTTTTTTATTCAAGAATAAACAGAAACCGAAACGCTGAACAGTAGTTATGTACAAAGAAAAAGAAAAGAAACGCAAGCTAGCCACTAGATTGTCGAATAAAGTAATAGATTTCGATTATCTCACTGTTTGTTTGTTTGTTTGTTTGTTTTTGTGTTTTATACAGAGAAACCCAGTTAAACTAGGACATCGAACATGCTCAAAAACCGGGAGCGAGAAGAGAAAAAGGAAAATACAATTATGATCTTGCAAAATAAAATAGATATGTTTAGAGATCCATAAGAGAACAAAAAATACGGAAGATGAAAAGAAAAAGAAAAAAAACCTGAGATATACAAAAAAAAATTGTTTTTTTTTCTTCTTCTTTGTCATTATTTTTAATCATTTGAATCGCTTGTATCAGGAAATGGGATCAGATTTTCAAGTGAATGATGATTTAGAACTGGTCGTACGACTGAATTACTACAAGTCGACGATGTTAACGAATCAGTTGCATCACCATTTCGTAAGGAAATATCGACAGCTGCATCAGCTAATTTTTCCACGAGTTCAACTTCGAAATCCGATTTGAGACTATCAAACGAACTGCCATAGACGCTCAATGATGGCGCATCTTGAAAACTGCCCGAACCAGCTTCAATATACGCTGGTGCAATGTCTTTATGTGTACTTGGTACATGTACTGGCGTCGATTTCGACCATTGAATTCTATTCGAACAAGAAAATAGAGAGAGAATTGATTTGATTTCGAAAGACAAACATACGGTAGAGATTTTAAATCGGCATCGACGATATTCATCGATGTTTGCGGTAGATCAGCTGTGAATACATTCGAATTCGGATGACAAACGCTCACTGTTGCTTCGGAATAATGTTTAAATTGAAATTGTGGTCCCATCCAAAGACGACGATGCGGACCAAGATGTGTATTCATTTCAACCTAAACAACGATTCGAAATAAATTTCTACGCATCATCAAAATCTACTTGTCGAAGCCAATCGTCTTTAGTTTGAACTTTATTCGTCGATTGTAATCGTTGATATTGAGATAGAAATGAATAACCAACCGACATGCGAACTTCCGGCCATGTAATCAATCTAAAAACGAGAAAGCTTCTTTCGAAATCAATTCATTTCGAATTTCATATCGAACCGTTGAAGTGACCATTGAGCTTTCGGCGAGGCTTTCAAAGCTAACGGTGTTTCGGGCGTTACACGTGTGCCATGTTTAGTTGTATCTAAACGAGAAGGAATTCGGATTTCTCAATCAACAAAACAATATATCGTACCAGGTATCGGTTCGAGAACATATTCAATTAATTTGCCATACCAACTGATAATATACAACGAACTACAAGCTCTCGGTGTTTGTTCTTGATTGATCATATCTTCTGGATTGAGAAAGCCTCTTGACACACCGAAATTCGTTGCCAAACAAATAGCATCGATATTAAACGGTGCTGTGAGGCCACTGACGAGATTTTCTGTTGGTTGACGAATAATTGTTACAGCTGTCGAGAAAATACATTCGTGTGGTCGTTTGGTTCGTGTTGAATTCGAATTATTCGACGTTGAATTGAGATTATTTGTCGAATGATGATTTTCATTTCCATTTCCATTGACTTGTCGGTTCGATTGTTGTTCATCGAGACCAATCGAACGTTGATATCGATTCGCTTTATTAACAACATAATGTTTCGTATGCGTACGAACATTAACAACACCTCCGTACGGATTGATCGCATATAAATGTGTTGTTCCTCGTTTAGTTGATATCGCAAGCCAACGACTATCCGATGTAAATGTCATTTGTGAAACTCGACAATCGGTATCACCACGAAAAAGTGTATACAAATGTTTGATATACGTTCGTGTACAACGATAAGGTGATGCATGAATTTCTAGAACATTGAAATAATGTCCACTTGTATCGCATGTCACAAGTAAATGACCGCTTGGATTGAATTGCAAATAGCCGATTGGCTCTTGATGCGCTTGAAAATGAGCAACGATCCAATTCTGTTTTTCATCATGAATCGACGAACCAAACAGCTTCAATGTATCAACAACCGTCACAATGCCCGGTTGTGGTTCATCTTTGCCCGAACCATGTCGATGTCTTGTCGAATTTGACGGTGTTTCATTCGTATGATTATGTAAATATTGTTGTTTAGGTGGCGAAGATTTCTCATTGAAGTTATTCATCTGTTGTCCACTATAGCCAAGCACACTTTCGCCTATTTTAACCACACTTTTCGACAAGGATTTAGCTGCATTTAACATAGCACCTGTATACGATGCGTATTGTTCAGAAACATTGCTTTGTATGCCGCCTGATGATTGATGAACAAGAAAAAGACGATAATCAACAAATGCTAACCAACGTGTTGACAAAGAAAATGGTAAAGATGAGTAAGCGTTGGGAATGAAGAATTTCTCTTCAAATCGAATAAGATCATAGCCGATGATGAATGTATGTGATGCACAAAGAAGAATCGACGTATTCGATTCGATTGACACGGGTTCGGCTTGAAGACCGGTGCCGGGTAGATGAAGAATTTTAATTGTATTTTGATCGTTTTTCAAGGAACGAATTTGAATCGACGGTGGTCCAGCTGATTTAGCAAAGGCGATCAACGGACGATGAGATGCATAGGGATCATCTGCTGATAGTTTTGTTGTTAATAAACATGATGAACAGATATTATGTTCACGAATTGAGAATAATTCATTGGCAATACCATTGTTTTCGATTGTCCATAAAGTTAAACCACTTTTATAGGCAATTAAAAGTACTAAGGTATCCGAACGAATCGATGGATACCATTGATGGGCATTCGAAAGGAAACGAACCCATTCGATAGCTTCGAATTGATCGTTATTGACTGGTCGTGATGAGATTGCGTAAGCCTAGGAAACCGATGAGTTGAATTGAACGAAAGAAAAGTAAAATTTTACTTGAGGAACTTTTTCTACGACATCATGAAATAGATCAACAACGGATTCAACAATACTTTTCTCACTAAAAGAAAGACAAAAATTGATCGTTTGTTTTTTTTCGTTTAAGTACGAATATTACTTGACGGCTTCTGGTCGAACTTTTCGTAATTCAATTGATGATACATAGGACATTTGAGCAAAAGTTATTTATCTTCGAACGAGAAAAATTTAGATTGAGAATGAGCAAACAGACAAAGAAATATATATCAAAAAAATCTATCGTCATAAATCAGCTGACAAAACTTTTTCTCCCTCTCGCACGCACGCACACGCTATCGAACACAACAAAAGCGTGATGCTTTTGATGAGTCATGTCAAAGATCGACAAACAAAGAACAGTAACAGGTTAGTGTCATTGGTTTCATAGTTCTAACCATTCATCCTTAGAATTATTCCAAGAACAGATGTCGCTTCATAGGGTTATTTTATTTCAAATAAAGAGAAAAGACAACTGTCTAATTTATCACTATTGTAAATAGATTAAGGATGAGTTCTAAGACGTAATTGCGTATGAATTGGCACCGATTCTCGTTAGCATAAAACAGAAGATTGAAAACGAGACAATTTGAGAGACAAAATGTAATGTTGAAACAATATCAATTGAATTCTCAGTTTTTGATGGTGATAAAAGCGAAGAATTATCTTGTTCTTTGACGAATAAGAATGGATTCTCTTCGATATGTTTTAAATAATCAACAAGTCGTGTGTGACGAGCGAATAATGTTCGTAGACGAGACTTTTCAGTTCCATGTTGAGTAAGAACGAGAAGATACGCACTGACCCATGCATCGATAAGAGAAAATCTAATTTAATTATACGAGAATTGACTATATTAAATCAAAAAAGTTTTTTTTTTCTATGCTCATACTTTTCTCCGCCAAGATATTCTTGATTATTTTTAGTTAATTCATTTTCTAAGATTTTCAAACATCGATCAGCATCTGTGTAGATCTACGACAGTACAACAAATAAATGCAACAACATTTTTTTTTGTTTCGTTTCGTTACTCGATCGAGTTCTTCGTTGGTATAAGCGCATTTCTGAGCAATTAGATTTAGCCATGTTTGTGCTGATGAATATTTCTTTCGAATATAGAATAAACTTGTTGGTAAACCAATTGTCGAATGATATAATGTTCGAAATGATGTTTTATTTGTTTCGTCAAGCCATTGAGAATGCAACTGACAAGAAAGAAAAACACGTGAGTATGTGTGATAAACAAGTCCATTACGAGAACATACAAATGCTGGAACGAATAGACGTTTGAACGTTGCTAATAGAGAAAGTTCGTCAGCTGATGGCTAAATAAAATTTAAATTCGTTTTATTCACAGATATAACGAAAGTTTAAGAGTACAAACATTGATTTTTCGACTGTAATCATAGATTGAATCGAATCCAACATAATGTTTGTTCACATTAGCATCGAACAATGTTGGATAAGTTCCTAATTAATCAGAAAAAAATAATAATAATCGAATTTGATAAGAAAAATACAAAATATGTTTACCAAATATCATAGGTATTTGCTGATTAACATTGACAATTGAAAATGCATATCCCTGCGATCGAAGCCATAACTAAAGTGAATAATATAATGTTTAACTAGAAACACTCAAGCATTTCCTCATACGGAAGCTGCTAAACAAGTAGGATCAATTGTTGATAGATGTTTGTAATTAGGCCAAACCGAAAGAACTAAATCTTCTCGTGTTTCATTCTGAAATATTCATAAGAATTAACTTATTTTCCAGCCAAGAAAAACACATGATTTACATTTGGACTTGTTGTTGTTTCCATTTCGAAGTCAGTCGGTTGTTCGTCTATCAATTCTGTTACTACTGTGCGAGAAAGAGAGAAAAAAATAATCAGACTCGATTGACGAATGAATAGTAAAAGAAGACATCTATCGTGTTTACAATTGATCCGTAGAATTCATCAATCATATTTTACTAAATGAAAACTCAACCAATGGTAAATATACCATTCATTCATTTATCGGAACATAATTTTTTGGATAACTGATGATACATCGTAATAGTAGTTTGATATAGCTTTTAATGGTATTGTTACAGAAGTATAAAATAGTTTGCACATTGACTAATCTTTTCAAATAAATTAATTGTTTTGTCTCTTTCTCGATAGCAATCATATTAAAAGCTGAATGAATAGATATGCCTTGAATTTACAACCTTTAAAGATTGAGTCATTGAGAAAAAAATTCGAAATACAAGATGAAAACACGATAAATTTTACTCATTTGGAATACTATGCTCAAAAAATATACGTGTCGAAAAAAATCCGACTGTTACTTTATTTATTTTACAAGTGAAACATTGAGTAAACTTTGACGTCGGAAAAATCCGGCTGTTACTTTATTTATTTTACAAGTGAAAGAATGAGTAGACTTTGACGTCGGGAAAATACCTACACGACGGACAATAAATATATGAAGTCGATTTGAATATTATTCAGTTATTATTTCTCATTACATTATAATTTCTACACTGCACTATGCTATTCAAAGCGTTATTCGTTTTATTTCTTCTTACGTCTCAACTCTTGATTTGTGAAGCAGGAGTAATGGGAGCAGCAGCCGGATTAATTGCATGCGAGGCTGGTTGTGCAGCAGGATATGCAGCATGCATAAGCGCAGGCTTTGGTCTTGCAAGTAAATTAACATATATTTTTGTTTCGATGTACAAATTAAAACTT
>ERZ778019.293-NODE-293-length-107683-cov-13.392463_pt1 | contig 107683 bp, 120 predicted proteins | sample MGYA00375749_ERZ778019 | MGnify/ENA primary metagenome ERZ778019 (study PRJEB29350, sample SAMN05389821) | bioreactor metagenome | isolation source: Ammonium sulfate bioreactor | place: South Africa: University of Cape Town | collected 2014-03-17 ... | reverse complement strand
CTGATCCAAAAACAACTACACCGGATAGTGCTGCTACAATTTCTAGTGGAGTAATGATCATCGTATATTTTATGTTAGCGTTATTAATTGCTTGATCATCTAATAAACAGAATAAGCTATTTTGCAAAACTTCATGCTTATATAGAAATACAGACAATTATTTTTCTATTATTGCTATTTTTATTATTTTTTTATTCAAGAATAAATGATAAATATATGAAAATAAATTCAATATATTCTAATTCGCAGAATTTAAATGAATAAAACACCAATTGAAATCATGGCAGAACTGATGCCGGAATTTTATGTTTTGCAAAGTTTTTTTTTTTCGTTCTGTGTTTACGACAAATATTTAACAATGATGTTGACGATATATAACGGAATGTTTTTCTCCTTTCGCTGAGACTCCAATCTTTCTGCGAAGAAAAAAATTTTTTCCTGTTTTTTAATATACTGCAGAACACATATTCGTTTAGACATAATGTTAAACACTCAAGATCGATATAACGGAGCTTTTATCGGTCATACTATTGTATCGAATTATGATCTATCGATTACTTTGGTTATGAGTATAATTGACAGTCTTTTCGACCAAACAAATTCAAATTTACTAGTATCATGTTAAAGTTTTCTTTTGGATCAATATCTCAAAAGATGAATTAGCTAGACGAGTATCCGTTATGCTTGTTCATCTGAATGTTTTGTCAAAACTCACATTGCTTATGCACTAATTGTTCTTCGTGCTGTTAATATTGTTTTCGTATTTTTAGAAAATTTTCTAATTTTGATGGCTCAACCGTCGACTAATAAATGTAAGAATATTATGCTCGGGCATGCTGTTGCCGATGATTGTCGAATATCAACTTATCTCGCAATTCAATTGAGCAAAAGTCTTCGTAAAACCAAACGTTTCGATGCTTCGGACATCATGGCTCGTTATCTCTACGTATATCATACATCAAAAACTGAAATGAGTGCATCAACAAAATTAGTTTACGAAGAATTAAAAGCAAGTTTACCGAAACAACCTGAAACATTCAAACGAGAACATTTCTATTTCCCTGTTGACACAATCTACAATGCCTCACAAATTGCTCACGATAAATTGAAAGGTCTGTCGGGTGGTTGTAATCCTGCTCAACGTTCGTTTCCACTTGCTTTATGTCCTTGGATTACTGACGAGAATCTATTTCAATATTCATGTGCTGAAGCACGTCTTACACATTACAGTTCAACAGCTGGACAAGTTGCTGGCGTAAGTAATCTCATCTGTCGATATTTACTCAATGGTATGTCCTGGTCGGATGCTACCAAAGCTGCCTTTTCGATTACAATGAATCTGCTAGGTGAAATTCAAGAAATCGAAAAACATTTCTCACTAGACGAATATATTAAACCTTCGAAACATCCAGCTTATGGACCATCGACATTATATACATCACTATTTTGTGTATCACAAGCCAATTCATTTGAAAATGCAATTATGTTAGCAACCAAAAAGGAATCAGAATATTGTATACCGATCGTTGGCATATTAGCTGCTGCTCGATGGCCTGTGCAAAAAACGTCGACAAATCGATGTCAAACATATATATTAGAACGAATAGACGATGTTTCATCGGATTTTAATGATGAATGGGAAAAGATAAATCGTAAAAAACCAAAACAATAAAAAAAACGCATAGTTGTGATAATTTTTTGTCTATCGTTTCAATTCAATCAAGAGACCTTTTGTTATATAACTAATTACAAAAACATTCTCATTGTGCTAAAAACATAGAATAACCAAATAAAATTTAGATTGCACAACGAATTCAAATAGAAACTTACATTTTTTACATATAAATGGTAATGAAGCTGAGCACCACCAGTCATTCATACAAACTTGATTTCCACTATAGACTTGCAAAGCACCGCATGCTTGTATTGGAGGAGTAGCACTTGATCTATAGGAAAATGTTGGTTGCAGACCATATGCTGAAAATAAATGATTTTTTTTTAATGTTATCATTCAAAATAATTCTTCTTACGACTGCCAGCTTTACACCACCAAGCATTTGTCGTTGAATCACCAGTAAAATTTTCTCCATTAAGCCAATAAAATAAACCAGGTCCTAAAATAAATGAAATGAAATCTTATCAAAGTATTGTTTGGAATTATACTTGTAAATTCTAAAGTAAAATAACCAATATGAGCTAGTTGATAAGCACCGATAATAGCTGCTGCATTCGGTTGAATGAATAGAAATTCAGCTTGGGATTGTATGGCCAATAGATCAGCACCATATTGTTGACAATATTCACGTGCTTTGGATGATGTAGCTGGTGTTTGAGAATTATAATAACAATAGATTTGATAGTTCAACCAACCAAGTGGACATAAAACTAATAGTTTTTATGTTTAAAAATATATTCTCAAACTACATCATAAAATTATTGATACATACCACATTGTGTTCCATTCCAAAACCAAGTTCCATATGGTGTTGATCCAGCACAAATGCATATACTACCATTACAAATCAACTGAAGTGTACCGTCACACTGTTGATCTGTAATACATGTACCTTCGAATGTTTTTATTTGCGCTAGACGAACAATTCTATCTTCTAGATTTCTTTGATTATCTTGGCAAAGTTCACTTACTACACATATCGCCTGTCCAGTACCATTTACCTGTTGGTGAACATTGACATGTTCCATTAATGCAAAGCAATGATGTTGCATATCCGTCCGCATTTGTCGGAAGACAACTTGTTGTATTACATTGCTCGGTATTCGATGAATACCTAACGCAATAACCATTTGAACTATTTCCACTGCCAGTCAAATTCCAATAATAACCATATGAACACTGACACGTACCATTGTTACAATAAAGACCAGGAGTTGGATTACATAGAATTGTACTTGAACATGTTTCACTATGGGTTTTATAAAGAGCTAAAAAAATTGAAAAATTATTATCAATTGATTAAGAAAAAGCAAATACTCAACCACAAGTATTGTTAGCTGGCGCTTGAAGATATCGAGTTGACGGACAAACACATTCCGATCCATTGTAATAGAATGTTGCTGGACATTGAACACATCGAAACGTACTTACATTCCAATAGTACAATTGATTATAACATTGACAATGATGATTAATACACCATAAATTCAACGATTGATTACACGAAGAATCAAATGAATAACATGTTTCGTTATATCCAAGATTTGTTTTCAATGGAGGAGCTGTTACCGAATTTTCTTTACCTATTTTATTTGCAAACAAAAAAATGTACTTTCAAAGCATAAGAAAATATTAATTTTGAATTTTAATACCTGGCGGATTTAGTGCTAACATAATTGCAGCAGCAATTAATCCAAATAGTAAAACGAGACATAGATTACATAGAAGAAGCGAAAGCCAATTAGGCATTAAAATATTTCCTCGCTTTTTTGCTTGATATTCCAATCGTCGAAATAGTTGTCGAGGTGTGAATTTTTCATACTAAATTCTCCGTTTATTAAAATTCAACGAAATGAAATCTTACTTCCATAACGATCATTTCTTTCATTTGAGGATCCTCGATGAGTTTACTGAGAACTATCGATTGAGTATTAACTGTACTATCATTATCGTTTCCACTTGTGCTAGCTGAACTCGGCATTTTGGCTTTTGATTTTGTCGCAAATTTAATTATGAAAGAAAAAAAGTACAGAATCTCGGATGTTCGTCGTTATTTTTTTATAGAGAAAATAGGAAACCTTATGTTAACATCGAAATCAATTCAGTAGTTTTAATTGAATTTTTCAATTTATAAAACAACATAGGCGTTTCCTCGGACAAAATTCGAAAAAAAAGAACATCAATCTGTTAAAATATGAACTTTGTAAATTGATGTTTTAAATCATCAAAGATAAATAGATCATGACCATGATCCTTGACTATTCTTTAACAAAATTAAGCATAAATAATAATATGTACAAAGAATACATCTTATGCAAATAGAAGTCTTCGAATAAAAGAAATTCGTGTTCTTTCAATTATTTTTGTTGCAAGCAAAAAGGACATTCTTTTTTCTATCGTCGATCGGTCTCAGCATGCAGTTTATTATTTATCAATGAGTCAAATTTATTCATGAATAGAGATAAGCATAAAATAAAACGCAAAAAAGCCTCTTCACTAAACGATCGTTATTGATATTAGAATTGATTTGTTGTCAAAACATTTGGTAAATATTTTTCAGTTATTTGCAACATTGCTTTGGGTATCCAGTGAATGCCACCATCGGGCGAATATTCAAATGGTTGATCGATTGAGAATAATTTTGCAAATCGATGCCACCAACGAAGTGGCGCGAGACTAAAATGCGCGAGATCATGACTAACTACACTCGAGTAACACGACGCTGCCATTCCGTTGACGATCAATGTACCTAAAACAAAATTTGAATTGATTTTCGAATTGAAAGTGAACAAGTCGCACCTTGACTCGTCATTGGCGTGAAATAACCAACTTTATATTCTTCAGTTACATTTCGAACAGCAACCGGTTGGAGTTGTCCGTGATTATGAATAAAAACAATATCGCGTGATTTGATTTGATTAGCTGGAATGAATCGATCGTTATGATTAACAGCAATGAAATGACTTCCTGTCAAACTTAATCGATGACCGGTTTCAGTTTCGATTGAATAGAATAATGCTAAATAAGAGAGAGAGAGAGAAAACTTGGTCATGCAAAACAGAATAAAGATTAAATGAAGCAAACCTGGTCGATTCGGTTGACTGTCGAGCATGAGAAGAACTTCGTCCTCGACGATCTTTTGCTCAGAATTCATAACAAGAACTCGGTCACCTGGTCGAAGATTGCGCAAAAGTTTGGTTTGACCATCTGCCATCGAAACATGACCGTCACCTGAGAAACATTTCGGACTTCCTAAATACATTCGCATATGAAAAAAAAACAGACGAATTATTCTCGGTTAAACATACGATGAAGTGGACATTCATCAGGTTCTTGAACTGTCGGACTTTCACAACACCATTGAGCTAAATTTTGTAATTCAGTCAAAGTACCTTCAGCAACCTATTCATCAAAATGACAGATTTCTACTCATGAAATTCGAATTTTCAATTTTGTTTTCACCCATCCGCCGACACAATTTCGTGTTTTTGTTTTAAAACATTCCATATATCGTTCAGCGAGATTACAGAATAACTTTAAGTTTCCTTTTGCTGCTGAGATTATTGCTTGAACATCTAACTGAGCACATTCAGCTAATTGAACAGGATCTTCTTCGATCGGACATGGAGCTTGTTGAATTGACGGTCGACTTATCAGAACAATCAATCCCAGAATTAGAACGATTCTTTCATTCAAAAAAGAAAACAAGAAACTCATCAATCATTGTATATTTCAACTTACAAATTTATTGTCGAAGGCATCTTATACCGTTTGATCAACTGAATATGACACACTCTGAAATGATGATTTGAAAAAATGGTTGGATCATCTCGTTTTTTCGTCTCCTTAAGTCAATAGAAAAACATGGGGCAATCAATTGTCAATCATGATTAATATTATTCAATCCATTTTCAATGTCTATATTTGATTATTGATCTTTATCAAAGATAATTGAAAACCTACTAGTTCAATAAGCGATTCGACATATTTCAAGTACACTTTTCAGTTCATATGAAGAATTCAAGATCATGTGCTAGATTTTCGTTTAAAAAAATCAAACATCTATATTTTTCATTCAACAAAAAAAACACTTCCTATCGTGTTTGTAATTTATGGAATACCTCCTTGTTGAACTCATAACATGGTCAGTGAGAAGAGAAAGAGAGAGAGAGAGAGAGAACATGCAAAATGATCTAGATACAATACAGACAAAAAAGAGACATAGATAGAGAGACACACACAAAGGTAAGTTAAAGGAGAAGAGAAAGAAAGAAAGAAAGCCGAGCACAACGAAGAATACATTTGGATTTGAGTTTTCTTTACCAGACACAGATTAACTTGGATTTGAACCGTAGATTCGTGTTCATAATTCATTGAGATATACAAAAAAATTCTTTTCAGGTAGATATCTAGGAACAAGAGGGGGAGAGAAAAATTCTTATTTCATTAAATCAGGGAAAGAAAAGCAGACGAACAAGAAGAGAAAGAGAAGAAGCGCTGCGGCATAAAGTTATACTGTCAAAGTAGCCAAAAGACACAGACAGAGAAAGAAAAAGAAAAATTTCGATTGCTAAAAACGCGCGCGCAAATAACCTATCATTTGACAATCGTCAATCGAATATAGAACAAGTAGTAGAAGAACACATATTCAATGAAAGAAGATCAGGCAAACATATTTAGAGTATCTATACAGCAGACAGACAGAAAAAAAAGAAAAAAGAAGAAGAAAATGCAAAGACACACGTCAAATTTCAGTAGAAAAAAAAGGTAAATGAAGAGAGAACAAAAAGAAATTGCTTGGAATTCATTTTGAGTTTTAAGAGAAATCGATTTGACTTGTTATTGATGAACTCGTAAAACATAATGAGAGACTCGAACGAAGTGATGTACGGGTACGTGTGCGTCTGCTACTTTGAATACATTGAATATTAAAGCCCATATCTGTCACATCTTCTTTTATACAAGTAAATTTCTCGGATTGTTTAGAAAATGATCGAAATTGTCGGCATTGTTCTTGATATTCTACATCCAACATTGTTCGATAACAATTTGGTTCACAGAATTCCTTTTTTTTTTGTTCAAAAGAAACAAATAGAATTGAAAATCGAAAGAGAATAGACTCATACTTTTGAATGTTCGAATAAAGCTTTATAACCACCTTCAAGTAAATAAAGTTCGGGATAATGAAGAGCTGGATAATTATTTGCATGAATATTTCGATCTTCTGATCTCATATAACGTAAACTAAAACAAACGAATCATTCAATCGATGTTCGTCAAAGCAAATGGATTTACAGTGAAGGTGCACGTTCAGATGAAAATTCACAATGTAAGACAAAAACAATTCGTTTCGATGGATCTGTTGGTTTGATTGGCGATCGAAAATATTCTTGATAGACTTGTGGTCTTGTGAACAAATTCTTGGCGATTGATATATGACCGCCATCGTATTCGTACGGATAACGACAATCGATAATATGTAACTGTTCGATTTCGGCTGAATATTTACCACGAAGAAGATCAATCATCTATTTTCAAAACTTCGTATCAAATAAATTCGATTAATAAATCGATGGACGTACTGTTTCTGGACTAATGCAAGCAAGATCTGCATGTTTACGACTAGTACAACGTGGTAGTAGATATGTTCGACTACGATCACCGACTAAATTTCGATTTGAACCTGGAAAGAAAAAGGAAATACGTCGATTGAAAATATCGAACAATGAAATCATTTACCAAGTTCAACAGAAGCTTTGATTTGTTCTTCATTTTCATTTGTTTGTTGTTCTGAAAAACTACGTACTATCTAAAACAACAACAGCAGGTAAATCGATTAGAATTTAGTCAGATAAAAAAATATTTTTACCACTCCGCGTCGAATACGAGTCGATACTGGTGGTGGAAGATAAAATGTATTTTCTTTATCACCGCCATCATCACGTACTACTCGGCTGCGTTTCAACGAACGATCACAATTGTTCTCATCAGTTTGCAAATGTTCGTATGCTCGTTTCTACAAAAACAACATTTTTCTATTCAAATCAAATTATTCGATTGTTTTGTTACTTTATTTTTAATTGACGATATACCACTCTCATTCTGTGTCAATACGGGCATATCATCTTCATGGATACTATCTGATAGTATTAAAGGTAGTGGCTGTCCACGTTGATATCGATTCGTATGACAACTATCGACATTGGTACTATCACGGACTGGTGTTACAGTTGAAAGTGTCATGTCAAATAATTTGACGAAATGATCGGGATGTGTTTCCTGAGAAAATAAAAAATGGATTTTTCTTTTCGATTTAGTTTGATTTTGGGTTAACTTACTGATGAGGATTGTGATCGTGTTTTCATCATTTTGATGGTTGATTATTAAACTCTAGAAAATAGAATAAAATAAGATCTTTGCTCCCATTCGAACATATGTACGGAGGTAGACAGAAAGATAGATGTTTTCGCACGATTATCTTTATTAAATAAAGAAAGAAGAAGAGAGCTGAAGAGAGAGAGAGAAAAGAAAAACATGTACGCATACGTCTGTGTATGTTTAAGAAAACCAATAATAATAGGAGAGAGAGAAAACACGAAAGAAAACGAAATGTTGAACAGAATGTTGTGTTGATAGTCAGCGACATCGCTCTAATCAACTACGGAGAAATGATATTTTGTGTTTGCAGCGAAATTGAAAAGTTAAATAAATGATTTGATTAGTCTTTCGCGCGTTGTTCATGTTCAATATAAACAGTCTCACTACCTAAGTGTATCAAATCGAATGTCTCGTTGAAAATGAGCGTATCAACAGCAATACAAACAAATAAATCGAAAGCTTGATGATATTCTTGTTTCGAAGGAAAAGAAAACTATTCTAACAAATGTAAACATTTGACGCCTATTCGTGCCGCTCATCTTGTTCCGCCCTACACTAAATACTAAACATACAACAGCAACAATATAATCTAAGTCGATAAAAACAAACAATGAACAATATCGAATTGATAGTCTTATCTGAATGTATCCTATTGTTGGACAATAGAATTCAATGGCTAGACGTGAATATCAAAATCATTTTCAATAGTTCTCATGAATACATTTGAATTGAATTACACAATTAATATCTGAATTCGAATCATAATTTAGCACTTAGGTGAATATTGAAACGAATTCTCTTTTTCGCACAAAAGCAGAATGTTCGTTGATTCATAAGAAGATGAAAGAAACATCATGCATATACGTATTTCGCCATACAGACTGTCACCATTTGCACTAAGAACATTTATATCGTGTGGTGCGTGTGAAAAGGAATGAGAAAAAGAAGAAGCTGTGATGACTAGAAAAATGTTGACAACATGTCTGGCGGGATTATAGGTTGTTTGCTTTTTTTTAATATAATTTTGAAAATCAAGAATAATTGTTATAGACAAAATAAATGGCATATCATCGTTTTTTCTCTTTGAACAACATTCTATTACTGTCATTGATATATTAGATTATCGTATTTGCTAATGATAGAAATGAAAAATTCGTATCTCAATTATAGTTTTGTTTGAACATACTTTTTTTCTATCATTTTTAAAGAATAACTTGATAAAAAAATTCACAACTACTCATCGAGTGATTCTATCTATTCATTCATTTTTATCAACAAGTTGATAATAATTATGATATATGTGAAGGACAGTGCTCGTTTTTTTTCTTTTCTCTAGATATAAAGATACACTAAACTTGTATTTGTTGTCTTCTACCTTTTTTGGACTAGAAAAGAAAAAGAAACAACTTGCATATATTAAAATATGTCAATTTCTATCATCACAACATTGGCAAAGGTACGCATTGTAATGCTGTAGGTTGAGTTATTAAATATTGGCCAGGTGTTGCAATGACATACGATGATTGACTTGAATCAAGATTAAGTACAGGTGCATTGGCATCGGTGAATTGTAATGGCAGGGTTGCTGCACCGACACCACCGGTTAAAACTAGAGGTGTTTGTTGAATACCTGTTGATGCTAAAGGTACGATATTTAAACCACCGGTTGTGACAAGTGGTGAGACTGCTGGCTGATGAGCGTAAGAGATTGGTTCGATGGAAATACCCGATCCAACGCCACTCATACGTAATTGATCAGAAAGAATATCCGGATAAGCATGATTGGCGAAATAACTTTGCGGATCGGTTGGTTTTTCTTTTAATACATCCTTGAAAGCGCCAACAAATTCGGGAAAATCAATAAAACCATCACGATTTCGATCGATAGTGACAAACATATTTTCAATAACTCGATCAACCTGTTCATTATTAGCTTGTAGAAGAACATCTCGTAATAACTGACGAAAAATAGTACGATCAAGTTTACCAGTACCACCGCGCGTTAAATTCAAAAATTCTCGATGAAGAATAGCTATATCAGCCGGATTTAAGCCAGCAATATTGGCAATTGCTCCAAAATCAGTATCACGATAAACGGCACTGCCGCCGGGTTGTCCGTATGGATTACCTCCGCCTAAATGTTGGAGAAGAGGGCTTGGCGGTGGAGTTCCATAGGGCATGCCACCAGTCATTGGATAATTGTTATACGCCATTGGATATCCGCCGGGTGCACCGCCTCGTTGCATTTGTTGAACTTGTGCATTTAAATTTGCTACTTGTTGATTGAGTGCCATCAGTTGTTGATCACGATTGAGTGGACTTGTATTCATAGGCGCACCAGGTCGACTAATTCCTGGTGAACCGGTATTATACGTTGGTATAGGTACAGTTGGTTGTTTTTTCTTTTTCGATGATGATCCACCCATAATTTTTTCGTTCAATTAATATTATATTCACTAATATCTTTTGCAATGACGATGATAATCGTACCTTATGTTTGGTTGTCGTTTGTGTACGACGTTCTACTTGAATGCATATACATCGATAGGGGAGAGAAAAAGAGACGTCCGTCCTTGTTTCATTCTATCAAGGCTTATTAAAAAACAAAATAGCTGTTTACTATTCGAAATAGAAAAACATTTTTGAGTTAATTGTGCTTGAATTCATTAACGCAAAAGAAATGATCGATTTTTTTTGTTTTGAATAATTTATTTTGATTTTTTTGTTTGTTTATTTTATTCGAACGTTGTTCTTACACAAATCGAATATCGAGAATAGAGACAAATGTTTTGAAGAACGAAAGAAGAACGAAAAGGTTTTCAAAAGAACAAAACAAAGTGAAAAACAAAGAGAAGTAGAAGAAGAAAAAAAACGTTATGTGCGAGTCTGTATGCATGCGTGTGTGTGTGTGTATTTGTATTATTTTCTTGTTAAAAGTAATAGTTGCTGTTAGAGTAATTGTAGAACGGAGAACAAAAGAAGAGAGAAAGAGAGAAACAAATCATAAATTCAAGATCAACAACAATCATCATGACAAGAAAAAGAAATAAACAGATGTAAAACAAAAGACTATCTCATATACATAAACAAGTGTAAAAAGAAAACCTTGTTGCCGTTGTTGAAAAGAAAAACAAAGAAGAGAAAATTATTGTTCGTATGTATGTGTGTTTTTTGTGTATGTGTATGCATATACATGATAGAAATACTGTCGTTTGTCTTGTTTTGTTTGAAACGAAAAAATGAAACATCATTATTCAACAACCGGTTAACAATAAACAGCAATAACAGAGAGAGAGAGAGAGTATTCAAAGTCTTTGTTTGATGATAGACGATTAAAAGAAATGAAAAGTAAAGAAATGAAAAGAAGAAAAACATTTTTTTTATGTCGAAAATATCTGAGTTGATGATGCTTGAAAATAAAACTAGGAATTCGAAACACATAGGAAACAGAAAAACGTTCTTTTCAACATACTAACTCATGAATGTCACATACAAACATATGACTCAGAGAAAGTCAGAAGAAAAAGAAAACAAAATCGAACAGAAACAGGTAACGAAAACCAAAGTTCAGACAAAATACACACACACGCACACATACATAGTATAACGATCGTATACAGATAGTGATGTAAGTAATAATGAGAGAGTAATGATAATGATAATAATAGTAATAGAGTTGTAGGACGAATAATAATAATAATAATAATGATGATGATGAGGTCTACGAAACAAATAGAGGGAAGACAAAAAAACTGTACAGTTTATTTGAGAATTTTTCTTGTTTCATCAACGACTGTAAGTGGATGGAGGTGCCGAATCGGACGAGAAATGATCGTAACCAGTTGCTGGTTGATAAGCAAATGCATTTGGCGGTCCAGTTGTTGAATCAGCGCCATAATTATATTGATTGGCTGTTGATGGAGGTCCTTGCGAGCCTTGTGGTTGACCAAAACCCCAGCCACCATATGAATATTGAGCTGAACTCGAGTTCGCTCCGCCGAATTGTGGTTGAGTTTGAGGTGGACCAACATTCGTCGCTGGATTACCAGCTGGACCGGACGATGGTGTTCGTCCTTGACCATAAGTATTAGCTTGTGGTGGAGGACCTACTTGCCATGCTGCATTTGAACCAGAACCTGACGATGGACCATACGAACCGTATGAACGTGGATCTATTAGCAAAATGAGAATTTTTTTCGTAAATTTAAATGAGATTTTGTACCATAACTGGTGTTCGGCCATTGTGCAGGACTTATTGGCGACCAAGGTTGATGTAAACCTTGGTTATTCGATGACATTTGTTGTCGATTTGATTGTGATCGATTTTGTCCTTGTTGATTCGTTGGTTGATGCTGTTGTGCAGTTGACATACCAAGTGATGATGAACTTTAGAAGAAAAAAAAAACATCAATTTTTAATTGGAAACAACGACGCATGATGATCGAATTACTTGTAATACGGGTAATGTTGCTGCTGAGCAGCCATTGCAGCTTGTTGATATTGCAATTGTTGATGTGATGATGCTTGTTGTGAACGTTGTTCTAAACAAAAATCCTCGTAAACTTAAATTTCGAGCAAAGAAAGTGAATCTACGTTGTTGATATTGGTACGGATTTTGATTCAACCCCGACATATTATGATAAGCCAATTGGGCTTGTAATGCATTATTCATGTTATTATTTTGTTGATTATTTTCATTCGTTTTCGGATTAGCTCGTTTGCAATCGATAACTTTTCCGGCTAAAGTATGATGAGGTTGTTGAAGAACAGCTTCGGCACTGGCTTCGTTTTCGAAGAGAATAAAACAGAATGGTCGTCGTTTTTGTTTGACTTTATCAACTGGCGCTTCGATTTGAGAGATTTGTCCGAATTGAGAAAAGTATTCATGTAATTCAGCGTCAGTTACTTCGGTATCTAAACCGCCGACGAAGACCTTACGTGCAAGTGCTTGATCACGACGATGTGCTGTTTTGGTATCAACACGTTTGCCTTGAATTATATGCAGATCTTGCGAGTAAACTTTGTCTGTCGAATCGTGATCTTCGAAAAGAACGAAACCAAAGCCTTTCGAACGACCTGATTTATCGAATTTAACAGTTGCGTTTTCCACAGTTCCAAATTGAGAAAAATATTCACAAAGATGTTCAACTTTGGTATCCGGACTAAGTCCGCCGACGAATACTTTTCGTGCATTCATCGAATCATTCGCGGCATTATCATTGCCCACATTGTTCTGTCGACGTTGCTGCATAATCGATCCATTGTTATTATTATTATTGTTGTTGTTATTTCCATTGTACGATCCTCCATATCGATTTTGATGTTGTTGAGGTGCCATCGATCGATTATTCGCATAACCATTGTTTAAATATTTGGCTGGTGGTCCTGAATAGACCGTGCCTGTGACTGGTGATGTCATAGGTTGTTGTTTCATAGCGAACATTTGCATTGAATTATCAAATGCGTGTCCCATGTTATTCACTGAACCGTTGCTCGATCCGTTGGCACTATTGCCATGAACTTGATTCGATGGTGATGAACCGTTTCCTGTGGGTGACGGTTGGTCAAGTACGTTGCCAGACGACATGTTAAAGTTTTTGTTTGAAATAGAATGTTTCAGACAAACAAGAAAACAGACAAATAGGCAGATTTATACAGACACGTGAGAATCAAATGGAAAATAAAGAAATCCAATAGATAGATAGATAGAGATAGAACAATTGAACAAAAGAATGAAAAAAAAACAGGAAAAAAAAACGAAACAAAAAGAGAAAAAGATTTCTGAACACACGAAACACACAAGAAGAAAAAAAGAAAGAAGAAACAGATAGTAGTGGCTCGAAGAAAAAAAAATAAACAAACAATCGAAGAGAAAAAAAGAAAGGAAAGCAAAAAAATCAATCAAATAGGAAAAAATAAACAATTAGAATCGACCAATCTCTATGGTTTAGCACATTTATGCATTTCTTGCTAGACGAAGTGTTGCTACTCGATGTATGCACGGTTGCTTGGAGAAGTCGATCAAAACGATTTGAAAATGGTTCAAATAAAATACAATTAACTTTTGTTTATGATATTTTTATTATGTAGAAAATCAAAATAATTTCATTCTGTTAGGTTATGCTTAGGTATGCAAAAAACATTGACGTTTTTTTCCTTTATCGAACACAAAATTTTACTTGTTCGTTGTTTCTTTTCTTTTTTTTGCTCGAAAAATAAAGAGTTTCAAGTATGCCGATCGATATTGAAAAGCCTTCAACACGTAAACAACCATTACGTCGTGGTATTCATATAACTGAACATAAAGATTATCGTATTAATCCTGAGCCATTAGTCTTGCAAGAAGCGGATTTTTTACTCGAAGAATTTCTATCGCCGACGAAATTGGTGAATAATTTGTTGTTATTCGACTTCGAAAACGAAAGAAAACATATCGAATTTGTTTAGAGAGCATTAACAGGCACGGATGATTTAGCAAATATTCGAGAATTGGAAATGATTGTTGACACATCCGATACAAGCTTGGGCAATTTTGGAATTTATTTACAGAAATTAGTTCAACTGAAATTAAGTAACAGTGTTATACCAAGAATTAGGTATTTGCTTTTCAGTTCGTTGGAAAATCAATCTGTTGTTGTTGTTGTTTTTTAAAGAGATCTTGGTACATCATTATCTCATGTGCGAATTCTTTGGATGGCACGTTGTTGTCTGAATGATCTCGATGGTATAACTAGTCTTCAGTCATTAGAAGAACTTTACGTCGCATATAATGAAATATCTGATTTAAGTGCACTGAGTATGCTTGAGAATTTACAATTGTTAGATCTCGAAAGGTAGATTATTATTTTCGAGTGAAAAAACAATTCTGATCTAATCATTTATTCAGTAATTTGGTCGATGATTTACGGCAAGTCGAATTTCTTGCACTCTGTCCTAGTTTGACTTCGATTACACTTGAAGGCAATCCGGTAAAATGACAAAAAAAACGAAAGCAAATAAACAAACTTTGATCGAACATTTTTCGATTAGATTAATAATCATTCAGATTATCGTTCGGAAATCATCCAACGTTTGCCTCGACTTCAAACATTAGATGATGTTCCAACAAGTCGAACGACGAAACTCTCATCGTCGATACTCAACGAAGGATCCATGTTGTTTCAACAAGATTGGTCGTTGATTGAAGAATGTATTGCTGCTGGAATGGCACCACCTGATGAAAAACTAGCTTGTAATCAAGGTAAATCGATCGATGAGGAAACATTTTTTCTTAACTGTCGATTGTCTAGCTGATGCTCGACCTCGATCAGCAAATAAAAGTCCATTGAATCGTCCGACTTCAGCTGCATATTATCGTCCTCGATCCGCAGCTCGTCCCAGTTCCACCGGTAGTATTCGACCGCCATCAGCAGCCACCAGACCAAGCACTGACCCGGTAAAATCTGAATTACTCGGTAAGATTATTGATCATCAAATCAAATCGTTGATTTTCCTATTGAATTTCAGATGCTAATGAAGATGTAGTCAGTGAATTAACAATCGGTCCTGCCTTTCAAGGAAATCTAACGAAGATTCTACGAACAAGAAAACAGCAACAATCGCAAACAAACGATACGACTCCTGTAAAAACAGTCGAGAAAACAAAAGCATCAGCATCCGTATCCTCTACACCAGTCAATTCAGCACAATCATCGTCTGTTAATAGTCCGTTAATGGATGAAATTGATAAATGGAAAATTGAACATAATCGGTAAGAACAATTGATCTGTTCGAACGAACGAGATTTTCAAATGACGAAATTTGATTAAATAGAAAAATTGAAGAACGTAAAAAACTTCTTGAACCTCAAGTTTTACGTCTTGATGACGATGATCTACTTGAAAATGATCTTGAAGTTGATGATTCTGATGAAGACAATAGTTACGAAAAACAATCAAATTACTATCGACACGACGAACAAGACGAAAACTCAAGAACAACAACCAATCAACAAAGTTTCGGTCTTGATGAGGCATTTCTACCGAACGATCAAAGACGACGACCATCAGTCACATCAACACGTAGTCCAGAGAAATCAGAAAGCCGACTTACTACCGGTGATACAGGTAGCAATCTTTCATCAATCATCTTACTTCAGTACTCAACTTGACTAACTTCTAGGTTATCGATCAAATTCAGCGTCAAGTATCCGTCCTATACAATCTCGTGCAAGTTCTCGTGCTTCAACAATTGACAATTCGTAATAGAAACAAAAAAAATCAATAACTATTTCTTGTCTCTGCTTTTTTTTAAATATAAATCATAGAAATGGGACAATGGATCGTTATCGTTCGCCGATGCGTGTGAATCACGAGCCAGTCCTTGCGCCTGGAAATGCGCATCGACCTCCAATGTCTTTTCCGACTGAATCTTCATCTTCAAAATCAAAAGGACCATCGTCTCCGACGAAGAAATCACTGAAAGAATTGCGTAATGATCCATTACCAACGCTTTCACGTCTTCCACCGCGTAAAACGTAAATCCATCGTCAATCTTTTTTTGTATTCTCATTATTTTCGAAACGTCTTCTCTCTTCTGTTTATTAATAAAAACGTTTTAGTTATAACTTTCAATCCTCTGATAATTTTTTTCTGTTGCTTTCTTTTTTTCATATGACAACAATAAAGCAATTTGTTGATAAATTCGAAATGTTAATCTTCTTGAGGTCGAATATTCTCGGTTTTAATCCATAAACAAGATCGTATAAAAAACGGAGGAAAGAAGAAAAAAAAACTGTGCGTAAGACATAACACAAGCACGCAAAAGATAGATAAATACGTAGATGAATAGAGATATATAATATATTGTGACAAAAAAAAGAAAAAGAAATCAATAGAAATTTGTCTTTTCTCATCAATATCTTTCCAATAGGTTTGAACTAGATTTATTCTAATCTTGCACCATCGACTATTTTTTTTTCGTTTAAAAACAAAAGAGTAGAAGAAAAAAGCGAACAGAGCAGAAAACAAAATGAAACAACAATAAAAAGACAGCAAAAGAAGAAGAAAAAAAACAAATAGATTAACCAATAGAACTAATGTTTAAATAAAAAGACACGACAGAAAAAAACGAACGTCGACTAACTCACAGGATGTTTTTCTATGTATAAAGTTCTTATTGTTGTTTTCTTAGAATTCAAACTGACTGGGAATGTATGATGTAAGTTTCGTTTCTTCTAGTCAAGTATTTATAATTCATCACCGGCATGGGCTGAATTAGTGTCTTCGGCATCTGATTCTTCATCGGCATCTGGTTTGGCTGCTTTAGCTTCTAAAGACAAAAAAAATTTACGATCTTTCGATTTTAAATCGGAGAATTAACTAACCAGCTTCTTTTTGTTTTCGTTCTTCTTCTTCTTTCTTACGTTCGACTTCGTCTTGTTCTTCTTTCATTTTCTTTTCGGGTTCTTTCGTTTGTCCCCATGTTTCATTGCCGAATTCTTCAGCACGTTCAACGCTGTCTGTGATAATTACATTATCGAAGATAGTGCCTGATTTGACTTGCCATAAATCGAAACCAATAGCACCGATATCTTTAAATAAATAAAGATTTGGATCTTCAACATATTCGGGATTGTCGATTTCTGGGTGAACCCATGGGCCTTTGTAGGCTGGATTATCGATTTGTTTGGCTTTCCAGACACCTTTGTATTCGGGATTGTCGATCATGGGTGGTTCCCAAGCGCCATCGATTTCATCATCCCAATCTTCAGGTTGTTTAGCTTCTGGGTCTGGAATATGTTCTGGCTTGTCCCAATCTATTTCACGAGAGAAAAGAGCATATTTTTTAAATATTGATTTTAATCGTCATTTAAATGAGAATACGAACCAGCTGGTTTGCTATCACTTGGATCATCGATTTTAGCTTCATCGACCCAGTCGGCTGGTTTTTTGGCTTCGGGATCTGGAATTCGTTTTGGTACAGTAAAGTCCCAATCTTCTTCGAGTTTGCCACTTTCAACTTTTTCGTTATCGATACGAACTTCATAGGTATTGTCTGGATTGAGAATCAATGTGTAGAGATGTGTGAGTTCATCATCTTTGCATTTGATATCTTTTTTAATCAATAAATTCTTTCCTTTGTATGTAAAGATAACGTGAACTTTCTTTGTGCTATATCCACAGATATCAGGTCCTGAACAAAAAGATAAATAAAACAAGGTCAAATGAGAACGAGAGAGGAAAAAACGGGTGAATTCTACTTACCGAACATAATGTTGTATGGCGAATCACCGGTAAGACCTGTTTGGTCGATATCAGATGAATAGACTTTAACATAACCACCACCACAATCAATTTTTTGCTCATGTTTAACAGTAAATTGAATGACGAGGGTTTTGCCTTCGTTGGAAAATTTATCGAATTTAGCAGAAAGACCATAAAAACGAGCATCTTGTGATGTTTGAAGACCTAGAAAGTAAATATTTAACAATAATTTTATCAAGACATTGGTCGATGTCGTCGACTTACCGAGATCTTTTTTGGCATCACCATAGAATTTACCATGCGAAAGTTTGAATTCACCTAAGTCCGATTTAGCTGTTGATTGTATCCATCGTTTTGTGTAACTTTCATCTAGAAAACCGATTAATCTTAGATCAAAATCTTAATTAACAAAATGCAATCTTACCTTCGAATTTTTCTACGAAATAATCGGTTGAATAAACAGTTGCAACTAAAGCAACCAATAGCAATAAATAGCTTGCCCGGATCATGATAAAGATGATGCTAAAATGAAATGAACGGGTCAGCGGTCAGTCAGAACAATATGAAGATTTCTCCCTCCCTTCGTCTTTCTCTCTCTTTCTCTCTCTTCCTCTTTTTTTCTCCTTCTACTATTCTGCTTTGTATTGAGTATATAGCAATGAACTCGAATGAAAACGACGAAGTAAAGAATACGACTGAGATGCCTTTCTTATTCTCTTCTCTTACTATTATATTTAATGGACGTGAGACGAAAAGACGAATCAACGGGCCAACAGCAAAATATGGGTTGTGTTCGAATGATTGGGCGAAGCGAAGTTATATCGACCTATCATAGATCAACGTGTGGATATTGAAATATGTTCACGACTTCGAATATTTCTTATTTTTTCTCGATAGGAAACTATTAAATTCATTGATATTTGATAGATTCAATGAAATCAAACAAAAATCTTCGATGATATCATTGAAATAACGCCATCTATACTAGATGGGGTCTCGTTGTCTCACAGAATAATCTGTCTATCAAGTCTAAATCCGTTGAATTAAAAATTGAAATCAAAAGTGTACGACAATGACGATTGACAATTTCAATCTCGAACCTATTCATCACAGAAAAGTTATGAAAGAAAAATCAGCGTACGTATTTCAATTCTACAACAATGATAAAGTGCAAAGATCAAATTAATTTACTTCTCAGACACAGTCAACACCCTCAATTGACTTGAGAAAAAAAGTACTGAAAATAAAGTCCTCGAATAAATGCCTCGTTATACGAGTTATCATTGCAAAGATGACATATGAAAAAAATGCTCTGATGCATAAACTTTTATCTGAAGGTGAGAGTGCGAATTTCGTTTGCAACGAAGCCAAACTCTGTTTTGTTATCTCTCCACAAGAATGGACTATGTTTTGATGTAATTACAAAGGAATAACAACAAACAAAAAAAAAGTAAAACAGTTTATCAAAATGACTAAAGAAAATGTGAATATAGATTCTGTTGAGTCCCTTTTTTTTTTGTTTCATTTTATTTGTGTTAGGTTATTTTTCTTTGAATAGTTGTATATCATTTGCTTAGATCAGAAGCAATGGATTTAGATGATTCAATAGATCGAGATAGGAAAAGTTCAACAAGTCAATATCATTTACAAATAAATGAACCAGAAATCATTGGCGACACGCCAGAAGCAGTTGACGATTATATTACACATCATCGAGGTATCTATTGGAGATTACTTTTCCTTAATTTAGTTGTTCTATGGGCATACCAATCATTAATATCAGCTCAAAATTATTATTCACATAGTTTTGCTGAGTATCATATTGACTTTTGGGGAACAGTATCAGCTGGTGTTTCAATGTTAGCACTTCACATTCTTCAATTAGTATTCGGGCTGTATAAATACGGTTTTAGCTTACGTATTATACCCGGTTTCATTGGTTATATTGTCGTAGCTGTTCTAGTTATGAGTATTAAAAATGCATATTTATTAATTATTTCATTCGGAGTTATTGGAGCACTTAATACATTAACTGAATCTCCGATTTATGGTATTGCTGGTTTATTTTCAACAGGTTCATTTACACAAGCAGTTCAAGTTGGTAACGGTCTCGCTGGATTTTTAAATGTGACATTCAATACAATCATACGTATTATTGTCTATTTATCACATAGTAGTATCGATAATGATCAATTGTCATTCTATATATTTATGAGTATATTAATATTATTATGTTTTATTGCTCTATTTGTTTATTATCAATTGATGAATATACCACCGGTTAAAACTCGAGTCACGCAACAAATGGCAGTATTTGAAATCGAACGACGAGGCAATGTTGAAGTCGTTTTAAGTGAACAGGATATGTCGTTTTGGAAACTAGCATCTATTCTAAAAATTCACTTATTTGTTCAATTTTATATTTTATTTATAAGTTTATTACTATGGCCAGGCATTCCATGTGGTGTAACCACAAGGGGTTGGTTTGGTTTTGGCGGAAAAACTTGGTGGTGCTCACCGTTTATTATCGGTACATTCAATTTCGGTGATCTTATAGGTCGTACAGTTGCTGTTCGAGTTCATCGATATTTTTCACCGAATTCATTATTTGCATGTGCAATTTTAAGAACTTTCTTTATAATAATTATCTTTGTTCGTCACTCAATCGATAATATACTTGTCCTATTTTTGATAGCATTCATGGGTATGACAAATGGTCTATTGGCAACAGTCACTTTTATGGTTCGGCCAGATTCAATCAAAGGTGTTAACAATTGTGAACGAGCTGCCTATCTAATGACAGCAGCTCTCTATGCGGGTATTGCAGGTGGATCAATCCTTGCCGTAGCTTTATCGTTATCAGGAGTTATATCGTAGAATATTTTCTTTTTTTTTGTCTTAAAATAAAATATTAATAGTAACTAAATGTTATTTTACAAAATATGTCGTTTTATATGTTCTAATTTTGGGAAATTCCATTGAATATTTGTTAAAGACAATGAATTTACAAATGAAAATTTGTTTGTATTCGTTTTTAAACAAGTATCACTTGAATTTGTTCTAATTGCCAAAGATTGTAACGATTTTACACGCCAATAAACTGTTAAAATCGAGTCGTCACCTGAATATTCTCTAGGTGTTGTTCGATGTTTTTTACTCTTTACAGTCAATTTAAGATGAATTCGTCTTAATTTATTCATAAGCAAATTTTCATTTGAAAGAACTTGTTGAAGAAGATTGACTAATGTTTGTCTTTGAACTTGTCGTTCGTTTTCCTCAATAAAATAATTTAAAAGTCGGTTTTGTCTTTGAAGTAAATGTGAAAATAAATTTTGTAAATGGTCATTTGTTTGATCTAATGAAAGAAAAAGTAATTTATTCAATGATTGTTTCTTTTTCAATTCGAAATTTGTATCTTTCAGTAATTGTTGTTCACGAATTAATTCTGTTAAAATTCGATGGTCAAACATGACTCCAAAGAAAAATACAAAAGAAGGAAAGGAAAAACTTTTCAATAAGTTAACGCGCTCATATTCAATTGAAATATGCAAACAATGAGAAAGAACATTTAGACTCTATTTTTGCTTTTTCAAAAAGATTCTTGAGGGTGGATAATTTCCGAGTTCAGTCAAGCGGTCTAATGTTAGTCTATGGTATGAGATGTATCAAAATAAAGAGACAGTCTATGGAAAACAAAGACCTATGACTTTAATTATCTACAACATTTACGTCCATGTTATTCTTTCGATATGACAGATGTTAAAAGAACATAATGAAATTAATGATAAGGACTTATATCAGACTTTTTTTTTCTTGTGAAATTATAGATCATATGTTGAGCATGAAAGATTAAGATTTGTTGTTAAAAGTTATGAAAAACTGAAAAAAAAACATAGTATTTTTCTTTTTGGAATGTAGATTTTAATAAGAAATTACACATGATATGATTAATCGGAATTCAATGAATCTACTCGTATAAAAGATAAAAATATCTTGTAGTTTACTTTAAGAACAAAATTAGAGTTCACTGAAGCGACCGATGAACAAATCCTTTTCAAGGGTATTGCGGAGGTTGTCGAGCGTTTTTTCATGTCTTTTTGTATCTCTCGTTTGCTGTTTTTCCTTTTCGAAAGTCAACGTCATAAATTATTATTATCATTATCTTGTCATTGATGTTAATTGCCTAAATTTCGAAAAAAACAGGACTCTCAAATTGAGTTAATTCTTAGTTTATATGCGTATGTCATAACTGACAATTCATATTTTAAAATCATATGTTGACACAAATGTTCTCTCTATTGTTTGATGAAATTGAACAACATTCAAAAGAAAAAGATGTTTTAATCAAATGTATCGTTCTTGTTTAACAGTTTGCAACAATTGCGATGCTTGTTTGAGATCGATTGCGTGCTGATCTAATTGTGTCATATAATTCTGACGTTCATGAATCCATTGAATAAATGATTTGTTGAGATCAGTTTGCATCGAATCCAATTGTCCACCGTATTCACTTGGTAATAACGATGGATCGATGAATTTTTGTAGAGATTTTTTTGCTGAATTAATTGATGTTCTCGGATGTAGATAGATTCGATCGTTAAACGTTCGAGTATGAAATAACCTTGCTAAATACAAAGCTGTATTGAGTACCGATGGATAATTATACAAATGTATTTGACGAATATGTACAGGATAGATTTTAGCCCAACAATCAATAAATCGACGAATACGATCAGGTGTAAATTTAATTAAATGTTGTAAACGAATTTCTGTAAAATCGAAAATAAGTATTAGTCCGTAGGATTGAGATGCTGGTTGACTATTGATGATATCGATAACAGCGAATGTGTATCGTGTGACATCATCAATTGAATAGATCGATGGATCATAATGTCCCATTCGTAGAACGAAAATTAAATGTTTTTCTCTGGTTGCTTTAGGTAATTGCAGACAGTAAGCTAGCTGAGCTATTTGAGACATAATAGGATTTTTAATTAAATCGCGATTTGTGAACCTGAAAAAACATTATTTTCGCGATTATGAAATAAGGAAAAATTGGTTTACCATTGACGATTTTCTGTTCGATATCTCCAGAAATTAATCAAACGTTCTTTTGAATTTCCCAAGCGAAAATCAGTTACACGTAAAAATCTTAGTAGAAACTCATCGGTGTCCAGAGAATCTAAAATCGGTTTTTGTTGTTGAACCCATTGTCGAAGATGATGAATATGATCTCGAATAGTTAATAATTCGCCGTTGTTGATATCAACTTGTGTCATGATAAACGCATTCGACTTGTTCACGTTATAGAATTAAATAAATAGCTGAAAAGATGAAAAAAAATACTATTCAATGACTCTATTTAATTTTCTCTTTTTCTCTCTCTCTCTCTCTTTTTTTCCTCATTCCTTTTCCTAACATTTACTGCATATAACTGTTTCCGATAAACAAAAAGCAGATGAGTACCACTTTTTTAATGCTTTACGGATTTTCTCTTTTCTGTATTTGCTTTTGAACCTAGAATCATATTTGAACAAAAGAAACACATTGATTAAAATAGATAAATAATAAAGACTATGCAAACTGAGCTTGTCAAAGAAAAGAAAATCATGGCACGCATCGAGTAGCTACGGACTAAATAAATACTTGAAAGATGTTCTTCAGACAAACATGTTTCAACTAATTATTTGAACAGACAAAGATTGTTAAGTAACATGAAACGTAAAGCTGAATTTTGAGGAAAAAAAACTGTAACTATATCATTTTACAATGATTAGTTATGCATTCATGACATTTTCAATATTATTGTTATTATCATCATCATACAACTATGTTTTATCTAAATGAAAACCAATTAAGAATCAGTTCAAGAGACTAATTCAGCACGAATGATATCAAAAGAAAGTTCAATTGGTTTCATCGATGCTGAAAAATACATTAACGAGAAGGAAGTTAGAATTTTTTTTAGAATCAATTACTCTTAAAAAGAAAAAAAAATGGAATACGAACCCTGCATGAAATGATGAGTGTTATTCTGTTCTAAACAAATATGATTTTATAAAAAAGAGAAAATTTAATTTCGAAAAAAGTTATCTGACTACTTTTGCCTTTAGACAAATTTGTAATATCAGACTCATTTCTTTTATCGGAAAGAACAACCGGCAGTAATCAAAACTTATTAATTAGAAAGTACTATGTCCTAGACTAAATATTTCATGTTTTCTTTTTATTTCTGAAATAACTAAAAGTACAACTCCTTCGCTCTCATTAATATATAAAATATGCATTCGAAAGATAAATATAATATTTTATTTTTAAACAAAAGAAAGAAAAATCCGATGGACGTCACCGGTAACCGATGTAAACGAAAGAAAAAACTGCTGATGATTGGTTTTTAACAGTCCATCAATAAAAACACGACTAAAAATTAAAATGTGAAAAGAAAAACGGACACATACTGACACGATACAATTCTCTTCCTCTTTTTTTTTCATATTTTCAATCATGTCAAACAATAATGGATTCACACCTCTGCCTCTTTTTAATAACAATAAATCACTTTATGGCACACGAACTCAAACAAATCAGTCATCGAAAAAAATCTCCATTATTGAAGATAAAAACACGTTTGAACCCGTTCGGAATTTTCCATCATCAACAACATCGAATATCAATCAACATCGAATAGCATCTGTAAATAGTTCTCAACAGTTCGAATATTCGCCTTCATATATTCAAAAACAAATACAAATACAAAAACAAGCATTGAATGTGCTGGATCTTGAACAAGTTCATGGAAATGTTTTTCGACAATTAGAAGAATGGAAAAGTTCGATGAATAATCGTGTACAACTGATGAAAACACGTATGTCAGACGAAAATAATCATTCATACGAACAATTGTCAACATTGTCGAGTTTAACGAAAAAAATGCTCGAAGAAAATCTCATTCGACAATTACTACAAATGAAAACAAATCCGCAGACGATTACAACAGAAGAACTCGATAAAATTGAACAAGGTCTAGATGAACTTCGTCTCAACATCGAATCAATTCAACAATGGCAACTAGAATTAGATTCAACTGATGTTGATATTAATGGAGACATACAATTACATAAATTAACAGATTTTAATAAACATCAATCATTACCAAAACCTCCACCATCTCCACCACCACCACCACCATCATCATCATTTCAATCATCATCATTGCCCGTATTTCAACATTCAAATTCCGTACTTGATAAACCTCAACAATCTCCACCAGTTCCAAGTTCAACATCTTCCAATCCTATTCCATCGAAACCATCCGCACCCGTATGGACTGATGCCACTCGGCAAGGTCTAAATAGTGTATCGCATTTTCTTCCATTTCGTTTGCTTATACCTGATTACGTTCGAGTACAATTGATCGAGAATTTCGATATCGAACAATTCGATGATGATTTAGAACTTTCATGTCAATCACCATTTGAATGTATATTAACAGTACTTAATCAAAATGATCTCGATGCATCGATTGATATTTTAATGGATTTAATGAATGCATTCAAATGTTCAGCGAATCAATATGAACTTCGATTGTTGTATCAAAATAAGTTTATTTCGATTTTAACTGGTAAACGTACGGAACGTCTCGATCGTTTAAGAGATAAATATCAATTGAATATGGTCAAAGTCTTTCCTCAGACATGTCCGCAAAGTGACGAACGTGTTGTTCTATTACGTGGCCAGTCAAATGAATATATCATCTAGTAAAATCTCATTTATCATTTCGTCTTTTGATTTACAGAAAAAAAAACTCTTCTCTTTTCTTATCAGTTGTCTTCGAGAAATCATTCAAAATGTCCTTGAACAAGCTCATTTCAGTGATGAAGATGATCAATCCACATATTCATTTTATGATCCATCACAACATGCCGACGAATCATTAGCTCATGAATACGGAGGTTATAAATCGAATGATACTTGTGAACTCATGACAGATCATAATAATAATACAAATAATAATAATAATAATCAGATGAGTAATGTTATATCATCAGAAGATTTAAGAGAAAGTCGACAACGATCGACAATTTCCATTCATTCATCATCGTCGTCATCGCTATCAAAAGTTCGATATAATCCCGATGATGTACCATTAGTTTATGATGGTTCTGATTCGGAATTTGACGAGAATGATGATGATGATGAATTCAAACGATCGAAATCATCCGATGATAAACGGATCTATGTTAAAGAACTGAACTATGTCAAAGGACGACAAGTCGGTTTACTAATCGGTCCTTTCGGTAAATTTATTCTCATCAATTTATTATTTCGAATTTGTTGATATTATTCTAGGTCAACATATTACTCAAATTCGTGAACAAACTGGTGCCAAAATTCATTTAACGAATGATGATAATGAACCATCGGTAATCAAAGGTACAAAAAGTCAAATCAAAGATGCTTTAAAACTGATCAAAGATTGTTTACAAACGCAGAAACCGATTCCACGAACAGCGTACAAAGGTGGTCGTCGTCGTTGAAACAAATCTAGTTTAACTTTTCATTTTTATGTTTTGTTTTTTTGTTTCTTCTTCTCCTTTCATTTCGTTTGTACATTTTTATTATACATATACATAGATTCATTATGTGATAACTTCGATCTACATTCGTATGGAGAATGAACTTTCTATTCATTGTTTTTTTTAGATCTTTAGTAAATATTTTACTATGATAAATAAAAAATAAACTGAGAGACAGAGCGAGCGAGAGAGTGAATACGAAAGAAAAGAAAATTCAAAATAATTTGTTCGTTAGTACATATGTGTAGTTCAACTGAACATACACGTGTTCGATCGCTGTTTGTATTGGTCGGATTTGAATTTTTCCGGCAAGAGACAAGAAGATATTGATCGAATTCGTCTTAAGTCGTCAGTCACATTTGATTTTATCTGTCATTGTCTAGTCGAAAGCAAAGATGAATAGACATATTTCAATGCAATGCTGTAATCAAGTAGAAATCCCTATTTCGAGTTCTCTTATTTCGATTCAAAGTTTGTTTTTTGAACTTTAGTTTCATCCGATGAATCAATTTTTGTGCATGGACATGAAAACTCAACAATCATCTCTCGCAACATCGAATTCGGTTTGTTTTAAAATGCTTTTTCTTCGTTATATTTCAATGGTAATCTTTTCTTCTTTTTTTAAATTTCAGTTGCTTACAACAGCTACCGTATCTCATCATCCGTTGTCTGATTTGAATAAAGCTTCGATCTCTCGCTCGAATTCAACTTCATTAACAAACATAAATCGTTATATTTCAACGCCAACTTTCGATCAATTTTCATCGTCATTTCAACATCAACATCATCGTTTCGAAGAAGATCAACCTCTACGTATTCACGTGGGAAATATTCCATTTTTATGGACCATCGATGATTTATGTAAACAATTTCTTGTAAGACGTTTTTTTTTATTCGATAGAGAATAAAAGAAAAAATATATAAATCTTGCCTATTAATTATTCAAGGTTTTCGGGCCAATCAAAGATCCCGAAATTGTTATGAACGAACGTGGTTCAAAGGTAATCAGACGTTTAAGATTTTACTTATTCACTAATCGTCTTTTCTTCTTAAGGGTTTTGGATTTATTACATTTCTTCGTCATAGTAACTTCTTTTCTTTGTTTTTCAATTAAACGGTTTATTCTTTTTCTCGTGTAATTCATTTTAGGCGATGGTATTAACGCTATTCGTGTTAAAAATGGTTCGATTGCTGATGGCAGAAAAATTACCGTACGTATTTTCGAATATTTGCCATCGAAATCAATTCAAATCTTTGGCTTTTTTTGTTGTTATTAGGTTGCTCTGGCTTCTTCTCGTTCATCAACTCGTCTCAATAATACGTGTCATTGTCATTGCTGTCATATAAACACTAATCCTGTAAATTAAATTAGTTGATTTTATTTCTTTTTGCAAATAAAACTAAAATTCATTATTAGGCGATCTGACAACAATCGCGCTTGTTTGCTCTGTTTTTTTTTTGTTTTCTGTCTCACACACAAACAAAACAACAACATTTAGTAAAGATAATTATCAGATAAAAAGAGAGAAAAAAGAGATTGAGAGTGAGAGAGAGAGAGAAAGAAAAACAAGAGGAGAAGGAGAAACATAGCTTGTGTTGTTTATGTACATGACATAAAATGAGATTTTTCGTGAATCTATTTTTTTTTTCTTATTTATCATTTGGATTCGGATCAGTAACACCGGTGATTTCAAAAGAAAATGCTCAGGATTTATTGATTTGTTCTTCGAGAAATTTGAGGCGATTTTTTAATTCGATATATTCCTGTTTGTAGACTGAATCAAATGTAAGATCTTCTTTTTCAAGTTGATTTAAACGTTTCGTAATTTGTTCGATTTGATCTTCGAGAACTGTACTTGAACGTGTTCGTATATTACTGTTCATCAATGAAACTGTTCGTGCTACACGTTGTGTATCTGTTTTCGCATAACCGGTTGTCGTTGACCATGATATCGAATGATTAATTGTCGATGGTAATTGTCGACTGGAATTCAATGATGATGTTACACTAATCGATGATGCTAATGGAGCTGCAGCTAGAAGTGAATTTGATGATGTTGAAAGTGCTTGTAAGAGTTTGTGAGATTTATTTGATTCGGATGGATTTTTCAATGATAGATTAGCATGTTGAATAGTTGGCGGTAGATCGGTTTGTTTGACATAAGATAAACGATGCAATCCTCCACTGCCAACACGGCGAACAGGAGCGTGAAATGGAAGACGACAGCTGGCTTCGACTAAACCCGGCGCACTTTTACTTCGTTTGAGATTAACTACAAAGAAGTAAAGAATTGACTTTGAATTTGAAACGAGTTCGTTCGATTTGATTACCTTGTTGAATCAGAGGTTTCTTATGTTTTTCAAGACGTTTAACAGCGATTGCTTCTAGTTTAACTCTCACAGCTGGATATTCTTTTAGTACTTCCCAAAGATCTTCTTTCGAAAGACAAAACAAATCCGAATAACCAACTGATCGAACAGATGCTGTTCGACGATTTCCGCTTCCCATATTTAATATACTAATTTCTCCAAAATATGAACCTTAACAACAATAACAAAACGTAATAGAACAAAGACAAATATTTTCTGTTCTACCGGCTTTTAATGTTGCTAAAACAGTTTTATTATTATCGGCCATAACATGTAATTTGCCACGATTAACAATATACATTTCTCTTCCGACTTCACCTTTACGACAAATAAAATCTCCAGGAGAGAATAAAACCGGTTTAAGACGCAGGACAAGTTCATTCAGAAAGCCAGCCTCTGTATTTTGAAAAATCTCCACTCGTTTCAATGTATCCAAATGAACATGTATTGCTATTTCAGCACGAAGTTTGTACGGTAACAGGGACAAAACTTGATTGTCATCGACTGACTTATGGCTCATCCATAAATAATCAAACCTAAACATAAAATTCAATTATGTATAGAAATCAAAAATACAATAGAGCATTGAATTATCTAGATTAGTAATTAACTAAGAGACGGCGAACAACATTGAACATACCATCGAATGACTCGATCTTCTAAATTATTCGGCACACGTCGTAGTGACATGTAAGTTTTCACAGCGTCTAATTTAGCTTTTAAAAAAAACGCACAAAAGAATTATTTATTAGAATATCAATCAATTCAATCAGTGGTATTTTACCTTGAAAATCCTTTCGTGCATTACTTAAATTTGAAACAATCGACGCGACATGACCCATAATTGTTGCAAATAGTAGAAGAGCAAATATGAGTTCAATACTCAAAAAAATATAATCCTCTTTCGATGTTGGTTTAGTTTCATGATTTTGTGTTAAAGTTAATGCTGTTATCGACCAGTATCTACGTGTTTTTGTCATTCAAAATCAATATATTCTTATATTTATCTTTCGATGTTAACTTACAACGCTTTGAAATAATCTAAACCACTATCGCTGAATGAAAATTGAAAACGTTTCGTAAAATTTAACTCTGAACGTGTATGAAGAATATAGATTAAACATGCATTCCAATGGAAAATCGCGAGAAGATAATGTATCATAACAATTGTTCGAAATAGATTCGGATAATTCGTATGCCGTTCTGTTCGATCCAAAAACGACCAAAATCGATAGATTTTAACGAGACGAAATAATCGAACAATCGATTTAAAACCAATTGATAGATAGAGAAAATCCAATGGCATTAAACAAAGACAATCGATATAGAATCTTGTTGTATTCATATAATAATGACGTAATTTAATTGGATCAGTTTGTAGAACACCTTCTTCTAAATAAGCCGTACGAAAATTAAACATAATATCCATTAAATAGAGAAAATCACATGAATAATCGAATATAAACCAGATAAGTAAATTTTCATGAGTTAATTCGTGGAAGGAAAAACGAAAAATAATTATCCAAAAATTATAAAGAAAAGCAAGACTAATTATAGATGTCCACCAGTAAGCTAGACGACCGCTTGGATCAAATATAAATGTAAAACGACGAGATGAATGTGTGCGTCGTGTTGTTGATGAATTGAAGTCGAATTTTTCGAAACGAGCTTTTATATCTTGTCGACGTGCTTTACGTAATTGTCGAGATTGCCGAATGAAATCTCCTTGATATGAATTGAATAGATTGGCATTATTATCAGTGCTGAGATTTTGTTGAGCTGCATTTAAAGCTGTTGTTGAATTTTTACGAACATTGGTTAGTGTTGTTGCAAGTGTATCGAATATTGATTGTCGTGATGTTGAACGATTTTTTACTGTTGGATGAGGATTTTCACCAGATGTAAGAGGAGGAGGAGGAGGAGAAGGTAATGGCGTTTGTATGACGGTTGCACTGTCTGTACTACGAAGCGAAGGATTTCTTGATGATTGACGCGAATGTTTTCGTTTGCTAAGAGAATGAATGGATGTTAAACTACCAAGTGGTGGATGTTTCGATGATAATGATGGCTGAGTGGGTATATTGATCGTAGTTGAATCAAATGAAGATTTCTTTTCAATGGTACTCGATGTCAATGGAATTTTATGTGTTAATGATGATAATGTATAATGATTGGATGATGACAATGGTTTATTTGTTGTTGTTGTTGTTGTTGAAGGTGAAATTGTAATTTCAGATAGTTCATCAATAGGATTTGATAAATGTCTTTGTTCGGATAAATTTGTTGATGAAAGACGTGAAATGTCATTATCAGTTGTTGTATTGCACACTTGATAGAGTTTAGACGAGTTGAACGATGATGCTTGTGCCATGCCATCACGAGCGTAATGCCCAAGATTCGGGCGGCTGGAATTCACGGATGCCTAATAAGACGAAGAAAGTAGATGAAGAGAAAAGAACGAGACATTTTGTCATTAGGATCCTGTTTGTTTCTTCTAATATTAAGAATAAGAATTGCATGTTAAGTAGAAGATCATTATTGTCAAGAAAATCAAAAAAATAAAGAAAAGCAGACTTTCGACTTTTTCTTGTTTTCTTTTGCTTGACAAATTATGATAACGATATATAAATAACTGTTAATTCGAGAGATAAATTTAATATCTTTTCTTTTTTCTTCTTATTCAGTAAACTAATAAAAAGATTCTCTTGATGAATTGAACTGAAGCGGAAAACGATTCGGATAGTTTATTTAAGAACCGGAGGCGAGCTGAAATCAATCTTGAAAATATATAGTGCCTAGTGATAATAAAAGAAACGATGACGACACAAAAAAAAATGCAAAACGGCAAAGAAAACGAGACAAAAAGAGAAGAAAAGGAAGGAGAGAAAGAAAGAAAGCTCGAGATGAATGAAACAACGAAGAAAGTAGAATGCTGCTGCTGCTGCAAGCATGTAACGCAATCTGGATCTTTTTTGTCAGGATTTCTGCTCGAACGACTAAAAGTCATCTGATATTGTTATTTCGTGTGTTGATTGTGACATATATCCAACGATATCAAACAGCTGTCCATTTCTATTCATTGTCTATGCATGTATGTTTGCCTGTCGTGCTGTTTTAAGCATCATTGAAAAACAAATCGGAAAAATCTCATCGAAATAGGAACACTTAGAAGAAGAAAAAAACGAAGAAGAAACAAAAGTCAACAAATGTAAATGATTATCATTGTATAACATCTTTGTTTTCTCAAGGCATGTCAACGGAAACATTAGAAAGACATACAATCTATCAATAGAACGATCGATGCTTGTATTATTCCATTTTTCGACAGACGGAATTTCGATCTAATTAGATTCTTTTTTCAATGAAGGTGTTAGCATAGATAGACAAAGATAGAATCGCCATATCAACGTCATCAATAAGACATAAACTTTCGATTGTAATCAGAAAATATAATTGCAATTCCCAAGATTTTTACAGTTATTACGTGTGTAGCAAAAGAAAGAGAATTTGTAATAAGGAAATCTTTATTTGAACGTTACCTGTTATTTGTTTTTGAACAGTTTTAGTCGAGGACAAATCATCTTGATCATCATCAATTTTCTTGTCACTTAGAATTAACATATGAATAGAAATAATCAAAGCGAAAAAAAATAATATATATATATATGATTTTGCTTGTGAATAAATTTCTTTCTTTCTTTCTTTATATCTATCTGAAAAATAAATAAATAAATGAATGCAATTTACTGTTTTCGATTTAATTGGTTTTCAGATTAAAAAATATAATGTCAATAGAAATTTTCTATAACGATACAAATAAATACAATTGACGTATTCAGATCGAATAATATTTTTCTTTCTTCGTTTAGAAGTTTCTTTTTTTAAATACATTCTTCTTCCGTTTTCTTTTTTTCTTATTCAACGAGAAGCACACTAGACACATAAGAAATATTACTTGATGACAATTTTTATGTTTGCTTGATTGTCCTTGGAAAAGCTGTCGACTGTCATTGTAAGAGACAATTTATAATATATATCTATATCTATATATATATATATATATATATGAATAAATGAATTCGAATCGACGATTTATTCATTCGAACGTCAAATTAAGTCAACCGGAATAAAAACCAAGATTATGAACGAATAACGACACGGACAGAATCAGAGAGAGATGCTTGACTACAAAACAATTTATTCTTTAAAAGAAAAAGGATTAGCTTAAATGGAGTGTTTAGCTTTCGTATGTCTCTGGTGTGAAACTACTTTTCTAACAATTGTTATTACAACTAATGTAGATTTGCCACGAAGAAAATTAAATTAACACACGACATACTATAGATGTAAAGATAAGAATATGAGTATTACCATTGTTTCTTGTTTGATGACATTCTAAGAAAGCACAAATCATTTAAACCGACACACTCGAGTATCACATTTGCATTAAACTAATGTTAGAACTGGTTCACAAACGAGAACTGTTGTTGGTTAACTTTGAAGAACAAGAATAAAGCAAAGAAAAGAAAACGAAGAAAAGAAAACGCGAGACGATGAAGAAAAAAAAGAAGAAGAAAAGATCCTGCTGCTGATGATGATGACGATGCTGATGAAAATGACGAGAATGATGGCAACTTCATTTATCGAAGAATAAGTACAGTAGAAACTATCACGTAGTATCACAACTGACAAAGAAAAAGTTTTCATTTCCGGAGTGAAGAGCAAGTGTGTGTGTGATGTGCATGCTCTTGTGCTCGAGATTACATTATTGAAAGTAGTTCTGTATATTTCTTTTATTTTTTCGACTAATTTCTTGTCTCCTCATCTATTTCCTATTACAAAAAAAGAAGAAAAAAAAACAATGATCTTCTTATGTTAGACAGCATCTTAGTCTAACTGTGACTATGGATTCGTTCGGGTGTAAACAAAGCATTCTACGCAGTGAACGAACAAAAAACAACAAGGTATTCCCATAGATAGGAAAAAATCGACAAATGATTTATATGAAAAAAATGAACAACAAAATAGCATAGAAATTCTGAGCAACTTTCATAATTCTTTCTCATGAAATATTCTATAGAAGAAAAAGAGAAAAACTAGCTTTATATACACGCAGCGAATCATACAAAGAAAGAGGCCTGTTCATGCACAAAGAGAGAGAAAAAAAGCAAAACGAGTCAACGTATCGTTATTGCTAATTCTTTCTCATGTTTCTTGTCGAAAGATTTAAGTCCTAAATAATTAGATCTAACAATCGAGTTATTTAAATATAGATTAAAAAGAGAATGAATAACAACAAAACCTATGAAAATAAAACTTGACGTAAGTACACAGATCATTACATTTTCAAACGAACTACGCTATTCACCTGTCTTTCTTCTGCTCGAATGAAAATTGCGACTGTTTATATTAATGGGAAAAGGAAACCGGAAGAAATTTGGTGTGAAAAAAAAATGAACGTCGATGTGCCTCAGTAAGAGAACTCGCGTTTTGTGCTTGCTCTTTTCTTTGCTCCCCTCTTCTCTCTCTCTCTCTGTTTTTTTCTATTGTCTCAGGTAGATACATGCCATTAATTTACAGAATCCTTGTATTTAACTGCATTTTTCCTTAACCTCAGGCTATTTTATTAAGATAAACATAAAAAACGCTTTTTCTCTTACACACATCGATGTATCAAATAGATTTCAATAGTTCACATTTCTTTTCCTTTTAAATAATATATACTTGAAAGCGTTTTTTTTTACCTTTTTTACTCTTGACTTTGTTACATCCGAGTAATTAACAATTTTTAATTAAAAAAAACAAATCTTCATTTAATTCATAAATCAGAAAAAAAATGATATGACAAGATATTAAATTGATATTAGAAAATTGTTTTCATGCAAGAATATGCACGCTGTAATCGAACCGTTTTCTTTTTTGAGATTCTCTAGTACAACATAGCTGATGTTTTTTCTATCTATTTCTCTTGTTGTTTTTTTTTCTATATATATATATATATATTACTTATTCTATGTTTGAACTTGTTCTCGTGAATAAATAATCAATAAGCTCATCCTCTCTTGTTGCGATGCTACTTTGTGTTTTCTCTTGACCATACTGTTAATATATTACCAAGCGAAAAGAGAAAAAGAAGAGGAGAAAGAAAAAAGAGAATGTTTTCAGAATATTCTTTCTTCTCTTCTCTTTAAGATCTTCATCTGTTTTGGTTTCATAGTGACATCAATTCGTAAAATGACAAGAACGTTTTCTTTTAGCAAGTCTTCAACGGCTGGTCAAAAAACAGGAAGAAAGAAAGCAAGAAAAAAAGTCTGAAAAAAAAAGAAAAAGAAATATTTCCTTTTTTTAGTTTCTTTCCTTTTTGGAATAACGAACAACAGCATTCTCTATTCTTGCCGCAAAACACGCTCGTTTGACTTCGAATATATGTGCGTGCGTTCGTTCAATTTTCAGCTAATATTGAAGTCTAAATTTTTCTTCTATTTTTATGTCATACTACTAATAGTTATTCTTCTCTCTCTGCCTCTCTCCCGCTTTGCCGTACTGTCTTTCTTAATAATCGCTGACAACTCTCCCTGTTTTTCTTACTGCTGTGCGTGCAAGACACGAGTTAGTTAGTTTGTTTCTCTCTCTCTATCTATCTATCTCTTGTTCTATTTTTCTTCTATCTATTCATTTAGTAATGTTGACTGAAACTACATTACATCCTGCTGTTCATTATGTCGAATGCACGATGTTAGTCTAATGATGAACTAGTTGATTCGTTCTTTTTTTCTTCTCTCTCATGCATAGAGATCAGTTTTAGTTCATCGACATTTGATTAGATCGGAACTAACTAGAAGCTCTTTCTCATTGACGCAATACTTGACACACGTTTATATAAACATTTTTCAGAGTTTGATAATTAACGGAAGAGATCAGTAAACCTAAACAGGAAAACACACATATTTAAGTCTAGTCAATAAAAATCACATGAGAATTATTCAAATATGCACAAGCAAATCGATCGCTAACTCAAACAAAAACCAGACACAAGTGATATGTTCTCATTTGTTATTTCAAAACAAAAAGACATGCGAACACTATTAAATGTCAAAATTGACCATGATTTGTGTGAAGAAATAATTATTTATTTTTAATTTGACATTGTATATTTTTAAAAATAAAAGACAGACTATTTTGATATATTTGAAGTGGAAAATCACATTAATCGAAACAAGAGATTCATCTAAGCAAATCCATTTGTTTTTCAAAACAAAAGAAATGAAATCAAGCAACGAGGAAATTGAAAATATATTAACAAAACAAAACAAAATCTCTATTGAGACTGATGGCATTAATGAACAACAAGCAAAAGAAGTCATGACTTAAATATTAGCTATTAGTAGTTCAAGAAAGAGAGACTATTTTCAATTAAGTTCGGTTCTTTGCTGCATACAATTGATCGTATTCGGTTTGTCAACAGAATTTTTGAAATTATTTTTAGAAAGAATAATTACATTTGTTAGAAAACTACTTTTTTTTCATGTCTTAATCGAGTGAAATACTCATTGTTCGTCGCCTACTCGAACTTCTCTTCTCTCTTTTTGTATTCTGTTTGGATCCGATCAATGTCATTTGTATTTCCGTCCGGAATAACATGCTTGCATGCGTATGCTCTAGCCTTGATAATTCTTTTTTTTCCTATCTATGCGTCTCTTTTCAACTTCGCTCCTTGAACAAAAGCAACTCTTATCGAGTTGTGTCTTTCTCTATTTGAAAAATGACTACTATTTCCTGTCGTTAATCATGTTCTGTCTGTGTTTCTTTATCAAGCAAAAAAAAAAGCAAACAAAATTTCAATTAATTGAATACGAAATATTCAAATTTTTTTCTGTAAGGTATTTAGTTTTCTTTTTGTTTTATATATCTGACGACAGCAAGAAAAAAAGAAACAAAAATTGTTTTTGAGCAAAACATAAGGAAGATCCGCTCGGATGATATAGCACACAAAAGAAAGAGAGAGGGAAAAGTTTTCTAACGAAAAAAGAAAAAAAAAGAAGGCACACATAGAGTTTTTATGGAATGAATGAATGAATGCATCAATCATGGAAAATAAATAGCACAATACAAACATACATATCATACGTTCAGATGACTAGGTAAATGAAGAGACAACAATAATAATAATAATAGGAACAACAGAAAATCATCTAAGGTATTGCTTATCCGTGCGTCTTGGGAAGGCCACACGTGTAAACAATGAGAAGAAGAAAAAACGCGAACAACGCACATAAATACGACTGCTCATCGCCATGGAACAAACAACTACAACAACAACAATAATAACAACAAAGAGAGAAGAAGAGAGGAAGGGAAAAGTAAAAAAGCGGTAAACGTGACTGAATACAACAACCACAGAGAGACATAATCTAACATACGGTTACAGAATATAAAAAAAAAGTATCACATAAGTTGTTGTTGCTGTGGTTGTTGTGGTTGTGATTGCTGTTGTTGTTGTTGTTGTTGTTGTTGAAGACTAGATAATACTAAAGCATATGCATGCATAAGCATAAAATGTGGATTATCAGCGAATGTTGTTGAATATTTCGCGAAATAGTTTTGTGCCAATAAAAGATTATATGGATTGGAAAGAAATTTGGCAATTAATTGCTGAGATTCGAGTGCAGCTGCAACAGCCATTTCAGCACTATTCGTGTTGTTATTATTATTATTATTCGTAGTATTTGTATTATTGTTGTTTTCTTCGTTGAATGTTGCTGAAGATGTTGACGAATATTTTCGTAGTTTTTGACTATTTTGACTTTCGCTAGTTGACAATTGTGAATAAGATGATGACGAACAACAAGACGATGGACTTGGCGTCGGTAAACAATCGACATTAATCGATAGCGGACGTTTTTTCGGCGGTAAACTATTCCATCCATTGTTTGTTGTTGATAAATTAACCGGTGATGATGATTTACAATCCATATGAAGTTCTGTTTTGATTAATTTAGTGGCTTGAGTACGTTGCCCACGTTGTCGATGACGATACAACGTTGATTTAACTGATGAAAATGATGGCAATTGAGAACGAATATCAGCCGAATGTTCATCAACAGATCGTGCTAATTCTTCGTCATAAATTCTCGGTATTGTGACTGTATCTTCGGCTGCACGTTTTTTCAAACGTGAGAGAAATTCTTGTTGAGGATCGACACGTAATGTACGTCCATGTAAATGATCGTCATTTCGACGTACAACTCGGTCACCAAATGTTCGAACACTTGCGCTACACAATTCACTTGAAATACGAAGACAAGTAGATCATTGATCTTTCGTTGTTCAATAACTTACTGTGTGCATGTCCAAGACATGGAACCGTCGAGATTGTCACGACGATGTTTGTATCGATGACCATCGAGTAAAATACATGGTTTGCCTTTTTGTGTAGTTTTCAGAACAAAGCTTGGCGATAATGAAAGATTCGAATTTTCATTGGTTGATGTTGTTGTTCCTTCACTTTTGAGACTAGAATTTAGTGATGATGAGATTGATGTTGATAATGACTGATTGGTCTCATCGAATGATGCATCCAATTCTTGTTTTATCGATGACTCGTTAACAATCGGCTTTTGACTCGACGCTAATTCAGCGAGAACATCGAGCCTAAAATTAAACAAAAAAAATCAAATTATTTCTTTTTTCTTGTTTGATTTCATTCTCACTTATTCATATCAAATGTGTGTTATTCAAATCAAGATACAATCGATTTATCTATCTATGACTATAGGAATGTAAAACGAGAGAAACAAAAAACTAAGAATGATCTCTTATTTATACACTATGTTTATATATATATATGTAAACTTCGAGAACAAAACAGTGTATGTACATATGTATATATCATCGTGTCGTGTGATTATACAAATCATCCATGTGCGTTCCGAAAAAACAATAACACATCGATATATGTACGTATTTAAGTGAGAGGATACAAAAACAGAATATCAAGGGTTTATGATGGAGAAACAAAGAAAAACAGACGTACTTGCTGAAATGAATTGGGTTTAAATTTTCATTTGTTTGTTGTTCTATCATGATGTTAACCAGGACAAAAAATCTTGAATAAAAGAATCAATGTTCGAAATATGTCTGCTATATCATTAAGCATAGAGTCCACTTCCTATTCATTTTCTCTCTTTCTCTCTTTTTCTCTATATGTTTCTGTCTTTTTCTGTTCCCACTAAAGCGTTACGTATGCTTGGACAAATACATTCGTTCTTCTCTTCTTCTTTTTTTTTCATTTTCTCGTCGTCGTCGACGACGTCGTCTGCAACAACAAAAACAGGGAAAACACGGCGGCAGATGGTCAGCACGCGCTCTCTTTTGTCCATTCATTCATTCAAGAGAGGTGGCATACACGCACGCTCAATGCACAATGATAGGACAAAGGGAACACAAAAAAAAACGAGAGACGTTAATTTAAGACACACATATATAAAAAAAACGAAGAAAAAGAAAAAGGAATGATGAGAATCTTCTGCAGACGGGAAGCGGCAGCGCGCATTATATGCCCGGACGTTGACCTTCGTCGTCTATAGGAAAAGTGCGACGCGTGTCTCATCTTGATGTGTGTTCTGTGTTGTTCCGAGTGAACCTTCTGCTGACCACAAATTAAAAAATAATTTCACTAGCACTCAGACGATGAATATGAAAAAGAAGAAAAAGAAAAAGGAAGAAGACAATAGGAAACGTGTGTGCACTCTCATTTCTTTTTTAACATCAATGTCTTCATTCTTCCTCCTGTCTAAAATGATGTGTGAGACAGTTGTCCACCTGTTCAAGAAATTCAATCTTCATCTGCGTGCATTTACCGCGAGTTTAATGTGAACAATTTCTTTTCAACGTATAGATCATCTTTTTGTTTTAAAAAGAACACTATTTGTAATGACAGGTTTCACTGTCAAATAAATATATTTAACTTATTTTTGACAAGCCTTTCAAGTGTACATACGCGTATAGAGATCGATATATATCTTTCATTCACACACTTCAATGTAACCATATGCTCAACGAATAAAGAGCAGGTGTTGGCGAATCAATAAAAACAAGAGAGTGTAAACTTGTCGTTCGAGATAATCTCGTTCATGAGTAAACAAATTTTATTATTTAAAAATTGCAAGAAGAAGAAAGAAAAGAATGCAGTCGAAATTATTCGAATATTAGATTTTTGTTTAACGACAACATCTAGTTAATCGTTTTTTCCATGATGTTTCCGATCGCATTCGACGTCTTAATTCATCGGGATCGGTTTGACTTCGTGCAAAATTCAAAAATACTTGTTCTAAAGTCGTTTGACTAACTGAATAATGTTCAATTGAATACGTTTGTTTTGATGATTCGATAATACGGAATAACAATGCTAACGATAGATTAGGCTCATCAATGTGAATATGTACAAAACCTTCATAAGCTTCTTTCAATTCGCTATGAGGAAAAGAATCTCGAATTGTAGAGAAAAATCCATCAACACGATTGTCATCGAAAACTTTCAATTTAGCCATTAATGTGTAACCTATAAATACAAACAAAAGAATAATCATTTTCATATGGACAAAAATTCTGAATTTACCAGCTCCAAATTTCGATTTTAAATGTTGAATACTACCCAAACATTTAAATTTTCCATTGACCATAATAGCTAAACGTGTACAAAGAGCTTCACATTCTTCCATTGAATGACTTGTTAAAACAATTGGCTTTCCACGATCTCGAATTTGTGCAATAGCATTCCAAAAATGTCGTCGTGCTTTCGGATCCATGCCCGTCGTTGGCTCGTCCAAAAGAACAATAGCCGGATCACCGATAAGCGCAACAGCAGCTGATAATTTCCGTTTATTACCTCCACTATATGCATAAACAGGTTTTCGCGCATGTTTTCTTAAATTCATCAGTTCAATTAACGCGTTAACTATCGGAGGAATTAAATGTTCTCGTACACCACGTAAACGAGCAAACATATAGAGTGTTTCTTCACCGGTTAATAAATCAATTAAGGCATCAAATTGTGGACAATAACCCATTCGTCTTTGTGCTTTTCGCATGTGCGTTGCTAAATCAATTGAATCGAGAATAATTTCACCGGAATCAATCGTTTCATCGCCAGTTATCATTCGAAATGTTGTTGTTTTACCACTGATAAATAAAAAAAACAAAACTCAGTTAAAAGCATTTCGTTTCGACTTACGCTCCATTGACACCTAACAATCCGAAACATTCTTTCTTTCGAACTCCGACAGATATTTGATCGACAGCATGAAACATTCCATTGAAAACTTTTTCGACTTGATTCAAAACAAGTACATCCGTACGCATTAATTCCGCCGGTGAACTCGTTCGTATACGTTCGTTTTCATTGATCACATCATTATCTTCCGTAGTTCGACTCGTTCCATGAGTTGTAATATGTTCAGTTGTAACGAGTGATGAAATAGTGCTGTTCGTTCGAAGATAATCATCACGACGTTTTGGGCGGATCAATGAATATAGATAACGGATTTTTGTATGAAGTTGAAAATCAATAGCAAGAAGAGTGGCAAATGCAACACACGATTGAATAGCCATGAACACGAGAAAACGTCCGAGACCAGGTTTGTGCCAACTGAGAAAATCGGTTGTCCAACTGACACATCCATTTGGTCCGCAATCACCTATTCAGATAAGAAACTTTCGTATTAACAGAAGAATGCAGATTCAAAATACCTGATTCTGTATTTCCACAACATATATTTGGTGTTTTATCACATATTGATGTCAACTTCGGACAAATCTCATTATAAATCGAATTGACGAAGAGATTGTTCAAACCTTGACCGAGACTGTAGTTCGGAAATAAAATAATGAATATCCACTCGACGATATCCGCTGTACTGATTAAATCAAGTTGAGGAATCGAAAGAATGACAATGGCTAGTAGCGTTGCTTGACCTAAAATAATCGAATATCGATTGGCATTTTTCGTTTGTCTTCTTACTTGTTATGATATTAAAAATTGTTATCCAAGCAAAACCACTTGCTGGAATCGAAAATAAATATGTCATCAAATATGTCAACGGTATTTGCGAGAAACCGTACATTATATATAACAACACGGTGTATCCCATACGATGATCAGTTAAGAAAACTTCAAGATTGTCTTTCAATGCGTCAGTATGATAGAATATTGTCCAAATAATAAATATGAGAAATACAGAAACAGTATAATAGACTGCATCCCAGAGAAATGTACTAGCCCAAAAAATGATGCCATCAGCTCCACTTAAGAATTGTAAATGTTTAGCTTTTGACATACGTTCTTTGATTAAAAAGACAGAAAATGCAGCCATCATAAAACCAAGACCGAAGACAACACTCGATGCCATACGAAAGCCGAAAAATTGTTGACTTTCAAAATCACTGACTTGTTCTATGAGCGATCTCGGTAACGGATGATTAATAACACTGATTGTTCGATTGTTTGCTACTGAATATTGTCTTAATAGAGCATTTGATATCATATTCAAAGATAATGGTGGAATATGATACGGTTGATTATTGAAAAATCCAGTTATTGTCGTAAGATTTCCTGTATCATTTTCTTTTGAATCAACAGCAATCAAATGACGATCATTTAAATCCATTAAACTTCGTTCACCGATACAAGTCAAATAGCTGAGTATGTCTGTTGGTCGTCCATTGACACAAGTATCAGTCAAATTTGATGATAAATCGCGTATATGTGCAACAGTCTTCGACTGTTGAAGAAAATAATCATAGTTCTTAGTAAATTCAGTTGAACGAATTTCATTGTAAGCTTGAGTATACGGTACAGTGATTGTTCGATATCGATCTAGTGAAATTAATAATGCTGGACTATCTTGTGGTTTAGGTATTTGCTGTTCGATAATTAATGAAACAACAACGAATAGAACAGGCAGGGCAGCAGCGACTAATGCGAGATAGTTTCTCATTGAATTCAAAATACGTTTCATTAATAAAGCATAGAATTGTTGAACGATCAACTTGAAACCGTGATTCTTTTCAACGTGTGTATCAAATATACCTGAAGAAAAAAAAGAATTCGAATTTATCAATAAAAATAAGTCGATTCAATTGATATTACTCATTGGTACTTCAACATCTCGTTGATATAATTGTGTATCATCTCGATCATCATAATCACCATCTTCATTACTATTATTTGAAACAAAATTTTCTGCTGTTACTATTTGATCTGGCTCATCGGCTTCAACACTAATCAAACAAAATATTTTCATTCAAGTCTCTCGTTTTTTTTTGTTTTCCTACATTTTCATAAAAACTTCTTCCATCGATGTTTCCGATAGACCAATACTGAATATACTCAATTGTTCCTTATTTCGTTCGATATCTTCGAATAGAATTGGAAATTTCTCGGATGAATTGTGCGGTAATAAGATTTTGCATTCAGCACTAATTGCCGATTCTAATTGTGCTCCTCGAATATTTCGTTGGACTAATTGAAAAATTTGGTTCGGATCCGATTTTGCATCTTTAGTTAGAATTAAATGATAGCCAACACCTTCGATAAGAAGAATTCATGTTGATTTCGAGAAATTCGTAGGAAAAAAAACTCGTTTACCGTATTTATTTTTGAGGAAAAACGGTGAACCAAAACAACGAACACGTCCATCGCCCATGATTGCAATCTAGAAGAATTGAAATGAGATTTGACCTTTTTCGATAGAGAACTTACTCGATCGCCTAAGACATCAGCTTCGTCCATGAAATGTGTTGTGAAAAGAATCGTTCGATCTAAACGAAAACGTTGAAGCATTTCCCAAGTCGAACGTCGTGCAGCTGGATCCATTCCTGTAACATAAAATTCGATTTTTTCTGAATAAAATTCTCTTTTTTTGGTCTTACCACTAGTTGGTTCATCAAGAATAACAACTTTTGAATTAGCAATCAATGCAATACCAACACTTAATTTACGTTTCATACCTGAGATACAATAAAACACAAACAAGCAATGATTTTGATTCGAAAACGTTTGTGAGAAATGCCTTACCACCAGATAAAGCACTTGAAAGTGTGTCCAATTTATCGGCAAGCATTAAATCTTCGACCATTTTCTGTATTTCATTATCAATATCATTTGATGGATGTCCTTTAAGCTAAATTACAATTTCTAAATCGAATACGACGATAAAATTCATCTCATTCACTTACTGTTGCAAATAATCGTAAATGTTCTCGTACAGTTAAATGATCGAAAAGAATATTATATTGCGGACATAGACCAAGAATATCACGAACATCGTCCATTGATGTTGCAATATCATAACCATTGACAATAATCTGGCCACTTGTCGGTGGTATTAAACCGGTAATCATCGCAATTGTTGTACTTTTACCTGCACCATTATGTCCAAGCAATGCAGTCAATTGACCACTGTAAATATTCAAACTAAGATCACGCACTGCATTGACTGGTGGACGACTTTTCATTAAAAATGTGTAAGTCTACCAATGAAATCAAACAAATCTTTAGTAAGTCGTATATGCTGAGATTTACTTTTGACACATGATTAATTTGAACACCTAATGGTTTGTCAGTTGGCTCTTTTTCAAAAGCATCATTACTATTCACTGAATTTTGATTATATGTTCCGTATGTTGTTGTATTCGATTGTGGTTGACGCACTTTTCTCATCGATCCACACCAATAACTCGGTTGAAATGGATAAAAAAATCGCCTAGAAATTTCAGAATTTAATTCGACTTTCGACGAATCTAGACGATCCTACTTTGGAATGCCGTACTCTCCCGGCCAAATATTTTCAATATATAAAGCCAGTACAAGATACACAACAGTATCAACATAGAACATAACAATAACATGAGCCATGCTAAGATTATCATCGATAGAAGCTGGTTGATTGAAATCAGCCCATTGAAGACCAGTACCTAATTGAAATCTGTGAATCCAACAAGTCAGTTTACTTTGAACTCAAAATCTACCTTTTCCTTCGTACATTCCAATCAGTTGAGCACCAAATGCAAGGCCAATATTGTGTAATAAACTTGAACCTAATTTTGCACCTCGAGTCATTGTCTCGTAACGCGGTTGAATAAACGCATATGGTAAATAGCAAAGAAACCAGACAGCTCCTGTACCAGCTGCTGCACTGTTTGCTAAACAAAATATTTCAATATGAGTAAAATTTTGTTTAGCTCTAAACAATGATTTACCTTTATCGAAAAGTGTACTGATGAGAAACATCATTGCTATCGATGCGACCGAATAAGAAAATAAGAAAAAGAAAACTAAAGTTATATCTGATTCTCCAATAACTGAACCAGAGCCTCCTCCTTTCAATGGAACTTTGATAATATAACAAGCTGCAATAAGTATATCAGCTATGAATAAAAAGATAATCGATCGTGTGAACCACGCTGTCCAATGGATCCAACTGTCAAGGCCCATGATAGTCATTGCAATCTAATCAAAAATGAATTAGCTCGATCGGAAAGCTCACTTCACACAAACCTTCAATCCTCGTTCTTTTTCATAGACTATATTTTTGACTGTATTAATAGCTGCGAATATATATGACATAACCAAGAGAAAAGGAAACCAAACTTGAATGACTAAGACGAAATTATCTTGTTTGTAAGGTGGAAATGGAAAACGTTGAAGATTTATTTGATAATTCGATGAATTATATCCTGGACCGTATACACTAAGAATACCTTCGTCAACTAACTGTTGTAATGTTAGAAAACCTATTCGATTGGAAATAAATTTAAAAAAAAATAAAACGATGAATTCAATCTTTGTTTTTCTTTTACCTTCTTTGTAATAGCCTAAAACGAATAAAACAAAATATTGTTGTAAAAAAGTGAAAAAAATTGTTTTTCTTTTCTGATTAAACTAACCAGGTGTTCCTCCGTCGATTTTGCCAGGATTTCGTGGTCCAATAATAGGAAATAATGGATAGAGTAGATTAGTTATCCAACTACCATCTTTATTAAAAATTCCACTAAAATACAAAATCTTGTGATGAAATAAAGAAAAATTGAATGACATTCTCTTACGCAGCGCCAGAATTTCTCAATTTAGCCGAAAGACGAATTTTATATGTAATATTCAACGGATCATCTAACTTTGTAAATATAACCCCTCCGAGAAACAAGATCGCATCTGTGCCGTTCGTTACAGTTGCAACCAACCTATCTTCAGTATCAAATGGTATCACTGAAAATAGAAAAGATCTGTTAGTTATTTAAATCAATTTACATTTTAGTTGAGTTACCATCCATAATCCTGCCATATTCCTCGAAAATACTTTGAACTTTATTCATAATTGCAGTGGTAACAGTTGTATTAGGAGCATATGCAGTTATAAATGGTGCTGGAATCTCAGGTGTACTGTTAAAATCTGGTAATTGACGAAAAGAAAATGGTGGATAATCAGTGGGATCAGGGTGATTTTCTGATTTAACAACATGTCGTATGCCAAGTAAAATAAATCCAAAGAAGACGGGTAATGTGATTTCAAGAATCGTTCGTATAGGAGTGCGTTTAGCTAGAATAAAATTTTTCCATAATAGAAGTGCATAATGTCGACCAACACGTCGTAAGCCTTTGCTACGCTCAACATCGGCCATATCTACAAAAAAATAACTAAACAACAATTAACAAAAACAAAAGTTAGTCATGACATTGTTTCTGAGCCACTTTCTACAGAAGATATGCGCCTATATATGATTAGCTTGAGTGTGGTAAACATTTGATAAAAACAGATAAAAAAAAGCAAAAGGTAACTCACAAGAATCGCACTTGTAATTTAAGAATTTTCGTTACATTTCATACACAATAGGTGTCTAGAAAAGTGACTCAAGTTTAAATATTTATCGTACTAAAATTCTTTGAGTTAAAAAAAAGTACGAATACGTGAAAGCACTTGTTCGTCAGTATTCTCACAAAAAATTAACAGAGGTCATTGTGTTGTTCTTTTTTTCATCGCTTTAATTTAAAAAAAAGTCTCATACATTTTCCTTTGTCTTATTTTCTAATGTTCTTGTTTTCCTATATACAACACGAGCAACAAAAAATAGAGTAACCATGAAAAAAAAAGTTTAACTAATAAAGTTCAAGAATCACGAATAATCATTGGCTTTGTTTTCTGCAGCAGAATTAATTGGTTTTCTTCGGTTTAGGCTTCATTTCTTCGAAGCATGGTCGTAGAAAAATCGCGTTCTTCTTCGTTTGAACATTTCCTTCATGACCTTTATGCCAATCGTACGAACTAGCATAGGCAAATAATTGTCCACGACTATCAAATGCACAACATGATATTGGCTGATCGTTGATAGCATCACTTGTTTTCAATTTTGTTCGATCATCTTTATCCCAGAAACTGTATCGACCATCGCTACCAACTGTCGCTAATGTTCCATGAACAGGATGAAACGCAATATCATTGACGGCGAATATATCTTGAACATTGGCAGGAGCTGTCGGTGTTGAACGATGGCATTTAAATGTAAAATTGTCAACACTGGGATTGGCAGCTTCGACGTACATAATGGCCACACGACCTTCGATCGAGCCAACAGCGAATCCGTTTGGATTTCGAGATTTATCCGTGAAAATCGATACACAACGATGTTGATATTTTAGTAATGAATCCATTTTTTTGTATTCAGTTGGACCTTGATCAAGTGAATAGACATGAATACCACGATCGGCGGTTGTTATAACAGCCATGGGACCAAAAACATCAGCAGCATAGATACGTTCAGGTAATTGCAATTGTTTCAATGGCGTTGGCTGACGCATATCCCAAAATTTTACTTAAAATACATCGATTGATAGTTTATTTTCGAAAACCGAATAAAAAGTGTAACTTACCGGTTCGATCCCAACTGCCTGTCATAACGCAACTATATGTTGGTCTTTGAATATAATGAATCGTTCGAATTGGTTGATCATGTGCAGCTATTTGAACGAATGAATTCGCTTGTAAATCCCACATTTTTGCTGTTTTATCACAACTTGCTGTAAATACTTTCGAACCATCTTCTGACCAACAACAACTTAAGATTGGTGCGGGATGCGTTTGTATTGCTTTAGCAACTGATTGACCATTCGGTTGAATTTCCCAACAACGTATGTCATTTGCCCATGAACTAGCGATTAAATATGTTTGAGGAACTGATGCTGGTGAAAATTTTAAACATGAAATAGCATCATCAGGTGGTTGAATAATTTCGACATCTTTTTGACCTAAAGCTGATGTACCGGCTGTTGATGTCGTCGTTGTAGTTGAAAGACCAAATGGGGCAATCATAGTGCCGGTTTAATTCTTTTTCTTTTAAAAAAAATCTGAAAAATAATCGATAGATCAATAAACTAAAACATGAATTTCTATAGAGGATACGAATGGAATCGAAAACGACTTTCAGTTTTGATTTGATTTGATCGATACAAACTTATTCACTTTCATATATAACGTATGCCATCGATTGAAAATGCGAGAATAATTCTCTTTTATATGTTAATTATTGAAAGAATATTATCTTTAATTAAAACAAAAACGCTTAATATTCGACATTTTTAGTAAGTTTACAAATTAACATAAGAAAAAAAATGCAATGTTAGTGATTTTGTGTGTGTGTGTGTGTGTTCAAACAAGATAGATAATCACAACAGAGAAAAAACACTCTTAGAGAATGAAGAAGAAGAAGAGAAAAAAGATATAATCCATCTAGTTTTTGTGATCATTTTTGTTTCTTTTTATACATTGCGAATAAATAAGGCTAATATTGTCTTTTGTTTTGCTTTTCAAATGGAAAACGAAATTCACATGGGCAAACAAAATTAATGACCAAGAGAAAGAAGAAAAAAATATCTCGTAATATTTACAAAAGAAAACAGAAGAAGAAGGACGTACACTGTGAAGATTAATCAAAAAAGAGAGATTCGATTTTTGCATAGATGTCGATTCATAAATTTCGCTTGAATGGACTTTTGTTTTCTATACACAACTGGATGGATTTGTGGGATTTTTTACTTCACATAATTGTGATATACTGATGTCACATTGTGACACACCAGCACCAGCTCGACAAATATTTATACTTGCAACTGATATCCATCTAAAAACATCAACGACAATAGTAGTTTTGAGAGATTATTTCGTTCCTCAGATAGAATTACTGTTGGCTTTCGGGATCGTAAGCTTCGACCGTTTGTAAATATGTTGAACCATCATGTCCACCGACTGAATAGATACGTCCACCTTAAATAACAAAAAATAAAATCAGATCATAGTGAAAAATTTCGATTCGTTCGTTGTTTGTTTACCCAAAGTTGCTGAACCAACACCACCACGACATGATGTCATATTCGGCACCATTGTCCAAATATTTGTATCAGGATCAAAATATTCCACTGAATCCAATGGTGAATTATCATCAAAACCACCTGAAAAATTCAATTAAAATCAAACCTATCTCTCAAATGATCAGTCATTACTACCTAGTATATACAATCGATTATTGAGTACAGTTACAGACGCTCCTGCTCGTCGTTTATTCATCGATGCTATGGGCGTCCATTTATCATACGATGGGCAATAACGTTCGCATGAATTCAACGACGAACTACCATCATTACCACCACAAGCATACAAATATCCCTTTTACGAAAAAAAAACAAATTTTATGAGTATTTTATCTCAGTTCGACATGATTTGTTTTACTTTAAGTGCAGCAACAGCGACTCCACCACGTGCTGTCGACATCGACGCCACCGTACTCCATGTATTATGTTCAATATCGTATCTTTCAACTGTATCAAAACATGTCGAATCATCAAGTCCACCAACAGCATACAACGGACCACCAAGGCAACCCACAGCGATTCCACGTCTAAATCAAACATTCACGATCTCATTTCTTTCGCACGAATCAATCTATCTCTTCTCACCGCCATGTATTCATCGGCGCCAAAGGTTCCCAACGATTCGTTTGAGGATCGAATACTTCTGCACTATTTAAATGAACATTTCCATCATGACCGCCGATGGCATAGACACGACCGTTTACTGCACATACACCAACGTGTCGCCGTCGAGTTGTCATTTCAGCAATATAAAACCATCGATCATGCCGCAGATCATAACATTCAACCTAAAACAAAATCAAATTCGAATTAAAAACGCACATTCGATTCGTACTGATTTAAATGGATCGCCTGTTGCACCACGACCGCCAACACATAACAAAACTCCTTCAAAACAAAAATATAGACATAGTATTGATTCGAACATCATCATTGAATGAACCTGCAGCCGTCTTTCGTGGAATAATCTTCGGTCCCATTGGTGATTTCGTCGTTAAAAGATTGGCTTGTTTAAAAATATACACTTTCGCTTCATCTAATAGATCTCGACATGTTAAATTCGTTCGAATTAATTCTTCTTGTGCAATAACTGTCAATAAATATTCCGTGTTAATCAATGGTAATTTCACTTCTTGTAATAAATCTAAAACAAACAAAAAATTAATTCTCGTTTTTCACTCATCAAGAATGTCTTCTCTCTACCAGCTAAATGAACTGCTCGTTCTCGAATATCATATTTCACCCATTTAATCACAGCATCATAAACATCTTTTTCATCAAGAATGCCTAAATCCGGTGATGCTATCAATTCCTATTTAAAACAATGTCCGAAATAGAAACATTTTCTTTATCCAAAAAAGAAACAAACGAACTTTTAAATGTTTGTATGAAATTTTATAGAAATCTTCGATTTGTATTATTTCAAGAAAATGATCACGAATAAATTCATCAGCTAGATCGATCAACGATTTTCGATTCAATAATTCGGCATATTGTCGTATTTCGGTACAATTTGTTAATGATAAATGTTGCCGAAGAAAACTCGAACAAGCTTCAGCTAAATCTTCCGTTTGTAAAACTGTCGATGCAAATAGTAAATGTTGAACATTTTCTGTCGTTATAATAGCTTTAGCTGTATAGGCAAATTCAATAATTGTTTTCAATGAATTTCGATTGATATCTTGAATTTCAATACGACGTTTATCGGCTTCGAGCATGCCCAATGTAAACATCGAACGAAAATATGGAATAGTTGCAGCAAGAACAACTTTATGACATCGAAATGTTTGATTATCACAGACGATTTCAACATCACATAGAACTTCGTCTTCATAGAATTCGTAGAGTGTATGAAATGCATTACTAAATCAAACGAATTGAATCAAAACCAATGAAATCAAATGTCGATTTACCTATGTTTTGTAAATGAAACTTCGAATGCTTGTTGATCGTCAACTTCCATACTTTGTAATTGCTGTTGTTGTTCTCGCAATGACTCAACTAAACAAATACAAAAAAAAGAAAAAAAACATAAAGCACATTGTGATAAAACTAAAAACAAAAGTTTTCAGCTACGTTGTTTATTGTTGTGTAATGCTTGTCGTTGTGTAAGCAAACGATTAGCTGGAACGAAGTCCGATGAATTGCCATTCATGTCATCCGTACGTATTGAATCTGTCGATGGAGTTGATAGGACTGACATGTTTGACGAATTTGTTGTTACTCCAGCTGCAGGATTTAGTGTCGATAGAAGATCAACAATGTTGCTGTTGGTTGCAGCATTCGATGATGATGATGATGATGATGATTCGCCGGACATTTTCTTCGAGACGAAAACTTGACGAATTTATCTAGAAAAAGAAAAACAATGAAATGAAATCGAATGATTTGATTGTTGCGAGACTCGAGAATATTCAAATGAAATTATTCGATGACAAGAATAGAATTGAAGTCATTTCGGAATATATATGCATATCGATTGATTTGTTTTTCTCATTTTTCACATTTACCGACAACACAGTTAGTCGTTCAAATTGGAGAGTGATGATTCATCTATTTTTTTTTTTGAAAACTCGAATGAATAAGAAAAGAAAAGACATTAAAACAGAGGTCGATAGTAGATGGCACGCAGAATAGAAAAGGAAAGAAAAAAAGCAGCAAGCAAAGTCAAGAGAAATTTTATAATTGCTTCACTGATTTTTCAACTAATTTCCAATATCGACCAGCTTTTTTTTCGTAATTATCGAAATTCGTTTCTTTAGCACCTTCATCAAATGTTCGCATTCGTAAACAACATTCAAATTGTGGATGAAGACGAAATCTTTCGGCTTCATCATCATTCATCGGTCCACCTTGATAAACAAGCGTTTGTTTCGATGTTTCCGAAAGACAATCATAATATTCCTTATCAACACGCGTTAAATATCGTTTTGCATTAACATGATTAGCAACAAGATAACAAATACGTTCGGATAAACCAAATTTTTCTCGAAGATATTCACTTCCAACGGATTCATGTCGAAGAACGCCTAACTCTCCCATATAATCTTCTTTGTTTTTACCTAATAAATGTCCGATATCATGAAGAAATGCAGCAACGATTAATTCATGATCGTCAGGTGAATATTGTTCAGCAAGATAAGCTGATTGAATAGCATGTTGATATTGAGTAACACACTCGCCGTAATATTCGTCACCACCTTGTTTTTCGTAGATTGATCGAATATTCTCCATGTTACTTTACTTTTGTATTGCGCTATTGTTTTGTTTTATGATGCCTTATCTTACTTTTTCAATACACTGGACAAATACAGATGTTTTCAATGACGAATAAAGAAAAAAAGCAATTTTAAATTAAATTATATTCATTAAAAGAGATTTATATACATAAAATGAGTGTTTTTTTATTTTATTGATAAAAAAACAAAAGATTAAGCGTTTTTTTCAATAAATTTTTATGATTGGCTGGCATAAAACATGTTGAGATTACGATCTGTACATTGACCATATGTCAAGAGTATTTTTCAGATTTAATGACACCTTAGTATCAAGTAGAGATGTATTTATTTTCAAAATAATAAGAATGATCTAATGTGTACTTACTACATTCAGGATTTATCTTTTGTCTTACATAATCGATTTCAATGTTCTTTATATTAGCATATATAAATATAACAAAACACAGTACAAATTGCTTTATAAATAATATTGATACTGTCGAATCCTTAGATGAAAAGCAATCAATCTATGTTATATGTTATATATTAGTATCGTATATGAAGCCGTTGATGATACAGTAAATGTAATCGAAAATAGATGATTTCATTTCTATGAAATTCAATTATGAAGTAACCGTATTTTTAATATAGTGATAAAATTGCGTGAATATTCGCTTGTTCATACACCGCAATTATAATGTTTACACACAATAATAGCCATTTTAGTATTCACTTCGAATCTCATTTGATTTTCAAAGATTACATTTTTTTTTCTGTAATTTTCTTGGCAAACATATCGTGCACACACAATCGGTATTTCATTCTCTCAACAAACATATCTTAACTACGTAATCTACGTCTTAGATTTCACCCAGTATTCATTTTACTAACACAAGGTTAGTTTACTGCACTATTTTATTTCACTAGCCGATTGATATGACGAATATTCTCCCTGCTGCTTTTATTCCCATTGTTTTATTTTTTTCATAATGCAAAAAAGAAAAATCTAAATATAGAATCTAACAGGTTGCAGATGCTTTGAATGACGAATACGATCAATGTTTTTCAATGAGACATATGTGAAGAAAATTATCTGGATATGAAAAATATTCGCTAAGCCATTGTATGGGCGTGTAGAGTGGAAGTTGAATACCATGAATAATAATTCGATAATCATCTAAATTTTGACTTAGAATTTTCTTTTGACGTGTTGATCGTTCGCAATGTGCTTCATGTGTTAGCGAATATTGAATAAGATCATTCAAGGTTAACCAACGATTATGTTCGTTATCGAATGGTGCAATTAACTTCTGTATAAGTGGCCGATCAAGGATATAAATACGAAATGGAATATAACGAAAATATTCGAGATCATCTGTGTAAGACATGAGTTTACTATTAATTATCCAAAACTGTTCGTATTTATCTTGCAATAATGAATTCCATAGTTGTTTATGATCACGTTTTTGCATATCACCAATGATTTGACCTTTGTGTTTGAGTGCGTCAGCTTCTTTTAATGTCGACATATAATGTCCTTCAATTGATTCTTTATCCGGAAAACGTATTAAATCATTTTCAGGAAATTTACTTAAATGAACAATTATTTGCCAAGGTAAATGAGATGTTGCCGATGATGATGATGATAATGAGCATGTATATAAATCGTAGAGCACACCAATAGGATAATGCCATTTTAATGGCATATTTTCATATTCAAGCCAGAGATTATTGAAATTCATTTCGAGATTATCATTGAAATATGTTGAAAAATATCGTTGAATTTTGTCGATAACACAAGGAAAATAGAGATGACGCGAGAGCATGAGATACAAAGGCTCGGGTACGTCTGTTCGATTTGTTTTTGTTAAATCTTCATCCGATAAAGTCAAACATATCGGTATACGTGATTGCCATAATTCACGAGTTATTTCTTTATCATCAATGATTGTCGTACTCATCTGAAATAGAAATCAAATCAATTTACCGTTCAAATCGACATATCGAGTTAAGAATCTGTTCTCATATCATATGCATAATAATATATTTCAATCATCTCGTATTACGTTTTCTTTTCTCACAACGTTTCGTTTTTTTTTTTATAAAATTGATCGATGTTATTGCCTAATGCATCTCTATTCGATAAATCATCCTCCTCTGTCTATATGAATATTCATCACAAATCTTTTTAATATCTAAAAATAATTGAGTGTGAGATTGTAGATATAAGTTCAGTGTTTTTTTTGTTTATCTTTGTTGCCAAAAACAGTAACGCTTGAATTATTTACCAGAAGAGCGAGAGAATGAAGAAAAAAACAGATGATAGTACGAAAATATTCGCTTATTACAAACACACACACACACACACGGATTTTTAATGAGATAAAGAACAAAAAGAGAAATGCTAATCTACAAAACAAAACAAAAAAAAAAGAAAACAAAAGGAAGAAAAATGAGAATTCAAAGCGATGGCTTGTCGAATTGATCTTCTTCTTGTTGTTCGAGATTAACTGGTGCTTTTTCGATGCGCATAACTAAAGGCGTATGAGTTTGCTCAAGCTTTTCATCGAGTTCTTCGGCAAAAACAACGGGAATACCTATTTCAAAAGAAAAAGCATAGAACGATTCATTTTTTCAGGTTTTTCTGTACCTTTAGAAATAAATTGTCGTTGATCGTGATTTTGATATTTCTTTTGATAGACATCGTATTGTTGTTTATGCTTTCGATAAGAATAACTATTATATAAATGTTTATTATTCGGACTACCAGATGGTCCACTTGGCAGAAGTAATGTTGATGACGATGATGAACGACGATTACAACAAAGGCAACATGCGATTATCGCACAAATTAATAATCCTACACCGATAATCGATAATGGAACAATAACAAGCGGTTGATAAAGTTGCTTGAATATGATGAGACTATTAAATGATGGTACTGTTCGATTGAATTTTATTGATTGGTCATCTAATAATCGTGGTCGAATAGTTATTTCGGATTTTTTCAGTTCAAATAACGGCCTAGTCGTGTTCATGAGAATTGTATTCGTTGTCATAGGAGAAGTTGTGCTCGCTGTTGTTGTTGTGACGGTGGTGGTCGTCGTCGTCGTCGTTGTGGTTGTCGTGACTGTCGTTGATTTAATTAATCGAATAATTGAGATTTCAATTAATGGCAAAGGAAAATTTGGTATTAATTGCAAACGATTGGAATAATAATGTTCGATCAGTGCGTTTAAATGATATGTTAAATTTGTTTGAAAATACAGATCACATGAAAAGTAAACTTTGATCATTGATCCATTGATTCGATGTATTGTTAATAATGATTCAGTCAAATTCAAAGCTATCGACAATGTTCGAACGATAAAAAAACGATTTAATAATGAATGATTGAAGTTTGTCGATGAAATATTAAATAAGGCGAGAAGAAGATGATTCGATGGATAGAATAACGATGATGATGGTGTAAAATTAAAGTTTAATTTTAATTCGAGATCTAATTTATTCAAATAAATATTTAAATAAAGAAAAAAGATCCAAAAGAGAAAAAAAAGAAATGTGTCGATTTACTTGAATAAGAATGATTATTTATTTGTTGAAATTGAATATAAAATGGTCCTGGATAATCTCCATACAATGGGAGAGCGTATAATGTTCCATTCTCGATTGCAAACCAAAGTTTATCTTGTGGTTCAATTTGTACTACACGTGCATTGTTAATGTTCAACGAACGTTTATAAAGTTTATTATAATCGATATTAGCTGTGAACTCCTAAAAAGACATATCATTTATCATTGTCAACGTTAATAGACATTTAGTTTTTTACCAATGTTGATGAAGACGACGTGTGATGACGTTGATGATGTTCATGATTGTTATTAACCTAGAAAAAAGAATGAATTGAGTAATGAGAAAGACAGATAGAAGAATATAACACGTCTTCGTACCGTTTCCGCAATGGTCGGATATGAAATGATAAATAAAAGAAGACTTTGAACGAACATGATTTTTGCTTTGATTATGTTAATGGTCACCGTTTTGGCCAACAACGTGAATCAGACATGATCATTGTATGTATTTGAGACGTGATATACATAAACCTTTCTTCGTTTCTTTTTCTTTCTCTCCCTCTTCTCTCTTCTCTCTCTTTTCTCGTTTCTCTCTCTTTTTTTTTCTTCTTTTTCTTTTTCTATTCGATGTTTGTACAACACATACACTGACTTTGCGGATAAATGTTCAGAAGAACGATGAAATATGTTACTACTGAGCTTGTATGGTTATTATTAGCACGATTTCTTTTTCTCTTCTTCAATATGTATAATGGTCATTCTCCTCTGGTGTCTGTTTTTGTTGTTCTTGCTTGATTGATATCATTTGTTGTTTGAAAAGAAGCAAAAAATATCGTCATTAGTCCGAAGTATTGCTCTTGTTCTCTTTTCTCTCGACTTAAGATTGTGTCGATGTACTTTAGCAGAGTGAAAAAATACTCGAAACAGGAGAATGAGAAGAAGAAGAAGAAAAAGAAGAGAATGAAGAAAAAAACGAAAAGAATGGAAATGCTCGTTGAGCGGTCAGTGAGATGGAGGATCAAGATAAAGAATGGGAGAGTCGAGAGAATGACCCGACGTGATGTTGTGGTGAATGTGTATGCTTGATAAGACGGAAGAGAGAAAGAGAAAAAGAAGACATAGAACAACTTGATGAATGCCTAACGTACTACGCATGTATAACATCACCCGCCTTCGTGTCTTTTTTCTCATGTCGTGACTATAGGTCAGTCTAGAGGAAGAGAGACGAAAAAAAATGATATCTTAAATGTCGTTGTCAATTCACTCGACAAATTACTTCATCGGACCTTATTACACTTTTTTGTAGTAGTAATATTGATTTTGACCTTATCATATAATATGCAATCAACGTCGACCCCCCAGAAAGATATTCAATTGAAAATCATTTTATGTAATCGTTATTCTTTTTGTGTGTGCACATTTGAAGACACACGAATACCTAATGAAATGTATGACTTCAGTTTCTATTGTTTTCTTTCTTTCATTGATTATAACATTTTTTTTTCGTGTATTTCGACGTTTTCAAATAGATTTGAAGAGTTTAGTAATTGAACATAATGATGATGCATCGATGTGAACACATCATTTTTCTATCAATAAGACGATGATTATACAATAATTATCTATTTACACTCGTATGTTTTCGATGAAAATGTTCATTGCTCTTCACCCTCGCTTCTAGTTAAAGCTCATGCACACACATACGAGTAACACATTTTCACATAAATCATAGAGAAAAGATAGATGCGCGTGTGCACTCGCCTAAGGGTATCTTTTTACTTACACGTAATCGAAAGCAGATGATATCATAGGAAATCAACTAAATTTATTCTCTCGTGTAAAGACAAGGAAAAGGAAGACCTAAAGAAAGAAAGAAAGAAAAACGATTTTTATAAATCTCAATGGACAGGAAAAGTATCAAATCATTTAGTCGGATATCGAATTTGTTTTGATTTGCTAGATGATTACAGATGATTTATGAATAGAGACGAGACAATCTATTGTCTGTCTGGTTCATATACAAGAAAGTCAATGAACCAACAAAACAGATATAAACCTAATGGATATTTGATGTAATTGGAAAGAAAAAGATAACAAAAAAAAAGGGGAATTTTCTTTTAAAGAAAGAACTAAAGATGTTTTCTATATAGATATATTTATATATTAAAAAAAGTGGGTGCTGAATTAACAAAAAATAGGACAAGCGGGAAAGTAAACTAAAATTTATTGTCCTGTTCGACCTAATGACTATAAAGTTATTTGTTGACATCATAAATTGGATCTCCATATTGATTGACTCCAATGGGAGCTGTATGTGTATCTAATTCGACAGGATCAGGTAAGAAGACAACAGCTTCACTTGGATCTCGTTTTTGTTGAGATGTAAATCTTGTATGATCTTGTTGATTCGATGAATCTTCATGTGCATGTTGAGCATCTATGCCACGAATGGCATAAGCTAAATTACTATTAGGAATTTGCGTAAGAATCTTATTTCGACATGTTGGTGCATATGAAACTTTGCCAATAATATAACCAGTAAATAAACTTAAACCAAATTTAAGCCATTTACCTTTTGGCGAAATAAAATTTCGTTGCATGCCATATTGGGTCGCAAATAATGTGATTAGACCTAATGGTATGCTACGATAGATAAGTGATTCTTTTTCGCATTCACCTAAGACACGTTTTTCATCCTGTGTAAGTTGTAATGGTGACACTTGCGTTGAATCGCGAGACATCGTTTCTTTATTATTATTATTATTTTGTTTTTTTTTCTACAATATAAATTCATTAGAACAACATATCTCTTTTTTTTAATCTATGTATTTATATATATATGTCTATGTAATTTGTTTTCTTTCTTTTGTTTCTTAAGAAAAAGAAAAGAAAAAATTATTTTGTACAAAATTGTAAACAAATATTTTATTTTTGTCCACGTAAACGTGTACCAATTGAATCGTTATTTGGCACTGATCGTGTTGATATTCGAGATGAATCTTTAACCGATTTACGTTTTTCACTTTTGTTTTGTGTTGGTATTTGTTCTTCATCATCTTTTGATTGAGGATTGAGTTTTTGTCGTGAACTACGTCGGCCATTTTCCGTGCTAGGCGTAAGTGATACTGGCGATGTCGGACGTTTTCTTGTCTTATTATTCACCGGTGTCGAAGGTGTTTCTGGTTTCACTGGAGTTTCTTTTTCTGTTTCAACTTGTTGTTGTTGAGGTTGAGGTTGCGGTTGTAATGGAATTTGTTCGATAGTTAATGGTTGCCATTCGAAATCATGATCATTCGATTCTGGTAATTCTGGATTATCGAAGACACTCTCATCATATCTAATCGAAGATATTCGTTTTCATTATCACAATTTATTCGAGGATTGACTTACAACGTGCATAAATGTTCAACCATTTCATTGAATGTAAATGCAGGTGGAGTACCGGATTGATTAAGACGTTTCCATAAAAGAAGATAAAACATACCTTTTGGTAAAACATGTTCAGACATTGTTGATAGATGATAAAGTAGATCAATTTCTGATTCAATTGATAGTGGCATTTCAATAGATGATAACAAGACACGACAATGAAGAAGAAAAACCAAACAATCTATTGATATGAATTTATTTTTTGAATAGTTGCTTCAAAAATAATGAAGATGAACAAAACAAAGAAGATTAGAGAGTTGTGAAAATGTGTTTAATGGAAAAATGAATTGGACAGGAACATCGTTCGACCAATAAGGCCTATCAACGTTGAATAAGAACGGTTGGTAACTACTGACATCTAACGCGTCTTGATGTAACATCAGAATCAATTTAGTTTTAAAAGACAAACGGATGAAGACGTACGTCAGCAAAAGAAAACATTTCAAGTGCTCTTTGAACTAATCTTGAGTTTTTTATCTAAGAAAAACTTAATATGAAACCTGTATTTTCGGCAATTTGCGTCAGAGATTTTGATAAGACAAGATATCAGTTCGTGTATATAACCACAGACAGATTTTCGAAACAAAAACGAACCAAAGTCTTTTCACAATGGCAGCAGAAAACAATCAAGGTTAGTTGATGACTTGCTTAGATCTTCATATGTTGTTTTGTACGTATATTTCATTTCATAGAATTAAAAGTTCTCTTTGCTTTATTCGATGTTGATAAAAGTGGAACATTGACAAAAGATGAACTTAAATTATTACTTCAATCACCAGATCCAACTGGTCCAGCTGTTTCAGAAGAAAAATTAAATGAATATCTTCAACTAGCCGATACCGACAGTACGCAAAACTTTCGTTTTCACGATCATTTTCAAAACACAATTAAAATTTAGATAGCGGCGATATTTCAGCAGATGAATTCGTTACTTTTATTACCACAAAAGTTCAACAAGGTACTTACGGTTTACGAAGCTTATTTAGCACAATTGGTATGTGAAGAAAGTTTATTAAATCTTAGGAAAAAACGATTCATCTTTGTTTTTTTTTGTTCTCGATATACGTAGATACAAATGCTGATGGTTCGATTGAAAAAAGTGAATTTCAACAAGTTTTAGGCAGCAATCGATATGTCAATCCAAATCTAGTTAAAATTCTTAATGATTTATTCAAAAACGATGCGAATACTAAAGTTACATACGAACGTAAGCTTTTGATTTTCCTAAAAGTAAAAAGAAAATATTCAATATATTTTATTTAGAATTCGTTGAAGCTGCTAATCAATTCTATAGCAACTAATTCGATAAACTTTTTTTTAAATAAATAAATAAAAATTCATATAAATGTACTCATTTGTTAGTTTATTATTAGAACTGGGTCAGATTTTAAACAGATATATCTGATCAAGATTAATAATGAGAATATATCAACATGTAAATGTATTAACAGAAACCATTTGTTCTGTTACGTTTTGCCTAAATTATGTTTGACATAAATATCAATCATATAATTAGACTAAATGACAAAATATTACGCGAATCATTACAAACGAAAGTTCGTTAGAAGATATCTCTCTATTCATTCATATATTTGCTCAACAAAAATAAAATAAAATGATAAGAACAATGAAATCTTCGTATTTTCATTTCAAACAAAAAAATAACTGCACATGAAGCATACGGCTACTTGTTTAAGTTTTTTTTTGAATAGAATAGATTTGCCGAATAGACACAAAAAGAAACTACGCATATAATCGAGTTCGAACAAGTGAATTCTATTTCTAGTTTTTTGTTTATTATTCGAATAAACAAATCGCTAGCAAATCTCTTCGCGACTGACATTCAGTTTCTATTACGCATGTCATTTTAATTGGAATTCTTTCTCGATATAATCCAGGTTGGAAGCAGAAAAAAACAGATGCTAATAGAAGATATTCGAATTCCAATCAGATTTGTTCTTAATGAGAAAAAACAACGACCGATTGAATTCGTTTTTGGCTAACGAAGAAAGCTCATTGACCACACAGAATCAAATCTATTCTCATCATTCGATGAATAAACAACATTGAGTTTTGATAGACAGGTAAATCGTTGTCTATTTTCTCCTCTATTACATTATGCAGTTAGGAAGAGATGTCTATCTGTCAATTTGATGAATTGATAGCATCGCGATATCCTGTCTCCTGATGAGACAAACAATCTAACGGTGTCGATCTATTGGTGAGATTACACAGTAGGATGATATTCAAGGAAAGAAGACAACTAACTAGCCAACCAGCCAACGATATATTCGCAATTGATGCACTCGACTAACAAAGCATACGATTGTTATTCTTGTTTATATCTCTGATCTTCTCGTTTTCTCCTCTATGCATAAAATGATAATTGTCGATTACACATCATCATATTTCAGTGAAAGTATTCACCTGCCGGAAACAAAACAAAGAACAAAAAAAACACCAACGATCTTTGAGATCATCGAAAGAACAAGATAGACACAAAAACAAGAATCGACGAAACAAAAGTTCAGAAAACGGTGATGATGATGATGATCAAAACGAAAATGTAGACAGAAAAACAAGAAAGAATGAATCAGAAAAAGAGATAGAAAGAAATAGACAGACAAAAAAAGAAAGAGCCACACACGCAAACGAATAAAACGAAAGAAAAAAAGATCTAATAGTTCGATGATGCTGATGTTGACGGGTGATGATCGTAGCAGGACAATGATGCCGGCAGAAGTGAATGTTTTTGATCAAGAAATCCAGCGAATGGATTAGCATAGAAATGATTATGTGGATCGAATGATGAACTCGTTGGTGGATGAGTTGGAGGATTTCCATAGGGAAAATAAGCTGCTGGTTGAGATGGACCTGACGAATAATGTACGCCATTGGCAAAATGTACATGGGATCCTGAGTCAGTCTCATCTGTAATCCTTGCATTTGTCGTTAACGGAGTTGTAGTTGTTGTTGATGATGACGAACAAGATGAATTAGCTGCTGTAAAATGAGAACGATGAGGATATGTGGAAGAATAGGATGCGGCCATGAAAGCTGCAGCTGCATAAAGATCTGACGAATGATGTCCGTTGACTGCGGCTGTGGCTGTTGATGATGATGAAGTAGCATAATTGCTTAAATCGAAATAATTACCCGGCCCGATACCAGTCGATGTCGACGGTGATGATGATGATGGATTTGGATTGTACGAGCTGACTGCAGTTGGATCCATTGTTGACGATGATGATGACGTCGTCGTACCGCCCGGTGTTGTCGTCAAAGTCGGATCCATTTGTGTTAAAAGATTTGGGTAATTTGGTTGTTTACCTAGTTTTCGTCGAAATCCTACACGTCAAAAGAACAAAACAAACATAAATAAACGAGCAATTAGAAAAAAAAAGAAAGCACAAGTGAATATACCTCGAGGTCTTCGTCGCATACAATTATCATCAAACATACAATCAGAATCAGGAGCAATTGTCCAATAATGTCCTTTGCCAGCTCGACCTAGAAACAGTAAATTAATGTCTTTTTTTTGTCTTTTGATAAAACTCAAATTTACCCATGGCTTTCGGTAGTTTAATAAAACATTCATTGAGACTAAGATTATGTCGAACAGAATTCTTCCATCCCATGTATGTTGAACGAAAAAATGGAAAACTTTGCTGTAAAAATGAATAGATTTCAGATAGTGTCATTTTCTTCGATGGTGTACTATTAATAGCCATGACAATCAACGCTATATACGAATCTAAAAAGTAACATTATTAATTATCGATCGAAAAAAAGAAGTTAAATTTCAATTTTCTCTTACATGGTGGTTTTTCTGCACGACGATTGGATTTCCGTGGTACGTTCGATTGAGAATTATTTTGTTCGTCTTTTTCTTGTGATTTTAAATCGATATCTTCATCGAGATCATCGTGTTCGTCGTCACTACCCATTGGATGACTTTCATTTGAATCTTCTTCACCTGACATTGCTAATTGAGAGTTTTTCATTGGTGATGAATGTTCAGATTTAATATCGATTTGAGATGAGAGACCTGTTGTTGATGAACCATAATGTGAACTAGATAGATGAGGATGATCTAATGAATATGAAAGTCGATTTGAATGATTGGCTGATGATTTAGAAAGATCAGACGATGAACTAGCAGCTGATGCTACTTTCCAGTAATTTGAACATGGAGAATATGGATCTGCATAGAGATTATTCGGTTGCATTGAATAGTAATTCGTCGATCCTTGTGGTTGAGATGTTGCTGACGAATAATTATAAGCCGTATTTGTATTGTACAAATGTGTATGATGATGAAAATGATTTGAATTGTTCGTATTACCATTCATTGGCGTTGAATTTGATGAATTTCGTGGATGATAAATCGATGTTGGCGTCGATGCTGTATGTAAATGATGATGTTCATTTGTCGTATTTATCGACAATGTAACTGGTTTATCTGTATCGATTTTAATATTCATTTGACAAGCGTCAATTGTTGAAGATGATTGCTCAATTATCACCATACACAAATATCAACACGATACTAAAATGAATGAGAAACATTCAAATCACGATTTACTATTCGTTGAAGAAAAAAAACACATTGATTATCTCTCGAATATGATTAGTTAATCTTTTTTTTTTGATATCATAAACTATCGATTAGAAAAGAAAGTTAATAAAGATCACTTACCTCGCTATAAATCGTAACAATTGTCTTGTTGTTTATTCTACAATGAGAGATTTAATAAACAATATAAGAAATCTATATATACAAATTTGTTTTATCTCGAGTCGTTTGTTGTATACAATATCAGGAACAACAACAACAACAACTATGCACGCACACTAGAACAACTACTATTAGAAATAATAATAATGATAATAATAATGATGATGATGATGATGACGACGAAAGAAAAAAACGGAAGACAATATACGTATATGTATATATTTTTGAAACAAAATGTTTATGCCATTGATGATGGGACAGCAATAGCAAAGAGAAACTAAGCCTGACAGATTCGAGACATAAGTAATGAATCGTTTACAAATTCGACAAACGCCAAATACATATACACTGGCAGGATAAGTGTGTTTAGATTTGTTCGACCTCTACTTATGTTTATTCGAAAAAAAAAAGAAGAAAAGCAGTGCTACTCAATTGTAGAGCAAAAGAGCGAGTTACAGAGAAAGAGAGAGATAGAACTCGTCTTCATTTTCTTTTGCAGCGCTTTTTTTTCTCTCTTTTCTTCGAGTTTATATTGGATTGGTTGTCTGACTTCAAACGCCACGATCCATTAACCAACTGTAAACGAGAGCGAGAAAAGAAGAAGAAGAAGAAGAAGGAAAAAAGATCTATTTTTCTTATTCTATATAGAGAGGAAACGGAATACGTAGTGGGTGAGGGTGAGAGCGGATGCAAGATGTGTTGATGAGACAACGATTGGCATATTGTTTATAAGAAGCGGGCATGATTGGATGATGAAGAGACGTCGTCAAAGAAGAAGAAAAATGGTTGATGATAGGTCTTTTTTTTTCTTCTTTTTCTGCTCTGTCTGTTTGGCAGATGCAGATGGACCCATCTTTCTAACATCTCTATCATTAACGCTTGATAGCAGCGGTATGCATACATGCATACAAGCAAAGCCATGGATATGATCTCTTCCTTTTCTTTCGCCATGCAGACAGAAGACATTTAAAAAACAATTAGGACATAGGAAAAAAAGTTTCTCTACTAGTTCTGCGTTGCCTTCTTGTGTAAACACAGACATGAAGAGTGTCGAACTACATTGTGTTATCTTCTAATATGAAATGAATAGAAAGGGTAAATCATTCGTAAAAAGAAAAAGAAAATGTGTCTAATCAGTTATTCAAAATGCGTTCACAAGTTCTTGACAACTCATTGATTGATTTCAATTTTAATTTCGTTTATATAAGAAAAACAACGGAACATTTCAAACTCACGATTCTTTATTTTGAGTAAAATCAGCTGTGATGAATCATTCATGTTATGAAGTTATCAAAGAAAAAGTTAACAATATGCATTTATTTGCTTCTTATAAATGCTGAAAAATAATTTAGTCCGCCCAGCGCCGCCTGCGCTACATTCTAAATTTTTCATTGTTTCGAAAAAAAATTTCTGTTTTGTCCAAAACAAGCGCATTCACATGTGTCAATTGAAAGATGCCAATAAAATCCGAACATTCCTTCAGGCATTCAAGCATTTTTATTCTTTCTTTCAGTCATTCGTTCGTTTTTATTTTCATATTCTTAGATTTCATCATTATGATCAATTAGATTTTTGAAGCCCCTGATCTTCATTCAATTCTTTCTGATGTAACGTACTCAAGCTTTTATTGATCAATAGCACATGTGGCAGAAAGAGAAGAGTGTCTCATTTCATTGAAATGCCGATGCCGTTTATTTTAACATAAACATTTTCCATTATTTCGGAAGAAAACATTTTCATTTCGTGGCAGTCGTCGTCGGTTTTTTTTTCTTATTCATATATCTGATCACTCAATATTTAAAAGATGTGTATGTATTTATATATTTATCTGTTTTTCTTTTTTTTAAAAACAAGACAAGATCAAATCCCATGATGCTCGACACTAAAAGAGAAATTCGAAGATGATAGATTCTCTTTGATGCTAGAAAATGCAGATGGAATCTGTAGTTGATTACTTAAGGCTAACACAAATTATCGACAGACGATTATATTGCTCAAAAAATGGTAAAGGTTGACGAACAAATAAGAAGGCAACATCTATTTGCTAACGGGCAGTGGACATGTAACAAACAACGTTTTGTTTCATTGAATTCAGATGGTTGTAATTAATAAAATTCTTGATTTGCTACTGATTTTTTCTTTTCCGAATAAGAAAAAAAAACGTCGAATAGAAAAAATAAAAATGATTTCTCGAACGCAGCATGATAGATTCATGTTTGCTTTGCTAAAAGCCATGACACAGCGGTATACGTGTTCAACATTGAACGATTGCATTGTTTAAATAAATGCCATCGTTCACTTTTGCTTCGTACATTTTATGTACGTACGTATATTGATGGGATGAAGAATCGACAAGACAAATCCCAGTCGGAATTTTGCTTGTACTGTTCTGTTTCTTGTCTCGATGATTGATTATCATATCTCAGCAGACGCTAAGAAAACACTTTGCCAATCAAAATCGTCAATGTCAAAAGAAAATCGAAGAAACATTATGATGAAAAGAAAAATAAGAAGACGAATATGAGTTTTATTGATTATTATTCCTATTGACAAAAAAATCTGTCTGGACGGATGAGACACATTGATTTTGTTATCCTAATCGACTAGCAAGCATAACGACGTCGAAATTCATCACGATAAATCGTTATTAAGTTATTTTCACTTCCACCAATAACAGTCAAACCATTATCGTTTGCGGTCATCTAAAAATAAGCAAAATAGGAATCAAAATGAAAGAAAAACAAATGTCTGAGTTTTACGCAGAGATGTTGATCAATCGTGTCAGGAGTTATGCGTGCAAGTTGTCGAATGGGTGTTGAAATTTGATCAATGGCTAGAGTTTTTGTCGTTGTTGTACATGTTTGAAGAATGCCTTTGCTATGATACAAAGCTGAAATTGCACAATTATGTGCTGTTCGAATTTTCTGAAAAAGTATTTTAGATTTTTGAGAGATGGAAAAAAAGCAAAAAAATAAATTCTACTTCAACGAATTCACATCGATCTCTTGTCCAATTGAATACATGGACAACACCTTCGTTATCACCGAGAAATAAAAGAGAATTCTTATAGAAAAATGAGACATTTCCGCTAATACGTAACTAAAACTGTATGATTAGAAATAATTTTCAAAGAAGAACATCGATCTTACGGGAACAGTCTCGAGTTTTTGCCATGTTCGACGATCATACAAACATAAAGTATTCGGTTTATGCATGATCATAAGATAATTATCTTGCAATTCAAGTGCATGAATATAACCTCGTGGTGTTGCTCGTTCGCTATGAACACGAGAATTATTATTTTCAGTATTATTAATTCGTGTATCATAAACATATATATGGCCATTGTAAAGACCAGCATATAGGAGAGATTCGTGAAGTCGATGTCTCATGGCAAAGGTAGCTTGTAGTCTGAAAAAATCGATTGTTTTTTATAGATGTACAAGAGAAAATCAATGGAAATTTTTACTTGATTCGAGAAATTTCACGTAATTCTTCGTTTAAATCCCAAAGACGAATTTCAGAATTGGAGGATGTACTCGAGAGAATATTTTCTTCGTGATCAAGCGACCAAATCCAACGCTAAATGTAAAACAATCGAAAAGTCAACCCGAATTTTTCTCGAAATGAATTCTACTTGTTGTTGATCATGAGCACGTTTCGAAACATAAGGTGAACCGAATGCATTCGAAACTTTCGTTTCTTCTGGTCGAACTAATCGTCGTAGATCCCAACAACATATTGTTGAATCACGACTACCCGTTATACATGTATAACCATCCTATAGATCAACAACAACAACAATAACAGTTTCTTTTCTCCGAGAAAAATAATCAATTGAATATACTTCAAGAAGAATCGTATCTATTATTGGTCCAATATGTGCTCCTGAAATTGATAACAGATTTTGATGTTGTTCAGCACATTGTTCCCATTCTCGTTCGATTCGTTCGAATCGATGGCATATATTGAGCCATGTACTATTGGTAGTTGGTAACGAACGATATGGCGCACGAACTCGTTGTTCATATCGATATTTCCAATAGGATTGAGATGATAAAATAAATTGACGAAGTGGTTTACATACGAGACTAAGATTTTCGAAAATAAATTCAGCTGACATATAACTAAATAAATTTAGCCTAAAACGAAACAAATCGTCTCAATTTGATAATTTTGTCGAAAATTGATTTACCAAATTTCCGGTGGTAAAAGATGAAATAATCCACATGAACATGCGCCATCATTGAGATTATTATTATCTATCTCTTCTTCGGACATATTTTTATAATCTTAAATTCTAACGGATAAAAAACCGTCGCATTTTTTTATTCAAACAAAAATTCCAATAGAAAACTAAATATTTTTTATTATTGAATTTTACTACAAAACAAGAGAAAAAAAACATCGTCGACATTTTTAAAATGACTCATTCCTCTTCCTTCTGAATATGAACTCCTTCGTGTTGATGTTTGTAAGCACTTATGAATATATCGAATACGAATGCAACTAGTGAGAGAAATGGTACGCGATAGAACGCTGGGATATATTTAAAATTGATTATTTGAATTGGAACGTAGACAGCACAATCGACGAGATACAATGGAAGAAAATTTCGTTGTGTATCACTCGAAACTTCTCGATATGATGCTCGTCCTTCGAGAATCGAAGTTCCTTGAAACAAAAACGTCATTGAAAATAGATTTACAAACGTTTTTCTTTTACCAACGATGTATGTGAGTGTGTAGAACGGTGCAACGATAATTTGATCGAGAAAAGTTTTCCCCAAAACATTTCTCCAAGTTCGTTGAACAATCAATCGATCGAGAAACGAATACCACACATGTCCTTCGAGACCCATCACTGCTCCAGTAGCAAGTGCTGCACCTAGAAATCGATTTATATGATTTGGATATTTTTGAAAGACAGATTTGTGTATACGTACAAACACGTTTCTCATCGAGTTTCTTTTTATTTTCATAGAATATTTGCACAAGAATATCACTAGATGCAAGAAGACCAGATGCCGATGTCAAATTAATAAGAAGTAAATGATTACGACGAAGAAAAGATCTAATCATTCAGAAAATGATGAGCTGAACTAAAAACGAAAAGAAATCTGTTTTCAATTTTTCGTTTTTTGAAGTGATTGGACGAAATTCATCCATTTGTCTAGTAACATTCATTCTATTAAACTGCGGTAAAATTTGGATTCGTACTCTCAATAAAGGTCATATGAAACGTCTGTTAGTTCAAAATCTTTAGCTAAAATCACATTTTGCATTAACGAGTTTACTTTGTATGTCATCTAGTTTCTTTTGATTTTCTATTCGAATTTGTTAGTTACAAATAAAATAATAAAAATGTTTTTTTTTGTTAATAAATGAAGAAAAACAAAAGAAAGCAAAAAAAAGAAAATCTCCAAAATGAACAAAAAAACGCGAGTTCAATTTAGAATTAATATTATTCTTGATCAGCGAGCCGACGCAGCTGCTCCACCTGACGCATTATTATTGTTATTATTATTATTATTATTATTATTTCCACCAGTTTTCTTTTGTTCAGCTAACAATTGTTTTTCACGCATTCTAAATCAAATAGAAAATCTTAAATTTCGTTTCTTTTTGTTACAAATAAATTTTACTTTGCAGCATCACGTTGCTGTCGCTCTTGCAACGACAAACCTTTGTTGCCTTCCATTTCGGACGATGCTTGACCTTTGCCCTTTTGATTTTTTAAATTCTTTTCTCGAGCAAGATCACTAGAAAAGAATTCGTAAATCGAAATCGATTCGTTAGATTTGTCGAATTTTTTTTACCGTTGATTACCGCGAGTCATGATTGAATAATTATATCGTCAAGGACGAAATCTAAAACAAAAAACGTCATAGGCATATTTCTCATCGGTTAACTTGCATAAGTAAAACGCAATATTTGCACGCTTATCTTTGCTTTATACACCTCATTGCATTAGTAAATTCGAGAAAAGAAACGAAAAGAAAAAGAAAAAGACAGTGATCGTTCATCCGAATTTTTTATTGGCTCTTTTTTTTGCTTGTTTTTTTTGTATATCGATCATAATCAAAAAAGAAGAAAAAAAGAAAAGAACAAGACCAACAGGAAAAAAACAACATCAATAACAAGAACAAATTTTCAAACAATTCCCCTTTTTTTTTCATGTTGCTTTCTTCTAAAAAAAAACAAGAATAGAGACATTTCTTAATCTTCAATAGACATAAGCAGCAAATACAAAACAACCACTGATCATGTGCAGAGAAGCACGTCTAAAGAGATCAATAGATACGTTGGTAGATATATAGAGAGAGAGAGACAGAAAAGAGAAAGTTAAAAAGGATCTGATAGTTTTGTGAAAGACACATGAAAACAAGAAATATGCAAAAAAAAAACACAAAAGACACGTAGACAAGGACATGTACATATATAAATATGAATAAAGTGGCTTTTCTTTGGTTGTAAGGACATTCTAAAAGATTGATATCAGTTAATGCCAAGAGTAAGGAAATAATCAACCACCGGAGTTGTCGATTGTATTTGTTTTTTTTCTTGAAAAAGAAAGAGCTACACGTCTAGTTAAAGATACAAGGAAAGACAGGAGAATTTGTGAGTTTAGAGATTTGTTTTCGTTTTTATCATCTTACAAGTATTGAAAACATTACATTCAAGAAGAGAAATCAGGACAAAGACGCACACATTTATAGACAATACAAACGAAATAATTAGTCATGACAAAAGACAAAATGAAAGAAAGTAGATTCATATAAGAAAATATGCGCAACACTGCAAGCACATCATACAGCAAGCAATGAACGAAAGAAGAATGAAATAACAACGATGAAAATCTCTCCGGTGTGTTATTAGTGCTGTTTTGTTTTACAAATAACACTATGTCAAAATAGCTTCGAGAATAGTTAACGCTCAGTTAAGACTTTTTTTTGTTTGTTTTTTGTTTTTTTGATTCTTTCCAAGGTATCGATTGACACAAATAGAGTGGGGAATCCATCAACTTCAAGGAAAATAGAAAAAACAAAATCGAGATCAATTCATACATGCACACACACGCATACACACTGAACCGGAGTTATACATACATTTGTATATATTGGTGATGTTCAACTTAACTGGAAGATGAGTAGAATGATAGTATAAAGCGAACAAACAAAAATAGGTATCAGCTGTTTGAGAAAGAAAGAAAAATGAAACGAAAGAAAAGAAAATGAACTGTTTAGGGAGTTGTGTAAAACGAAGTTTGTGTGCAGAGAGAAGAAGAAAACAAAAGAGAAAGAAACCAAAAACAAAAGATAAATAAATAGACTGAGATATACAAAGTTTGAGGAAGAAGAAGGAGGAGGAAAAAAAACGAAAAGAAAGCACGGAGGATCTATTGTTTGTTGATTTGTTTTCCGTTTTTTTTTAAGCAACACTTAAACGTAATAACTCGATGGAATCGAAAATATACAATAAATATTCGAAAGTTGTGCCATCACGTGATAAACGTCGATTTTGATTTTGTTTTAACTGTTCAGTGAATTCTAATGAAATATGAATCGATAAAAAAACAACGACTTTCTTTCGCATCACGTTTTATTTACCCTTTAATGGTTTTTCTTTCATTAGATTTTCGGCTTTATTCCAATAATCAGTTGAATGATATGAATTCAACATTAATTTCGAAAATTCACTAAATGATCGTTGTTGATCAATATTCGAATCCGATGAATATGGTGATGGAAGATTGTTGGTTTTGTTTGACGGTGTTTTTGTTTGATTGAAATATTCAGTGACTTGAACAGCATAGCGATCAATCGATGGCATTGTCGATTGAAATTGTAAATGATAAATGAATGACTGAAGCCAATAGCTACGAAACAAAACGAAAAGAACAACAGTAAATTGATTTTTATTTCGAAATTATTTCATCGTACTTGATTAAGAGAAATTTTTGTTGAAGACTGTATAAATCTCCCGATTGATTGACATTCGGTATTTGAAACATTTTCTTATGATTTTGTGCTAATTGATTTAACATCGTTAATGTCGATGTGAGCAGAGATGTTCGTTGATCCTGTTTAGCTTCATCATTTGCACATAGAACAAAATAACAAACTGATTCGAGATATAATCCCATGGCTTCACGAGCTTCAGCAAATGTCGTTCGTTTGCTATGATCAGCTTGTTTCTTCTTTTTACGAGCTAATGCATCTAATTCAGTTTTCGACATATTTCTAAACAAAAGCACAGTTTATTTTCGAAGAACATTGCGCGTTGTTTACTTTAATTTCGTCGAGTTCATCTTCGTTGTTGGAAGATTCAATCGAGCATTGGTCGTTGTTAAACTATCGGATATATTGATTCCGTTGGCAATCGAATTGTTTGATGATAAACTATCGATTGATGTCGATTGTAATAAAGGTTTAACACTGAAAAATTCGATTGTTCGAATTAAGAAGAAAAAAAATACAAACAAATTGTTTTTACTTGGCTGTTGGTTTTTCTTTTTTCAGTTGAGTATTTATAATCGGAGTGACTGTTGCTTGTAAAGGTGTTCGATTGATTTTTGCATTATCTGTTTCTGTCGATGAATTTGTCGTGGTTATACTCGTCTGTTCATTCTTATTGACAAATGTTGAATCTTGTTTCGAAATGAATTTCTCTTGATTTTGACTAGGTTTGTTCTTTTTTGTTTGAACATTTGTTAACGATGACGAATTTGAATCGGTTGTATCAGTTGAAATGTCTTGTTTAACTGAACCATTGACGTATCGTTTTGATGTTCGTTGTGATCGTTCATCTGAATTGAAGCAAAAGAATAAGAAGGTTTTTTTTTATTGATGTCAAAGATCGTACCTTCCAATGATGATGATTGATCGAAAAACAGATGCGTTGGAATTGTTATTGGAAGTGATGGATTTTTGTAGTCGATTTTGGTATTTACAGATGACATAAAGGATTTTAATAGAGCTCGTTTGATGAAGAGTTTTTGACGTTTATTTTGATGGTCTTCATTGTTATGTACATGATCACGTTTGATTTCAGGTGAAATACTTCGTTTGCGTTGGTTTGCCGATGGTGAACGTGAAGGTTCTCGAATGGATGCAACAGGTTCGCTATGAACTTCTTTAGCTTGAATGAAATCCATTAATGACAATGTATCTCGATTCTAAAGCACAACATAATCAATGTTTATTCATAAGAACAAAAAAACGAAATTTAACAAACCGTTTCATTTGTTTCATCATCATCATTCTCGGCATCACTGTGCACAGCCTCTTGATTATCACTGTCATCATCTTCACTGTCATCATCTTCTTGACACCGACTATTGCCACTCATACCGGAATGTTGAGGTTCACTAGACAAACGAAACAAATTCATTTCGAAAATCGTCAAAACAAAAAACTTCTCATCTTACATTTGATTCTCATACGAATGAAGAAGAGGTTGATTATCATTACTATTATTTTGGTTGATGCTGTTATGTTCGATAGTCTTGTCGGTTAGTTCGCTCAATACTGTATTCGAATTTCGATTATCATCATCGTCTTCTTCATTCTCATCATCACTGAGTTTAACCGAATTTTCTTCATACAAAATCCGAGTCAATTCACGACTAAAATCATCATAGATTTCAATTAGAAACAAAAAAAAACATATACTCAAACTCATGATAATTCTTACCTTTCCATGGTACTTTCACTATGTTCTACAAATAAATAAAGCAAATGAATTCATTTTTTGTATGAATAATATTTTTTTGTCTTCATTTACTTGAAACAGATGAAGGCCTAGAAATAATTTCTGCAACTTTTGTATATTTTGGTGCAGCGACTAGCTGTTAAAAAAGAAAAACAAAAAGACTTTTATTTTTTGTTCGAATTTATATGAAGATGGTTTACTTGTAAAATGAATGGGACGAGATGTTCGTATGTAGTTGAATTTTTCGTTTTCTTAATGAAGAAAAGGTTGACTTATTGAAATGAGCTTCACATTGAGATAAGAACATACTCGAATAGACGTTTCAGTTTGTGATGCAATGATTGTCGATTGATTATTTACAGCAGCAGTAGTAGAATAAGATGAAGAAGGAGGCGTAGAAGTTGAATTCGATGGATTATTCCGGGAGGATACAGAAGGTTTCGATGCACTGAAAGAGAGAGAGAGGACGATGGTTTTTTTTTCTTGTCTCATTTTTCGTTGTTAAATCAAACTCACGTTATGTTTAATCGAGGAGCATGTTGAGAATCCATATGCGTTTGTCTAGGACAATCGAGAACAGCTTTTGGTTCTCCAAGAATTTGTTCAGCTTTTCTGCCAAGTTCATTCGACTGAAACGAAGAAAACAAAAACGTTCGAATTCAACAATCGAATGAATCAAATATTTACCGATGATCGATATCCGTTTGTCATTGTCGAATGATTACTAGTTTCTTGCAGTGAAGATGTATTTTGTGTCATTGTTGAAATTCGTCGATGTGTAGACGAAGATGAGGACGAGGACGAGGATGACCAGTGATTAGTGGTGAAAACCTCAGTCAGCTGTTGCTGCGGGGCAATATCGACCACCATGGCTAAAACAACAATAACATCGTATAATGGTCATTCATATCTTCAAGGTAGTCAAAGAAAAAGAAACACGAACAAGAAGCGAAAAAAAAAATGAAGAAGAAGAAAAAAAACAGAAAGACTAAATGATAGAATAAGAGAAAAATTGCATCGTCTCTTTTGCTCTCTTTTTTTCACCTAATCATAGGGATAGAAGGAGATGCAGTAGTGTTCGAAATAGAGAAAGCGAGAGAGAGAGAGAGGGCAGTCAGCCGTCGTGCGCGATGTACGTCAGTTCTCATCGCACAGCGCATATGGGGCAAAGAAGAAGAAAAAAACGAAGAGAGAGAAAAGAGAAAGACAGATTCTTCTTGCCTTTCTCTACCCATTTTGCTTTTCTTCACCTTCTTTCCTCTCGTAATGTGTGTTAGGTGTTGCTATTGCTGCTATTATTCGTCGAAAGAATACAGACAACAATCAACGCACGATTTACATGCTGTTGTTGTTATTATATTGTCAAGAAAAAATGTAAAAGAAAAGCAAAAAAACTACGAGGAATATATATAAATATACATAAAGAGAAAAGAATCGAATCTATTGTCCATAGTTTATCTACTTAATCAGATGAAATCTGTTGACAGAAGAGAACTTCTTTTCCAAATAGTAAACCTTGAATATACAGTCATAAATCATCAAAATATGATTTTTCTATGTTCCTTTTCTCTTTCTCTCGCATTTCGATTTTGAATATCATGATTTATTTTTTTCACCAAAATGCAATTTATACTTGTCGAACTCAGTTCTTTAATCTAACCTAAGATAATATCAAATAAAAATAGAAGCTATGATTTGAATCATCGTGAAGAAAAACACAAACTATTGATACGTACAATTGATTGATTAGCAAACTAAAAGTAAACTAGGTGTTTTGTTTTGTTTTCAATTCGTTAATAAAACTAACATTACAGTTTGTTTCTCGTTTTAAATTTACCAATTTCAATGCAAATAAAAATATTTGTCAATTACAAGCCGAAAAAAGAAAAAGAGAGAGAGCGAGAACGAGAACGAGAGAGATAAAAAATCAAGTAAATATTGCTACATCTTCCGATAGAAGATAACAACAACAGAAAGAAAAAAGATAAAACTCCAGTCTTGTTTCTTTCTCGTATTATACACTAATCATTTGTCTTCGATGCTTATACAGTAGAAAAAGAAAATCAAATAACAAATGCAAAGGGCGTTCTGCCCTGTGACGAGAATACTAGCTCCTTCTATGTCATGAATGATATACTGATATTTACAAAAATCATTGAAAAACTGTTGTTTCGTTAATAGATTTCTCTTTAACTGACGAGCATAAACTTACAAAACAAAATCTCTTTACCATAAATATTCGGGCCTGGATTAATTTGATATTATGTTGGGATTTCTAGAATAAAACACATAAATATATTTATTCATATGTACTACGCGTAGTCTTTCGTTTTTTTTAGTTGATATTTCTCGATTTTTTTTCTCGTTTTTCTTTTTTATCGATACGTAAATCAGTCCTGCACATTTTCACTATGCCTATGATTTGTTCTTCTCCTCGTTTCGTCAATGCGACGTCATACTCCGTTTTCTTCTTCATCATTATTTAGTAAACGTTTTTTTTTTTGCACGCGAAAAGAAGAAGAAGAAAAGAACATTGTGCATGAAATGCATGTATGCTGTGTGTATGCCCTAATGTCAATATCGTCTTTACAATCATTTTGTCTTCAATCTTAATATTAAAGAAAAAGAACGAACGAAATAAATAAAAAAAGAACGAAAAAAAACTCAAAAATGAAAATACGAAAACATATTTCTATTGAAGAATTTTATCTATTGATAACATACCTACGATAAACACGAAAGAATGATCTATTCAATTGACAATTGTTCGTTGGTGAACAGTGAAAAATGTAATATTTACAAAAGTCAAGAGAAAAGGAAGTGAAGACATTTTTTAATATCACATAAACATGCACGCACGCGCACACCGATCGGTTCTTTCGATGACAAATAAAATATAAGTGTGTCAATGATCTGTAAGAACAAAATTGTGCAATGAAATGAAATATATTTTTTATTTTTTCTCTTCATTCGATTTCAAAAATCTAATCCAACATTAGAAATAACTAATATCAATTACTGTCTGTGACTGTAAAATGATATACGGCAGTTTCTTTTCGGGGTTTCATGCGTGTGCGTCTATATATGCCTGTGTCTAGCTTTGTTAAATAGTCTCCGTCGTATTATGTTGATAATAGAAGAGGTTAGAGAAAAAAAAACGTACATCATATGGTAGAGGAGATCTATCGAGAAACAACGACGACGAGAATAAGAAAAGAAAAGAAAAACGAACGAATGACGAGCACACAACTTGTTTAGTTACGCGTATGGCCTTATCACAAAATGCTCGAACGAAAGAGACAACGAAGAGGGTCATTTGATTCATCTATTTCTATTAACTATACGATATGAATAATCATATTTTCAAACGATGACAATCATTCAATGTTGTTGTTGAGTTAAATAATTCTTTCGAAATGTCTATTTTCAATCGATAATCTGTTCCGAGAAAGAAAAAAAAAACGAGAAAGGTCTTTTCATTAAGATTAGTGCAAAAAAATAGACATGAAAGTAATACATTGTCAAGGTTTTTCGAAATACACTCGTCGTCAAACATTTTTCTTTTTTGATAGTGATCAGAATGACATCGGCGTATGTATACATATACATGTCCTTCAACTGATGGTTCACGCATCTTCTTCTTCATCGTCGTCGTCTTTTTTTTTCGTTGTCGTTAAAACGAAGAGAAAGAAGCAGCGATACAACGAATTGTGTCAATGATCGGACAAGGACATCATTACGAAGACACGTCGTTTCAAATATCATCCTCAGACAGATAGAAAAAATAAGAAAAAAATCAGATCGATATGACAAGGGTCTTTTATGTTCGATTTTCTTTCGAAACAAAAAGAAAACCGAAAAGTTAATCATTATATTTAAGTGATTTGAGAGAAAGAGAGAGTAAAAAAAGGAAGACAATCATAATAACAAAAGATTAACAAGACAAAGAAAGAAAAACGAATATGTTATCTTTTTTTTGTTCAAGATTCATTGCTTAAAAGCGTCTGTCGAATAGATTTTATTTTGTAAGAAGAAAGAAAAACAAATACCTCAGATATTGTTGGCTTTTTCTTGCACTTGAATAAAGAAATCTGAAATAAATAAAAGAACGACAAGCTGATAATCTCAATGAGAAAATAAATCATATTGATCAAACAGCTGTGTCTATACACGTTCGATCGACATTTTATTCTCATTAATCTCAGTCAGGGAAAAAAAAGGAAGAAAAGTTCGAATTGTCTTGGAAAAGAAATCTTAAAATCGTTCGACTTATTTAAAACAAATAAACATGTTAGTGTAACAACAATTATTCAGTCAGTCAGTTTGAACAAGCAGCATACAGCTGATTCTCGTTCGTAAAATAACCAATCGAAATTCATTTTCAAATGAGAGAATTTCCATTGGTAAATGTGCACATCGAATCGACATCAAGCAAAGATGAATCACGGGAAAAAGCGACTTGTTCTATGATTTTTGTGTGAAATTTCTTCGAGAAATAATTTTTGTAATTCTTTTCTTGTTCTCGATGGCAAATCTTGATTATTTACGTCAAATCGAAACAGCTGTTCTTTCGTCTGTATCCACTGATAGTCAACGTCGTCAGCAAGCTTATACTTTCCTCGAACAACTCAAAGCCAATCCAACACAATCGATCTCGATCGGTTTTGATTTCTTTACGAAAACTCAGCAATTCGATTCACTAGCCAAACATTTCGGCCTTCAATGTGTCGAAGAAACAATCAAATATAAATGGACATCACTTGATTCACAATTGAAATTCTCGATTAAAGAACGTTTGTGGTCTTTAATGACTGAACAAGATCAATTGCCTGTTCATTTGAAAACGATCTTAGTTCGTTGTGTTTGTGAAATAGCTAAACGAGAATGGCCACAGCAATGGCCGTCGTTTCTCGATGAACTTGTTGCTCTGTCGAAAGTCAATTCGAATAGTGACTATTCATTATTAATCTTAGCCTATCTCATCGAAGATGTGATTGTTCTTCAAACGTTGAATCCAGGACGTAAACGAGATATTCAAACGACATTCTTACAGCATGGAAGTCAATTGATTGAATTTTGTGAATATTTTCTCGATATTTCGAATACAATCGCAAGTTCATTGTATGCATTGACAATGTTTGCAACATTTCTTCCGATTGAAAGTTTTTTTTCGACGAAAATTATCGAAAAAATCGTCGGTCTACTCAATTCATCTCAACATCGAATGAAAGCATCCGAATTTCTAAGTGTTCTTTCCGATCGTCGAGGTAAATACGAAGAACGTTTACCATTATTACAATTATTTCCTTATTTATTCACATCGAATTCTCAATACAATCAATTATTTGCCTCAATCGACATCAAACAATCGAACGAAATCTACGATTTTATGAAACAATATGCCATGGTTTTAACCGCTCTTTGCGATCAATTGTGCTATTTATGCGGCAATGAAGATCCAACGAAGAAAACGTCATTACCCGAACAATTCACCAATGGATTATTTGTCAATATTTTGATCAATCTCATGCAGCATCCGAGTATTTATATCTCGTTATATGGATATCAAATGTGGTTGCAATTAATCAAAGCTAATCTATTCGAACAAAATGATTATGAAACTATTCTACCGATAGTTCTTCGAGCTTTATGTCATTCATTAGTTAAACAATCGTATAAAAACGAGAACGAACAAGGTATTGATAAATACAGAGAGAACAAAAAAGTCGACGTATTTTTCTCTTTCATATGTCACCATTGAGAATAGTATAGTATCGATATTGTCGTCTGTTAACCATGACCTCGAAATGTCGGTTTTGTTTTTCTCCAAGGAAAAAGTCTTCATTTGATAATCGAGATACGAAAAAGGAAAATACGGATTTGTTTTTCATTGATATTTGAATTTTTGCTAGACATTACATCGTTTTATATTCATCAAGATTTCGAAGATGAATCGGATTATCAAAAATTTCTCGGCAAAAATCGAACTGTTCTCATACGATGTGTGAATAATATTTGTAAGACAAGTCAACATCTTTCGATTGCCATTCAAATCGGTTTCGATTATGCTGATTATTGTTTTCAATCGCTCAATCTTCTTCTTTTCGAATCACTTGTTGCTTATTGGCAAATAATTGAAAAACATTTGCGAACTTTATTGAAACCATCATCAAATCAATCGAATTATCTCTCCGAACAAGACCCATATTCATTTGTTCAACGTGGTCAACGATTAATCGAACAATTATTAACAATTAACAATACAAATCTCGAATATTTGGCGTATTCAATACGATTATTAACATGTTTGTATGTGTTTACTCGTGGTGAACAAAATTGGACTCAACGAATTCTCGAACATTTATTTCGAACGATCACAACCGAACGTGAAGTGTCACTGAAAGTCAATCCATTGCAAAAGCAAGCGAGTTGTTTGATTGATCTGTGTTTGAATTATGGTCAAGCAATTTTGGTTTATTTCAATGATCTTTTTCAAGTGACACAAAATCTTGTTCGACAACAAACACTTTCGAGTCAACAAGTGAAATTAGCCGGTTGGCAATGGAGTATTCTCGTTGAATGTTTAGGCATTCTTTTGAATAATTATCAATCATTTCAACAACAAGCTGTTCTTATTCGTGATCTTGTTCAACCATTTGCCGATATTTTAACAGAATTTCATGCGAAAGTTAATGATCTACAAAGTTTTATTGATTATATTGGATTGATCTCGAATGCAGATGGACCCGTTCCAACTAATCAACGTTTACTTTTTCTTAGTATTCATATTCTCTGTGGTCTTCTACGTCGAATAACTGTACCGGCCGATGCCGGAAATGATTATCAAGAAACATTCGAAGGTATTCAATTCATTCGTAATCCAGCTGCGCCTGCATTCATTCCATTAGCACCATGTTTATTTAAATTACTCACTTATTGTCATGCATTGCATTCATCGAATTCGCCATTAAATCACTCGACATTTGCATTTTTATTGTCAATGACCGATGCTGATAAAGCTGTTTATCTTCAACAAGAAAATACCGATGAAACGAATTCAGTTGTTTCGATTCAAACGAATTCATCCGGTCTAACTGCTGTTCATCGACGTTTACATAATCGTTTCTCATCATTTCACGATCGTCTACAAATCTTAATCGGCACTTATTTTACATTGAAACCAGATTTATATCAACTCAAAGATTCGTTGAATCTGGTTGGCACAAGTCTATTTTCATCATTAGATTCTCTTCCTGATTTTCGTTTGAGAAATATGCTTCGATATTGTTTCCTTCCATTCGTTCGTCATTGTCCAAGTCAATCGATGTTAACTGCAGTATTCGAAACATTACTCCCGTTTATGTACAATAAACTCAAAGCCAAATGGAAAACGATCACCGATCGACAGAGTATGAAGATTACGAACGGAAATATTCAAGAAACGAATGGTGGTGATGATGATCAACATCAAGGACAAGATCGATGCGTTGAAGAAGTCATCGAAGAACAAGTGACTTGTTATTTAACACGAGATTTTATTGATATTTTGAAATGTTTATTAACACGACATATTAATAATCCGGTGAATGTCAATGAAATTGATGAGACAAGTATGGATGAAATGATGACAACAGATGAACAATTATCGGGAGATTTAGTTACGAAGAAAACACTTCGAAATCAACAGATACCAAGTGAATTCGGATTGAAAATTCTTCAAGATTCATCGATTGTATGTCAATATTGTTTGTTAATCTTTTTCGATGGACTTTCATGGCCAGATACATCGACAATAACGAAAATGTCTCAAATTTGTCAATCATTCATCAAACATCTCTCGAATTTAATCAATGAAAACACTGATTTTCTTCGTCAACTCTACATTTATATTCTCTGTGCATTGAAAATTCATGGTGATAATGAGCCAATTGTTTGTTCGTTACTAACATTAGCGATATCAATCTACGAAACATTTCATGAAACGACATCGAATCTATTCGATAGCGTTCTTATGGCCATACCTAATGTAACCAATGAACAAGTGATAAACTATCGATCGAAAATGGAACGACAAACAAATGGTAAACCGTTGAATGACAAACAAAAACGAGAGATTCTTAAAACACTTGTTCAACCACTAATGGCACAAAATCTTGCACAAATGTTCAAACGTGAACCATTAGCATTGAATGATTTACCACCATTGATACGTTTTTCCAAACGTTCGCTTCATCCAGTTTTTCAACAAACGAATTTCGAAAATGAAGAAGATCACGGACTAGCCAATCTATTTCAACCTACTGATGTTTAGTCAGATGATGATGATGATAATTCTTTTTCTTTTCTTCTAAAGTGTGCACTACGAATAGTACGAATATTGATGCATTAAACATCTGGGCTTTTTTTTCTCGTTTGATATTTCTTTGTTGCTCATTCCAGACTTAAGAATAAAAATAAAACCAAGTATTTTCTTCTTCCATTGAGAATTCTTTCATTTATAGATGACAAATACATCTGCTCCTGAACAAGAACCATTACCTAATGAAATCGGAGGTAAAAAGTCGGATGCAAATCTATCGACTCAACAAACAGAATTACCGTCACGATATTGGACATTTTTATTCGATAATTTAAAACGATCTATTGAACAAATCTATCAAACTTGTGAATCCGATCAAAATGCAGCACAATGTCAAGTAAAAACAAAACAAAACAGTGTTTCATTGATTTTTTTTCCTTATGATTTAGGAAGTCGTAGAATTTCTCTCACGATATTGTCAAGAATTCGAAATTCTTTCAAAAATATGTCAACATCTAGAAAATCTCGCTAATCGAATCGATAAAACTCGAAGGTGAGCGCATAAGACAATCAAATCGAAAGAGAAATATCCAACATATTTCTTCGAATTTTACAGCCTTTTCAGAAATTATCTAAGTACATCATTGATATCATTGCCGTATCAAACAGAAAGTTCACTTGTCAGGTTACTGATTTCATTGAATGCTCCTTTCGCTATTCTCCACGCCTTGATTCATATATAAATCTATTGAAAATTCTCCTTTCATTATCCCTCGACGAATAACTCATAGAGACAACATGCTTATTCATCATGTGTTTTGTTCTCTTTTTCTAGGCCATTTGAACATTCTCAATCTATCTGCAACGGTAATTAATCAAGACGAATAAATTTAATCGACTTTTGCTTTAAATAATTTAGGCGATCTGTTTTGTTCCAGAAGTTTATCTGGTCGACAAAAACGTTTACATAATAGTGATATCAATTTAAATGTCAATAATAATTCCTATTCAACGGACACGAATAAATTCAAACGACAGAAATCAAATAAATCTCGACGAACAACTGAAAGTTCGAGTATTATCTCGCTTCCATCGTTGTTTTCATCGACGAAATCAGCTCATGATTCAGCAATGACATTAGTTCCGAATACGAATTTCAAACAAACACTTGCCGATGAAAGAGCTGCAGATGCCGATGATGAAAAAGACACTCGAGATGAATCTGTACATGCCAATAGACATCATCGATATCATCATCATCTGTCATCAACATCGTTGTATCGTCTTCAACAACAGAATATGACATCGGAAGATGATGATGATGACGAACTTCTGTTGATCAATCATCATGGAATGATGGATTTCATGGATCGAGTACGAAAGTTAAAACGAAAACAAGAAGATTTTTGTATGTTTTTTTATTTTCTAGCAAATTTTTGATGCTTTCGATCGAGAAGAATCGCTGACAGCTGCGTTAGAAGCTGAACAAGAACGAACAATTGCTTCGTTGATGGCTGAAGAAGAAGCTCTTAAACATCAATTAAACAATGTTACTGATGACGGATCCGAATTAGAAGACACTGAATTATCGGTAAATTGAATAAATATTCATTGAACATTAATCGATTGATATTTAGACAAGGAAAACAATGGCAGAAAAAGAATTACGTGACGAAAATGATTCCGAATCGGACAGTAAATCACGTCGAAAACATTTGAAAATTCACGAGAAATTATCATCACCATCACGAGTTCGGTAGGAGTTTGTCATTGACTTGTATTCCTATTTTATACAAATTTACTGTAGACCTTTGAGTGAAACTCTTCGTGAGGCAGCTGAACGTCAAGGTAAATAGTTTTTGTTCGTTTTCATTTGTCAATAAAAATCTTTTTTCTTGCAGAACGAGCTTTCACTCGTCGAAAAGTCTTGCGTGATGAACGTGCACGAAAAATGCGTGAGTTAACTCATCGTGTCAACGAAGTCCGTCAATGGAAAGAAGAACTAATCAAAGCTCGTAAAGCGACAATCGAAATGAAAATGCATCGAGCCGAAGAGAAACGTCTCTATTTACTTTTACTACGAGCGAAAAAAGCCGGTGATGAAGATCTCAAAGGTCAAGAGATCGCATTTATTCGATCTTTACAAGAGGAAAATCGTCGACATACATTGAAAGAACGTTATCAAAAAGAAGAACAATTGAAACAGTATCTCGAAGAAGAACGTGTGAGAAAACACGATGAACATAAACAACGAGAATTGGCTGCGGAAAATCGACGAAAACAGTTGGAAGCAACACGACAACGACGTTTAAACGAAATGCAAGAGAAATGGAAGGTCAGAGAACGAATGATTGAGCAGCAATTAATCGAAAGAAGAAAACAGAAGCAAATTGCAGCAACTGCTAAACAAAAGTAGATTCGATTTGATTAGAATTCAATGAGAAATTATGTGAAGAATTTAGGAGTTTTCAACAGAAACGAGCCGAACGTGTCGCTGATTTGAAAACATCAACAGCAGAATTGAAGAAAAAATTAGCCGTCAAAGTTTGTGTGATTCGAATTTTGGTTTGAAATTTTGTTTATTTTTAATAGCAAGAAGAAACAACTCGACGACATGCGACTCAATTGGAAGAAGTTCGTCGAAAAGCTGTCGAAATGAGTGTACATCGTGGACCGAGTGCTGAAGATCATCAAAGTTCTTCTCAAATCGACGAGAAAAAAGCAATAGAATCGACTGACATTCAGCGAAAATTTTGTACTCTGTGCAAGTTATTAGTAAGTCACAATTTTCGATCAAATACGATTCAATATTAGTGCTCTCTTCTTGTGTTTAGTTAGCTTCGGATACACATTTGCAAACACATTTACGTAGTACACGACATAATCAATTATTAATCGAAAGATTCGATCAAAAGAATGATGGTGAAAACAAAAAACAACCAAAACAAAACGAAATTGTAATAAAACATTCTCTGATTTCGAAGATAATCGTATTCTTTCGTTTTGTTGTTGATTAGGATTTGTTTAATTCTGAATGTATAACATCTGTTACCAATGATGATATTGTACGACAAGAATTGTCGTTTAATCGTGAACGAAAACATGCGATGAAAAAACGAGCGAAAAAGTTACGTCTTCGAATGACTCAACGGTAGGATCATCGTTGAAATGAAAACTATTGTTCATTGATGTAAGAATTTGTCTTAGATCGACAGCCTATGAAGCAGAAAATACTCAACGACCCTATTTAACATCTACACACAAAGCACGGTGAGAGTTTTGGATTCAATATTAATGAAGAGTTTGATTGTTTTTTTTTTTGGTATTCATAGAATCCAAAGATTTCTAAATGAATTAGAAAAATCATTGAGTACAACAGCAAGGAAAGAACCATTGAATACAACAAATTATCTAGCATGTCAACGTTTTCTATCGGAACTTATTAAAATATTTGATATTCATGGTTATGAAAAAGTATACACTTGCAATTTTTCATTATAAACGAAAATCTATTATATTTATCGTCGATTTTCTAGGATCCTCAACTCGAACAACGTGTTTTCTACACTCTAAATGGTTATACAACATTAACAAAAATGATTGAATTACGTGCTGAATGTAATAAACCACCATTAGCACCTGAAAAGTATATTTCATCCTCGCACAATCTCTGTATGATTCATTCAATTTCCTTTTTTTTCCATCTTCTACAGTCTTATCGCGTTGACCGTCTCAGTATATCGAGCTGCAACAACAAACAATCCTGATAATGCACTCTATATACTCAATAGTGGTAAAATCATCACAATAGTCGATAGTCTCGATCGACATTTAACTGTACGTTAATTGTTTGAAATTGATTCGACTCTCAGTTTTGTTTATTCAGAATTTCAAACTCGATGATCAAACTTCGAATGTTGATCAGAGTGAAAGCGAACGATCGAATCAAATCGATTTAATAGCAAATCTATCTGAATTTCTTGCTAATCTATTAACAATCTACAATTCGAAAATGAATGAAATTTATAAACATAATGAGCAAACTAACGAAGAGAAATTATTCATCAGTCGTTTATCAGATTTAATCAGGTTAAATCGAAACAAAAAATCGAAAATATTCTTAATTAAAACTCTACTAACTTTAGTTATACAGCAAATATTGGTATTCTCGATCGAATCGGTCTATTTTTTCGTACACCACGAGCTCTATTTATCAATTCAACAAAGCCACGTCTACCTGACATGATTATCCATTTACTCAATGTTTTACAACAAATGTTACAATTTTCTAGATCAAAGTATGATGATTATTCTTTTTTTTTGTTGTTGATTAAAATCACATTATCCATTAAATTTAAATTAGAATTACTCTTCCACCATTCAATTCTCAACCGAAAAAATCCACTACAGACACCGCCCAAGTGTTATCAATAATGAAATTCAGCAATTTCTGCGAAGTTCTTTCATTACTCTACGGTATTCTCGTGCATGAAACCGATATCAATACACATCCGACGATCATAACTAACAATAATAGTAATCTACTTGTAAATGACAAACTCTATCTTATTGTAATTAACTCATTGAATCTATTGAATACAATTGCAATACTCGATCTCGAAACATTTCAAGTAAAAGATTATAAGTTTTCTTTTTGAATATTAATTTCAATTAAACAGACAACACTCGGTGAAGAAAGTATATCTCTACAACTTCGACATGTAACGAATTATATCCTAGCGTATTGCAATCATCAACAAAATCAAACGAGTGACAATCTTCTTCGACAGATTCTTATTCTTCTCGGTTATTATTCGGTTTTAAATTCTGACAATCAATGCCGTTTAGCTTGTGGTAATCGACCGACTGTCCTACAGCAAATATCCTGTTTACCATTTCGATATTTCGTTGAGTCGAAACACATGGAAATCATCTTTCCAACATTAATTTCTTGTTCGTTCGATTGCGAAACAACACGAGCAATACTACAAACCGAAATGTCACTTGATCTCATTGTCAATTATATCCAAGTAGAGATTTTTTCATTAAATCCTATAGAATTTAACTTTTTTTGTTGTTAAGGCAAACTTAAATGAAACAAAAACGAATGCAGATGATCGTATGTGAATATTCAAAAGAATAATTTAAGATGAAATTTATGTTTTTAGTTCAATCAGCATTTTCAATGCGTTTTCCTCGTGAACAATGGCCAAATGCGTTGAAATACTATCGATCATCGGGTATCAATCGAAACCAATCTGAAGAAATGGTGATCATTGAGAAAAAATATACCGAAGAAGAAAAAGAAAACGTGTCGCAATGACATGTTGAATTATCAAATATTCATCAAATGAATATTTTTGTTTATTTGCACATATGTAACAGAATATTTCTATTAATGATAAGACGCCAAGAGAAGCTGTTTTCTGTTTTGTTTTTGTGATTGTTTAAAATCTTATTTTTCCTAAATTCTTCATTGTCTTTTTTGTAAACAATTTGACAAATCCATTTTTTTTCTTTTCATGCATTAAATGATTTATTCTATTCTCAATAGAATCAAACAGAATAAGAAAAATTTTACTTTTTTTTTATAAAGACCGGTAAAAAATTTGTATTGCTTCAGTAGAATTTCGATAGGAATTGATAAGATGTTGCCAATATCCTTTATAAAGACGATTGTAGTCATACTTTTGTCGTGTCATATTCTGATAAACTTGTTCTAATAACTGCGGAGTTATTTCATCATAACTGTTGACAATGAAAACAGGTAGTTTGTCGAAAATTCGATTGATACTTGTCTGTAAAATGATAGGTATCGAACCGAGATAGAGAGCTTCCCAAGTTCGATAACAGTCTAATCCATTACCTGGCGGTGATAAAACGAATTTACTTCGTGCCATATGAAGATAGTATTTCCATTGATCAAGAGAATTTACGTTATAGAAACATTTAGATACATTTTTTAAACGCCCATGACACGATAAATCCCAGAGTTGTCGACGAATAAAACCATTGTTTTGGTTGAATGATGTTAACATCCAGTACTCATTAGTTTTTAATTGAGTATTAGCAATTGAATCATCTTTTCCATGAGCTAAATGAATAAAATAACGTTGCTCGGACCATTGACTAAGACCTTGAGGAATACAAGTAAAAATCTTCGAATTTGCCCATTGTGGATTCTTTCCAAAATGACAATTCATTGAAAACCAGTGACGAATACGTGTTTGACCTGAGAATATCTGTGCCAGTAAATCACCATGTGAACGCATAAAATACAATGGACATGAAAGATCCGAATCACCTGTCAGTAAAATATAATTTACCGACATTTGTGAATGAATACGTCGGAAAAAGTTTCCAAGTTCAGGTGTATCCACAAAAATAACTGTATCATTTTGTAAGCAAGGTAAAATCTCGTATGTTAACCTAGGTAAACTGATTCCAGTAGGTACTTGTACACGGCCATAATGTATATCTGCTAATAATTTGAAATCTATTTGAGTTACTCGATCTAAAATCATTGGTATTCGATCATGTTCTCCATTATAGAACCGTTGTGATTTTCTCATCGACCAACAACATGTTTTTTGACAACCACTATGTATTTCTTGTCCTTGACTAATATTCAGTAGAAGTTTCTGTTCGATTTTCTGAAGATGAACTATTTCTTCCTTCATTTTTGCTATAAGATTTAGATCTACAACGGTTGATTGTTCGTAAGATAAAATCGAAACATTTTCCTTATTTAAAAATTGTTTTATTCTTTGAAAATATGTGTCCAACACTCGTCCATTTTCATCTTTAATATCATCATAATTTTCAAGACGTCCCAATCGAACTACTTCTGGATCGAATGTTAAATATTTTATTCCAAATACGAAAATCATTAAATTACAACCAATCAGCCATTTTGCATATCGTTTTTGTTGTCGATGAGGTCTTAGAAACATTGAATTTCTTTTTATATTGCGTAAGATCAATTATTCGATAGGCAAAAAAGAACTACACGTTAACACTGACTCGCTCTAGATGGTTATACATTATTGCATAGAACGCAGTGAACCATTAAGCAACACGACAAACTAGTTCGAAATTCAACTGATCGATCGCTATCAAAATTTTTTTTATTAATATACTACGATTTAAAGACATAAAAAAAGAAAATCATACACACAAACACAAACATAAGATGATAGAGAGAAAAATTCGAGCTAATCTTCGGTTAATAATTGAATTATATTCGATACTGCATGATAACATAGAAGATTCTCTTTATTCCGTTGTTGAGTTCGAATATCGTAGAGAACAGGTAGAACATTGCTACTACGTACTGCAACTTTACCCTTTGAAAACAAAACGATTGATAACAATCGATTATCATACAAATTCTTACCTTTTGTGCGTCAACAATGAGAGCCCATAGAGCTGTTAATCCGATATACATTGTATCCGATGTCTTTGAGACAACATGTGACATTATTGTTGGAATATATTTTGCTAAAAATCAAGAAATTAAATTGAATTCAACATCAAAAAAGTTTTCTACATACTTTCAGCAACAATTCTCGCTTTATGTGTTGATGAAAATGCAAGATTTCGAAGAATCATCAATGCTTGCCGTTGTAAATTAGTTGATGATGATGAATTAGCAATTCGTATTAAAATTCCGAATATTTCTATATACAAACAAACAAAATCGAAATGAAAAAAAAACGAATTCTCTTACGAGCATTTTTCAATAAACTCGTTTGTCCATCAGTAAAAAACGAAACATTAATAATCACGTCCAAAAATCGACGATCATATCGATTCACATCTCGTGATACACGTTCGAAATGATCGATGAATATTTGAAAGAAATTTGATTTATAGACTATACTTCTTCCTTCGATTTCCAGTGCACAATTTTGAATTAAATCAAACGTTAAATCCGTTGTTTGACTTTTATTCGATAGATTCGTATTGTTCGTATTCGCATTCGATGATAGCGCAGATTTGGTTATCAAACGAACGACATACGAAAGTAAATTCGATAATGGACGTTGTTGTTCAGGTACTTGAACGACTAAGGCATTGGCTGATGGTAAAACTGTACTACAAACACTAACACAACCTTTTCGATGTTTAGCTGTTAATGTAACGAGAAGTTGAAGAAGAACATTCAGTAATTGAACATCAACAATCGCCCAACACCATAATTGATGAAGAAAATTAATTAAACCACTCGATGCAAGAATATCCTAATCACGACAAACGAAAATAATTTATTTGATAGTAAAATTCTTTTTACTTTGGCAGATGAACAATCAAATGCAAGATTATTAAGAATAGCTAATACTTGCACGCATTCATCAAGTAAAACTTCATCCTAAACACAAAGAATTCCGTCGTTTCCATTCAAATAACTTGAACAAACACGTACTTTGCTAACACATTTGTCTGATTGAAGTGAAAAAAGTGTTAATTTCGTTTGAATTCGTTTTAAATGATCAATTTGAGATTCAATGAAACCTTCTGCAAAATAATAAAATATTTTTTTACGAAAAAAAAACAAGTTAATCTGCGTACTTTCAATTGCTTCATCTTTAGCAGTAATACTTAGATTGACTAATGATTTAATCATATTCGAAACAGTTAATTTCAATGTATCATTCGATTCTGTATTTAAACGATTTTCATAAATCGTCAATAATTGATTGAAAATAATTTCGCCATGTTTTTCATTTGATTCATCAAAGAATTCTTTCCAAATTGTTTTCTCGTCGCATTGTGCAACTGAAAGTGATAATAATTGTAAAACAATCGATAATGCTGCGTTAACAGGACTGTTAATAATCGTTTGTAATGGTAACGATAGAATGCCTGAAGAAATCAACGAGTTTAATAAGTAAAAAAGAAAAGAGAAGAGAAGATTTTCGTTTTTTACTGAAAAGTTTCGAAGCATTTTCAGCGATTGAATTGTGAATCAATTGATGTATCTCGGAATTCTGTTGCATGAGAATGAAAATAATTAAATGCGATAGATTGATTTTTGTTAACCAGAAATATTCCGATTGACTGAGATTTTGCTCGGGAAAATAGGCGAGTAGATTAATTAATTGAATTAAATTTTCTTTCGTTAGAATTTCATTCGACATTTCGACATTAGTTTCAAATATCAATCGAAGATATTCAGCAAGTTTTGTGTACATATAGAACATATTCTCGAGAAAAGCTTTGTATTCTTTATCTTTGACATTTCGATTCATTTTCGATTCCAACGGTCGAACATCGAGAAAACTAAAACATCGATTTATGTATTCGTTTGCTTTGCAATGAGAAAAAGAAGAGATCTTACGAAAGAAGCAATCGAACCAATTCGTTGGATGATGTATTCACTCCGAGAAGATTTAAATTCAAGAGAAATGAACAAATATTACCGATGAACAAAGGCGAAACTGGCGATGAACTCGTGTGATTGATTCGAAGTGCATCGAAATCTAAGCCAACGAATGGATACAAATTCGAGAATATCGACGAACCAATTCGTTGCAGAAAATCACAATCATTCAAAGCTGATATCAATTCAGGCAGTGTTGCCAACGAATTCTAAGTTAAAAAAAAAGACAAATTAAGATGAAACTCATAAATCGATTTACTCCAGTAGATAATTTTGCTTCATCGTTGATCAATGAATACGTTAGATTAATCAAAACATTAGAAACCTGAAGAATACAAACGAAATTCGAATGATTTTTATAGAAAAAAAACGCGTAGCTGACTTGTTCTTTAACTAAACTGCATTCGTCTTCGTCGAGAAGTATAGCAAGTAGATTGCCTTCTTCGAGACGATTTTGTACTGAAAATAACGCATCACGACCACAACTTTCACTGAGAAGAACGGCAGTGATCGCATACGATGTAGCACGAATCTCAATATCCGTGTAAAACCAAAGATTTCTCAGCCAATCAAACGACGATGATGTAATTTCCAACCATTCTTGTAAAAGTGACTAAAATATCAATTTCTTTTCTTTAATCAACGCAAATCTCGAAAAGTTGTTTTACAATTTCCTGTCGACGATTTGTCGTTGAAAGGGTGCTTTTCAATCCCAAGATGACATTTAGTATCGTCTGAGACGATGCACGAATCAATGCGTGCGCCATAAAACCCGATGATGCCTCTCGCCGTCCTTCGTGAAACGTTTCAATCACCTGGAGAAAAAGAAAACTTAGGTTCAACAAAATCTTTGAATTCGTTTTACCATGATTAGAAGATTGATAATTTGCAGGAGATAATCATTTTCAAAGATAACAAACCATTTCGATCTGAAAAATAAAACGATCCTTCACTATTTTTCGTTTGATGAGCTTTTGAACGAACTTTGTTGTTATTTGATGTAGAACGTCCATTGCACCAGTGATTAAGGTTAATTTCGAGAATGTATGACTGCTACTCTGTTGAATGTAGTTTAAAACATTTGAGAAAAGTTTCTCAGTAAAATATTCCGATGAGACAATCGAATGAGAATAAAATGATGTCAGAAATCGAAATAATTTTTTCAGTAATTCTCTACAAAAGAGAGATTTTTCGAAAAGAAAAGTCACGAAAGAAAAGTAAACCTTTTTGTTTGACGCATTTCGCCGAAATCTCGATTCGATGCGATCAAAGCTAAAAATGGATTGAGTAATATCATTTTAAACCATTCGAAAAATGTTTCATCGGATGAAGCGGTTGACAAATGTAAACTCAACGAAATCTGTTCGACAAGTTCGAATACTGATTCGAGAAGTTTTTCATCTTGAGATGAAGATGGAACGATTTGAAAATATCTTAACAGAAAATAAACGATTTTCATTTCGTGATTTTCTTATTCGTACTTATCAATGATGACTCCGAGTTGACCGAAATCAATCAGATGAACATTATTATGCGTTACTAACAACAGAATACAACGAATTGCATTGATTGTTTCGATAACTGATTGATGATTCGATGATTCATTGAGAAGATTCAATTGTAAACGTAATGTTCGTTTTGGATAGGTTAATGTAAAACATTTTCGATCGTTTTCCGTCAAAATCATCGTTGATTGAAAACTAAATGAGTCAGATTGTGTTTTTTTTCTTTAGAAATTCTTCGAGATGGATCTTACTCGACTTGATCATCGTTTTGAAATGATGATGTGTCCATATCTTGATCCAATTGGTCGAGACTTCCATGCCAGAATGTATTCCAAACGAAACGAAATTTTTGTTGAACGATCGATTCACGTAGTGGATCGGGACGATTGAGCGCCGTTGTGATTATGGATGAGGTTGATGATTGAACGGGAACACGAAGAGGAAATTGAAAACTAAAGAAAGAAAAACAAATGATTTTCGAAAAGAAAAAGTCGAAATCTACTTTTTTGCAAGGAGAAAATCAATGGAGAAAAGTTGTTGTTGAAATTCTTGGTCTGTAATCGACGGTTGATGTAGACTTCGATCGAATAGAAGTAGAATTAATGTGTGAGTCAAATTCGCGACTATTTCCAAGTCACTATGACCGCAAACCGTAGCTAAACAAAAACACAGGTTGCTGGGATGAAAATTGAAAAGAAAAATTTTACTTTTGAATATAAGTTTGAGAAAATCATTGTCAGTCGAGAATTTCTTTTGCAGATTTCGATTGTATTGGATTAATAATCGAATGATTTTTGTACACGCAGGAATCGTTGATGTATAATCCGTCTAAGGTATTCATTCAGATAGTTTTGTTTTTTTTTTGAAAGAAAAATTTCCTACAGAACAAATCAAATCGTCGCGTTTAACATTTTCTCTTAGTTCTTCAAGAATTCGCTCTAAACCACCGTGATTTAAAAACGATGTATGCAAAGATGGGTCAGTTAACATCATTGCCATTTGTTCGAGCGCTGATTTTCGAACATTAGCTTCGATCTTATTTCGATCTGTGAAAATCGTGTAAACACGAAGAAAGTTTTCAATCTAAACAAACGGAGAAAATTCCACTCGATCGTTTGATTAAAATTAATCAAATCTACGTTAATATATTCTTTGGTCAAAATTTCTGCATTATTCGTCGGTTGAGCCGTGATAAATAAGTCGAATAATTTATCAGCTGGATAAAATTGATAGAAATCATCGAGTCGAACACGTGTATTCGCGAGTAAATAGCCAACACATTGACGGTAACCCGTTTTTCGAACACTAACAAAACAAACATTCGTTTCGAAAAACAAAAATATCAGAAAATTCGATTTCTACTCTTTATCTTTGGAGAATAAGTATCTCAACGATCCTTGTAGACGTTGATTTAATGTTAATAAACTATCTTTCTCGCGTTCTGTATCCGATGTCAATCCTAAGATGCATTGACCCAATGGATCGATTTTATTTGCAAAACACTGAAATCGTAGGAATGTTTTTTGTATTTGAAATACTTTTCAATGGTTTACTTGTAATTGTGGAAGAATAACTGCGATGATACTCGTGAGTTGTTGCCAAAATTCAGATGAAACTAAGAGTTTCGATTGAAGAAGATGAAGAAGAATCAATCGAGAATAATCCGCAACCTCGAAATTTTCAAAATAAATACGAAAAACGAACTTAATCGAATTACTTTCGATGCTAAATCATTCATTCCATTGACACATATTTCAGTTAGAATACGAAGATTGCAAACAAATTGTGTTTGATCATAGTTCGCAGCTATAGTGACGCTTTTTTTCTTTTTCTCACTTGGTTTAACTGTTTCTTCAACAGATAAACGACTCTGAAATACAAAATTCATTAAAAATTCTTTCGAAAATAAAAAAAAAGCTAATCTCCTACAGCAACAATCATTGCCATTGAACAGTAAACAGCCGTTCGAATTTCAGCTAATTCATGTGTCATGTATTTGACTAAGATTTCATTTGCTGAAGTTTTCACTTGAGAATTACATTTCGAATCATCCGAATGGCTAAAAACGAATCTTAAAATCGAACGAATTCATTTGTCAAAATAAGAAAATTACATTTTCGAACAAATATCAATAAATCGTTTGATAACACTGAAATTTAAATGATACGGTAAACCTAACAAAGCATTGTCAGCGTTCTTGATGATTTCCTAAAACGAACGAACGAACGAACAAGAATTTATTTCGAATGAGAACGATTCTTCGTTTTACTTGATACAAATTTTCGTTGATAGTCAAAACTTGACAAGCCGCTGAAAATGACGAACAAACTTCAGTTGATTTCAAATAAACCGAATAATTATCCGTGTCAAATTTCTCAGCTAACGTCAACAATCGTTCACGTATGTGCGGATAAGACATTTCGAAACATTCATCCATTAATATATAATAAACAAGCTCATTGAATTCTTGTGGTAATTGATTAACAATCTGAGATCGAAGATTTTCGGGTTTTTTTTTGTTAACAAAATCAAAAATTTGGTTTTTACTTCATCTGTCCATTCCATTGTATGGACAAGTGTTGAAAAAATGTGCAAAGCATGGATATAAATCGTTCGACTTTGAAATGTATAACCAGTGGTGAGTTGTTGTTTGATTAATGAATGTAAACGATAGAAAAGAACGGAGTAATATTCAAACTAAAGATCGAGAGGAGGGAAACTTCAATGTTTTTAATTTCAAATGAAGATTTTACGTTCATTATGCCGTAATTATGTTTGACAAATAGATCGATTATTTCACAAATTGAATTGTTTAATTGAAGACAAACATGAAGAGAATCTTTGAGATTCGATCGACGAAGAAAATCGAATGTTCCAATGAGAATTGTATAGCAAAAATCGAGAATATCAAATGACGACGGTGGATCGAGTTGAGGAGAAGAATCATCTGGTTTCAATGACCTAAAAACAAAAACAAACATTTCACACAAGATCTTATTTTTCTTCTAAATCTAAAACCATTGTGATGGATGTCGATAGCCATTCGATGTGGCCGAACTAATCGATGAGACCGATCTTGCACTTGTCATTGTATTATTCAATTCATCATGATTCGATTCTTTGTATAAATTCGAATGCGAACTATAATTCGGACAAAAACATGCTGGATCACGAAGAATTTTCATTCGACGTTGGAGATGAATCGAATAAGTCTTCAAACATGATAACGCCGATTTAGCAAGATCGTCGTTATTATCATTTAGCAATGCAATTAAACGCTTTACGAGAAAAATGTTTGTTTGAATAAAAATGAAAGTTTTTTTTTTTACTTTGATTATAAATGAACGTTGAAGAAATAATTCAGCAGGAAAATCATTGAGAACAACATTGGATAGAAAATGACAATGACTAATAATCATCGATGTATCATCACGAGATAAAAGTGAACTAAAAAAAAACGATATTCATTATGAATGATGGATTTTAGTGTTGATCTACTTTTCTAAATTAATAAGTACAGTTCGATCGGATTGAGTTAGTTGAATAGTTGGAAATAAATTGATAAATGGACATGCGTTCGAAAGATTTTTCTCGCTCTCGAATGTTGTCAGAAGATTTGACATTGATGGAGCTGTCATTTTCAAAATTCCACGTGTACCCGACGGATTTGAAAAAACTGAATTCGTTCGATGAGAAGAGATTTCAGCTTGATGATTCGTCAAATTCAATAAAGGCAATTGAAATAATGTCGAATTGCCTGTTTCATTTTCAACATTCGTTTTGACGAGTTGACACGAAGCTAAATATGAATTGATTCGTACGAGAGAGATATTTTAAAAAAGCAAATCGAACGCCTTACTTGAACTCGATCGACTGAGATTTGAAACTGATTGAGTGAAAAAATGTTGCGAAAGAATATTTTCAAGAATTTGATCAACACAACGTTCAAGTTCAGGTGTTAAATCAACTCGAAGTGAATTGAAAAAATCAACAGCACCGATCGAATGAAGATTGTACGCTGCTGATTCATTCTAATTAAGAGAACATTTCTTTATCAAAAAACAATTTTTGCTGTGCTCAACATACTTTCGAAAGTTTGAAAATAATATCAAGAACGATATCTCGTTTGGGTGGCGAAGGAAAATTGAACCATTCGAGTAGTTTGATGTACAAATGTTTGTATTGAAGAATATCCGTATCGGATATGAGTTTTAGATCAAGTTTAGCTTGGAGATTTTCAAGTGCACGAAGACGAATTTCTTCGACAGGATGACCTAACACAAGTCAAGAAAAGATGATCGAGTTTTTTAATGATTTTTCTTTGGACAAACCTAATTTAGAAATTAAAGTCGAAAATGATTTATCAAAATCATCTTCAGGCATTGTAAATCTCTTCGTTTAACTGCTTTTTCTGTTAGATCTTTGTATCAACTATGTGACAATTCTTTCATTGGTTCTTCTTGTTCCTTCGATCTGATCGTTCTCTTGGCAACGACTGCATATTCACTACTGACATCTCTACTATATTCGACCATTCGAGATTTTCTCTCACTTCGTCTTCACATTGTAAATCGATAATTAATCCAAGAATTTTTCTACTGAAAATTCACCTATTAAAACATTTGATCTGATACGTGGTTTCGTTTTTCGAAATACTAGATTTAATTCTAGAGGAAATTGTATCGAATTCTATTGGTTCATATTCTCAATGTTTGTTTCTTCTTGTTTGTTTGTCGTTTTTTTCTCTGTATGTACAAAAGAGAAAAGAAGATGATGATGATGATATTCGTATATCGAGAAATCGAATGTCAATTTTTGTTGACTAACTATTTGCACTATTGAATTCATTTCTAGATGGCTAGTAAAACGACAACAACATCAGGCAAAAAGCCTGCATTATCAGCTGAAGAACAACAAAAAATTGTTGCAGGTTTTCAATCCTTACGTGAAGAACAAACACAATTAGTACAAAAGACTCAAGATTTAGAAATGGATTTAAAAGAACACGATCTTGTTCTTTCGACATTATCAACGATTACTGATAAACAACGTCGTTGTTATCGTATGATTGGTGGTGTTCTTATTGAACATACTGTTGGCGAAGTTGTACCTGCACTTCAATCGAATCGTGATCAAATTCACAATGTTATCGAAAGTTTTAAACAGAAAACGGAAGAAAAAGCAAAAGAATTAACAACTTACAAGCAAAAATATGATATTCATTTCTCCTATGAACGCTCAAGTCAACAAGGTTCAAAACCGACAAATAATGAATCGGGATCGACAAAAAAAGATTCTCAAGAATCCGGTGTTTTGGTTGATTAAAGATTCCTAAGGCAAAAACAAAAAACTTCAACAAACAATTTCGTTTTTATGAATGATCACTTTTCATTTTGTTATCGTTGTGTGATGTTTTTCTTTTTTTAGTACTGATCAAAATAACAACGTTTGGTTTTTTTTCTTTTTTTTTCAGATTAATCTCGAATAATAAAAGAAAGAAATCGACACACTAATGACGGACGAATCCGATGACGAACTTCCAGCTAATTGGCAACGAGGAAAAACGAGTGACGGAAGAGTTTTCTATATAAATCATCAAACACAATTAACACAATGGGAACATCCCATAACACATCAAGTCAAAGTCATAGATAAAGGTAAAGATTCGTCGACGAACGAAATTCAATTGACGAGATTTATCAATTAGAATTACCGTACGGTTGGAAGGAAGCAACTGATGCCAATGGTTTTGTTTTTTATGTTGAGTAATTGATGAGATGGACTTGTGAATTCATGTTGAATTTTTTTCCTTAAATTTCTTTTCAGTGAATTGAATAATCGATCGACGACAAGTGATCCTCGTCTTGCTTTTCCGAAAGATCCAAAAACGAAAGATACAAGTCAAACATTTGGACATCAATCGAACGCACTACAGATTCTCTATGGAACCGATCTGTCGGATAAAACAGCGATTGTTACTGGTGCTAATTCAGGCATAGGTAGATGAAATTCGTCATAAGAACAAAAAGAAATCGTTTTTCTTTGCTAAATAGGTTTTGAAATTGCTCGTTCATTAGCTAAACATGGTTGTCAAGTGATTTTAGCTTGTCGAAATGCGACAAAAGGTGAAGCAGCTTGTGCAAAAATCATCAAAGAACATGTAAGAGAAGAAAAAAGAAAACGAGTGCTGTTTATTATTCGTTTTGTTTTCAGAAAACTGCTAAGGTCAGCTGTCGACAATTAGACTTATGTTCTCTACGTAATGTCAAACAATTTGCTGAACAATATCGACAAGAATCTTTGCCTTTACATTATTTGATATTAAATGCCGGAATATTAAATTCGGATTTTCGATTAACTGAAGATGGTTTCGAAGAAATGTTTCAAGTAAATTATCTCGCACAAGCTTATCTAACATTCGGATTAATATTACCAATGACATCGACGAAAACCAATCGGCCACCACGGATAATCGCAATTAGTTGTGAATCACATCGTGTCGAGTAAAAAAAACTGAAATATTTTTTCATTTCATTTCGTCATCTTTCAAATTGTGTAGACCTGCAGGTATCTCGACATCTCAAGGCATTCTTTTCGATCGATTAAGTCCGCGTTCACCCAAAGATTTCGATAATTTAATTGCTTATGGTCAATCAAAACTTTGTTTGATTATGTTCGTTGCAGAACTTCGACGAAATCATCCATGTAAAGTTCTTTTCAATCGATTTCATTTATTGATTTTTTTATTTCATTTTATTAGTAATCTATTCGGTTGCTTGTCATCCTGGCAATGCAATCTATTCGAATTTAACTCGAAATTCTTATCTTTATCAAGCTCTTGTTTTACTCGCTCGTCCATTTTCGAAATCAATGGTAAAATCTAAACGAACCGACAGACTTCATTCGTATTTTTGTTTCGATGATTTCTAGCAACAAGCAGCAGCGACGCCTATCTATTGTACAATTATGCAAAGTGTTTTACGCGAACAGACAATCTATTATAATAATTGTTTCGAAGGTTCACCATCGTCTTTTGTTTATAATCAGAAATTAACAGAAGATCTATGGATACAAACACAAAAGATGATTGAATCAGCTTTTAAAAAACAGCCATTGATTGCGTGATAAAACAAAAAAAATTATGACTTTTTTCCTTATTTTTGTCAGATTTGAGTTAATTACATTAATTTAGAAATTAATTGCTTTTCTAGATTATTAAAAATCATCTTAATAGATTTCTACAGAAAGATCACAACGATATCTTTTGATTCCTTTAATTTCAATGTTTAAATGGTAAAATTAAGATCAGTTGAAATTATCTTCGAATTTGTTTCTTTAGCACTTAGTCTTAACAAATAAAAATCATTCCAATGGACCAAGGTTCAACCACAATGGCATTAACTACAGGCATACGTAAACGTTCAATATCATCTCATCATAATTCATCGACAGATACCGAAACTCGAGCGTTAATCAAAACAAAAATCCAAAAAATCGATGGACACTATCAAGTTTCGCCAACATGTCGACAAGCAACTCAACAACAAACACAAATCGATGACAACAGTAGCGACGATCAAGATGAACCATTAGTCGTTGGAACCGTGCCACCATTAGTTCAAAATAATTCAGAATATCGTACTCGACAGGATACATACGATGATGAAGCAGGTGATGATCAACTGTCGAATTCATCATCGGCCGATTCTTCGCCTGTTCGTCCAACGAAATCATATGACGATCATGAACATAATCAAAGTTCGAATGAAACATCGGTTCATATACCAACAATGTCAACGAAATCATCAACAGACTTAATCAACGATGATAATCATGCCGAGCAAATCAAAGTTTCGAAAAAATCCAATACTAATAAATCGAGTCTATCGAATAGTTCAAGTGCAATGTCAATCGAAGAAGAACAAACTCAAGATGAAATACTTAGCAAAGGTTGGCTTTTTGTTCTTTTTTTTGGTGTAGTCTAATCATTGTTTTCTTGTCTATTTGAAGCTAATTCTTCGATATCAGATGCTCAATTATCAAATAGCAAACAATCTCAAAATCTTCCTGGTCCATCAAATGTTAAAATACGACTGAAACCAATGCCTACATCGTCTCAAACTAAGAAAGATCCAAAAGTAGTCAGTAGTAGTAAAACTACGAAATCAATCGAACAAAAAATCATCAAAAAGTACGAAGACAATTTAGTAATTACTAGTTTCTCGAAAACAAAAAAAACTCGATATTTTAGATCAACGATAACACCGAAAGAATCGAGTGTAACGCCGAAAAAACCTACGACAACAACAGTGATGCCAAAGAAACTCATTAAAACTCCTGTAACTAAACCAGTTGTTGAAACAAAGAACAGTGACAAACCGACTAATCGATCATCTTCGAATACTCCGTCAAAGTCAGTCGAGAAGAAATCGTCAGATACTTCCATTTCTATCACAACAACAGCAACGGTGAAAAAATCTATTGAAACACCATCACCAAAACTACCGCCGGTACCGTTAGGCAAAATACCAAAATTAAATCCAGCAAGCAAACAAAAAGTAGATCTTCTATCATCGAATAATGATTCGCTGAATACTCCTCTGCCACCACAACGATCGAATTTGTTGAACAATCTAAATCCGCCAAGATCATTATCACCAATGGATCTCGTCGAAAGTTCAGACAATTTGCCAAGCAAAGAACCAACATCAACACGTTTCTCTTCGCGAGCAAATCTAATCCATTTCGAAAATCCTCAATCCCAATCACCTCTCTCACCAGTAAGAACAAAAAAAAAAAGCCTTCATTTTTCCTAAATTCAACTATTCATCATCGATAATTCCAGGGTCCAACCTCAACAATCTATCCTCCGTCATCACCACCAACATTACAACCGTTAACTCTCCCGCCTACTTTACAACCATTCACATTATCACCTGTCCTACAACCGCTGCCGTTAATGTCAACTCGACCGTTACTTCGACCGAGTAAATCGTTTGCAGATTCTCATACTCCACTATTGCCACCGTTGCCAATGAATGATCTATCGCAATCGTTGCATAGGAAACCGTTTCCAATAAGACAAAGCGCATCATTGAATCAGATTAATCCACAATCAATACCTTCGTCGTTACCGAAAGTCGTCAAAAGTAGTACGATTTGGGATTCAGCATCGTCGGATGAAGAAACAGAAGTTGATGCGAATGCTCGACGATTTTTTCATCAGAATATGCGTGCGGTCGATGAAGAATTATCGAAAATCGATGAAACACCAAAAACTCCGTCGATTTCAATGGATGTTCGTACAGAAGATCTGTTAAAACGTCAGAAAAAAGCAGCATTATGTCTGTCATCAAACGGTGGAAGTTATCAGGACTCTCCTATCGAAACGTCAACAACTGCCGATGATTTCGAATGTGTCGCCATGGATCTCGATAGTCCAAATCATCGAACACAATCCGAGAGTAGTGATAACATTTGTACAGCTGTCGAATTAAACAATAGTAAAAATCCAACGAATGGACCAGGTAAAATTCGTCATTGTGAAATAATTGAAGTCTATTCGTATTTTTCACTTTAGCTGATACAAGTCAAAAATTGCCATTGAAAAATCGACCATTGAAAACAACGTCAATGACACTTATTGATGAATTGAAGAATTCTGTGAATAATCCATCGTCATCGAAACAAACTAGTCTTTCGCCTCTTAGTCGTTCAGTATCTCGTTCTCGTTCGAGATCAAGGTCTCGATCAAGATCACGGTCGCGTTCTCGGTCTCGATCTCGATCCCGATCCCGTTCACGATCTCATTCTCGTTCTCGCACTCGTTCATCCTATTCATCATCATCGTCATCATCGTCACGCAAACGACATAGTCGTAGTCGACGACGAACACCGAAACGACGCCCAACTAAACAATACCAACGACGTCGTTCAAATAGCTACGATGATAACAATGAACGTATGGACAACAACAACAACAACAGCAACAACAACTATCCACCAATACCACCACCTCAGCCACCGCCACCATCAATGCATTATCAATCACATCATCATCATCATCATCCACAACAACAACAGCAGCAGCAGCAGCAACAGCATTGGTCACAAGGAAGGCAACTACCCAGTCTACTATCGGGACCACCAGTACAACCACCTCAGCCTTACGGACATCAACCACCGGTTCCACCTCTATTACCTGCTCATCCGTACTATCCACCATCGAATCGATCGATGATGCATCCAGTCGAGCCGAATAATAACGGTGGCCGATATCCATATCAACAAAATTCTCATCCACGTCATCCACCATTAATGAATTCGAATTATTATCCTCAAGGACCACTGCAGCCTTTAATGCAATCAGCATCACACGGACATCCACCGTATCCGATGAATCGTTATCCACCTATGAATCGACCGTATGACATGCCGCCTCATTCAATGGGTGGTATGCCACCAAATTCTGGACCATACTCATCCAATACCAATTATAATAATCAATACAATTATGAATCTGATGATCATCTAGCAATGAGACGAACAAAAATGCCAAATCATCGAAGTGGACCGTATCAAACTGAAGGCAATGGTGGTAAAAATAAAGTGAACAACAATAATAATATCTCGAGAGATACAAATCCGACGAAACCTCAAACATCTCAAGACGATGAAGGTGAAGAAGGTGAAATAAGTGAAAGTGACTAAAAACAAAGCAAAAAATTTTCTCTAAAAAATCTATATTTTTAATTCTTTCTCCGTTCGTTTCTCTTGTTTTCGGTTTTTCTCCACGTATTTGTCATCCTGTTTTTCTTCTTCCTCCTCTTCTTATTCTATTTGTTTTTGTACATATACTTCTCTTTTCCATGAAAATAGATTACGAAACGAAAACAAAAACCACATACATACAAAGATTTTACGCAATGATTCGTATACATATACATATATTTTTTGTTCCTATATCTACTTCTTTGCCTGTACACATTGTGTTTCTTCCTCGTTTGCCTTTAGAAATCATTCTCGAACACAAAATCATAGCCGATTGTTCGATTTTTCTGTATGATCCTTTGTTTCGTTTCATTTTTTTTGTTTTCATTTCTCATCCGTTTCTTTTCTTCTTTTTTTATATTTTGTCCGTGCTTTTTATTTCTCTAACTGTTACGAAGTATCATTAAGACAAAAAACTACAGATCTGTATACTTGAATGTTTTGTGTTGCATAGACTGAAAAAAAAAAGCAAACATAGAAATGATTCATTCTCTTATAGCTATGTTATTGTTGTTGTGTTTTTTTTTCATCAATAATAGGATTAAATTTAATAATATTTCGAAATCTCATTATATTTATTTATCTAAATGGAAACGAGAGAAAATAGTTTTTTTTTCGAAAAAAAAACAAACAAAGAAAAGAACACAACCGAAAATCTCAGAAAGACAAATGACTGATGCACATTGCACCGGTTAAAGACAATTACACTAGACTGATGCTTAATGAGAAATATTGAATAAAAAGAGGAATTGATTGCTAAGAAAGAGATAATAATTGAAAGCTAAATATGAATATATAGAACAGAGTCAATCTAGTTCGTTGCTTGAGTAGTAGGATTCGGTTCATTGCTAAGCAGTTTTTGACGGGTATCACTCGGCGGTGAATCAACGGTTTCAGTTTCAGCGGGAGTACCTAAAGTAAAACGAATATGCAAATGGGTTCGAGAAAAAAAAATGCTCAAATTTACGTGAATTTGCTGAAGTATCTTCAGCATTTTTTTGTCGACGTCGATAGCGAAGAGTCATTACACAAAGTGTAATAAAAAGAAGACCGAGAATAGCAATCGTCAGTATAATCCATGTCAATGACGATGTTTTAATCGATTGTGATGTTTTTTCAGTTGCTGAAAGACAAAAGAAATTTAATTTAAAATCGAATCGTTGTTTTGTTTAAAATACCGTAATGAATCGATTCTTGACAAACTTGATCACACGTCTCCTCATCACCACATTGTGCAGTCATCACGTAACAACGACTGTTCGTATCCATGCATTTACATTTATACTAAAGAAATAAATAACCAATGGAAAATATTTCGAAATTCGAGAGAAAATACTTGATTTCGTTCTAAGGTTTCAGTGCAATGAAGATGAAATTCTTCGAAACATAGATTTTGATTTGAATCATTTCGACAAATATCTTTGATTTTCATACATTTCGATCCGCATACAACATGTGTAACTGAAATTACATACAACTAATGACTTTCTTTTCGAAAAACAAAACACAATATCCTTACATCTTCTTTCCGTTAAACATTTCTTCTTTGTTTCGACAACTGGCCGAGCAGTTGTTGTCAATTTATGACAATGTTCTTCATCGTTACCCAACGGGCAATCCTTAGTACCATCGCAAAACCATTCATATGGTATACATGTGCCATTCAATCCATTGATTGAATAGAAACAATCGAAACCATCATTTGGCTGTTCGATTGTGCATCGTGATGTACTTTTGAAAGATTCACTGTATTGAGTATGATCTTGTTCGCATGCATCAGCAGATTCAGCACAATTCTGTTGATTCTGACAGAGAACTCGACCAGGTGCACATCGGCCATTCTCTTGAAAACACGAAAATTTTCTTATGAGAAAAAGAAAAACAAAGAAATCTCATACTCATTTGACAAGCACTATTGACATATTGTTCGTCTTTCGGACATGAACACGATAGATAACTACAAATATCAATTGAAATGAAAGGATATTCGTGTTTGTCGTTGACTTACGCTGCGTCTTCCGAACATAAACATCGAAATCGATCGTTTCCAAGTGAAATACAAATGTCCGAACATGGATTTGTTGAACAAGGATTTGTATTTGTTGGCATCGGCGGAGTCATATCGATGAACAAGTTTAATGATTCGAATTGTTTGAAATTTGCGAGATTCTTTGCGAAACTCTTTGCTAAAATATCGATTGCATTTAGCTGAAGATTTGATGTTGCTGTAAAATAAACGATTGGCGATATGAAGAGAGCATTTTCAATTGGAAACGAATTTTCATAGATAATTCTTGAATTGAAACGTTTCGAATCGAGTGTATTCAATCCGTAGATTGTCGAATTGATGATATAGATGATTTCGTGAGTTATTGGATCGTAAGTGAGATAACTAATCGAAGAATTCGATGAGGATAATTGAAATTGTTTTTTAATTTCTCCTTCGAGATTTCCAACGTTGAGTACTGAGGGTGATGAATGAGAAATCCAATAGAGTTCGGCTTTGACTGGATCGAGAGTTAATATCGATGGTTGAATGCGTTGATTTTTGATAATTGTATGACGTTTTTGTGTTCGAGTATTGAGAATAAATACTGTCTGTTGAGAATTATGTTTGTTTTGTACGAGAACATAGATATTTTCTGTTGTCCAATCGACAGTTATGTGTTCGATTTGTTCATCGAAACTAGTGTATATTTCGTCTTGTGAATCGAATGTTAGTTGTTGAATTGAACGATCTTGTTGACGAAGATTTTTCTATGAACAATCGAAGAAAAAAAGAATGACTAGAACAAAACAATTGTTAATTTTTAACATACATTAACTCGATAGATAATCGATTTCGCTTCATGCTCAACTGCTACATATATCTGATTTCCAGTTTCATTAAAAGTTAAAGTTGTTATTTGATACGTTTCATCGACTGACCAAATCGGATTTTTTGTTAATTCTTCTTCTTCTTCTTCATCATCATCATCATCTTGACTAAATTCATTAGTATAAACTTCAATAATCGAACGTTTTGTTTGTAAACTTTTTCCATAAATTAAAACATTCGGGTGACTGACATCTCGACGTGTTAAATACGCTTGTGAAAGATAACTTTCTATTCCATTCGTACATTGACTATGGTCCGATTTCGTATAGCCACGAGTTTTACTCACATACGTTCGATTTTCATTACAAACACAATTTCCTGCTAGTGTATATTGTGATTTCGGAAGACACAGACCGTCTTGTGAACGTTTGTAACCTGGCAAACATTGAAAATCAGCCAATGTACATGTACATGGTTCACTTCGAATTTTCGATAATTTATTCAAACAAATCGAACCAGATACTCGTCGTTGATAGTAAAATTTCGATCCATTTATACAACCGATTGGAACAGACCATT